>Ga0123355_10014872_pt1 | contig 12187 bp, 11 predicted proteins | sample TergutEmb28metaG_3_FD_89872 | JGI IMG/M metagenome (GOLD analysis project Ga0123355, IMG submission 89872) | Embiratermes neotenicus P1 segment gut microbial communities from Petit-Saut dam, French Guiana - Emb289 P1 | ecosystem: Host-associated > Arthropoda: Insects > Digestive system > Gut ...
ACACCAATTAGCCTTTGACGCGGGATGTTCAGTCCTTTTTCTTCCTCCTTACTCACCTGACTTAAATCCAATCGAAAAACATTGGGCTTGGGTAAAAAATACTCTTCGGAAAGTCTTGCCTTTTTCCGAGTGCTTTATCGATGCGCCCTGTTACTGTTTTTAGGTTAAATGACTATACGTAAAGATAAAATAATTTTTTGGTGAAAAAACAATCGCCTCGCGAATACCTGTCACCAGGTTTTCGCAGAGGCGATTAATCTACTTTTCATATTATTATACCTTCACACGGGTTTTCTACTCTTTCAAATATATATGCAAAATATATTACTACCAAAGGCTTTCTCCCATATGCCATTTTCCAAGTCCAAAATTTGCGTAAATTGTAGCGGCGATATCTGCAAAAGTAGTGCGCGTTCCAAGGTCTGTCGGTTTTATGTTTGCCCCATAAGCCAATAGGGGAACATATTCACGCGTGTGGTCGGTGTGCTTAGTAGTCGGGTCACAGCCGTGATCAGAAGTTAGTATTAACAAATCAACTGGCCTAAGTGCGTTTATTATTTTTGGTAATTGGCCATCAAATGCTTCAAGTGCTTGTCCAAAACCATCCGGGTCGTTACGGTGGCCGTATTTCATATCGAAATCTATTAAGTTGGTAAAAATCAAAGTATCTTCATTATTAAATTTTAATGCGTCGATAGTTGCGGCAATGCTGTCACTATTGTTTGTGGTGTGGTTTACATGCTTTACGCCACGTTTACAAAAAATATCTTCTATTTTACCAATGCCCAATGTGGTTTTGCCCTGTGTCTCCAGCGCGTCTAACAGCGTTTTACCAGTTGGTGGAACGGCGTAGTCTTTACGGTTTTCTGTGCGCTTAAATGCGCCAGGTGCACCTACAAATGGGCGCGCAATCACACGTCCAACAAATAAATCTCCAACCAAAAGCTTGCGAGCAATTTCGCATAACTTGTAAAGAGTAGACAGTGGAATAATCGCTTCGTGGGCGGCTATTTGAAATACACTGTCGGCAGAAGTGTATACAATTGGAGCACCTGTTTTCATATGCTCTTCGCCAAGTTTATCTATTATTGCCGTGCCAGAGGCCGGATAATTTCCAAGCCATGCTTTTGGCATATTCGCCAACTGCAACCATTCGTTAAGCACTTTCTCCGGAAATTCTTTAAATGTTTTAAATGGCGGGTCCATAACATGCCCCATTAACTCCCAATGCCCACAGGTGGTATCCTTTGCGCGTGTAAGTTGTGCCATGCGTCCATATGCTGCGGTGGGCTTTTGTACAGAAGGCAGTCGGGAGTTTTCGATATTTCCAAGGCCCATGGCATACAAATTAGGCAAGTCAAGTTTTCCGCGGGTTTTGTAGATATTGCCAAGGGTGTGCGCACCAATATCATCATATTCAATGGCGTCAGGTAGTTCGCCAATTCCTACCCCATCTAAAACAATAAGGCATATTCGCTCAAACACTTTGATGTTTCCTCTCAAAAAATTGTTACTGCCTGCTCAATGTTTAGGTAAGTTAACAGGTTTGTATGCAGGCACTTTTACAATTTTATTCAAATAATATACAAATTCAGGGCGTGTTCCCACTATAAGAATGTGCATATTCGTTAGTGGGAACACGCCCTAGTATATCACATTTACGAAATACGTGTAACTAATATCCACAAGCACATTGTAATTGTTGCCGCAATAATCCCATGCAAAATTTTTGCAAGTAGATACGGAGCCGCCTTAATTCCTGTACCTTCTGTAAAATGTAATGTTTGCATGTGAATAGAAAGCCCGCCAAAAGCTACCACGAAGGCTGCGATTCCGATATTTAGCACAGATACTCCGCTACCGGAAATTTTGTTGACTCCACTTGTCACTTCTATTACGCCTGCAATAACACCACCCAGCAAGCCACTGTCAGGTAATCCAATTTCTACAAGGACAGCCAAAACCGTATTAAAAAATATTATCAAACCACCAATTACAGCCATAGATTCCATAGCAGTTTTGACAGAAAAACCAAGGGTCTTTGCAAAAGACATGTTAACTGTATCTTCGTCACAAGCCGAAAAATGCATACTTTCACTTGCTTGGTTGGATTTTAGCATACCCAAAACTAAAGCGGCCAAAACATGGCCAATCCATAAAATATAGCCAACTGTTGTACTTCCAAACATTCCAACGCCAACTACCCCAAGTATAAAAAGAGGCCCTGCATTGTTGCAAAAAGCCAATAAATGCTGAGCATGCTCTGTAGTTATCATATTTTTTTTGCGTAACTGTGCAACAGCTTTTGCTCCAATCGGGTATCCAGATGTTAACCCAATAATAAAAGCAATCCCACCTTCACCTGGCAGACCAAAAAATTTTGACATTATAGGCGCCAAAAATTTCCCAAGCTTTTTTGCATAGCCAAGGCCAATAAACATGTTTGTTATGATCATAAACGGCAAAAGCGCGGGCATTACATTGTTAAACCACAAAAGAAGCCCTTCACGTGCCGCAGAAAGTACAATATTCGGCATCAATAAAAATAACAACTTGAAAACAAGTAGTATTATTAGTATAATCACGAAGAATATCCTTTCTATAGTTATATGTAAGCGGCTATGTGCTTTCCGAAAAGAAGTGTAGCAGGGATTTATTATGAGGACAGTGAGTGCAATGAACGTTTCCCGTCCTGACCTGCGGAACCGCGGGGTTTGGGGCAGAGCCCCATTTTAGATAGAGGTGAATTCCTAATGACAACCCGCAGACCCGCAAAACCCAGGGTAAGAGGACCAAAACCTAGGGTAAGGCAAAAAAGAAGACCGGGATACGATCCGGCGCAAATAAATATCAGAACGTCTTCGTCGCGCCGCCGTACAATGCCTGTTGCGGTTGCATTAATTGCGTTCTTGTTTTTTGTGTTTGTTGTTATTTATGTAGGAAGGTCTATTCATACATATCTATCCCCAAGCATACTTACAGAACTTGTGAACATGACTACTATGTATCCGCAACGCTCTGTTACAGGCATGATAATTAGATACGAGCAAGTTTACTATGCTACTAGAGAAGGTCGTGTTACATTTGAAGTAACCGAAACTGACAGGGTGCGCAACGGTATTAGAGTAGCAAGAATAGAAGACGTAGATGCCGCAGAGCGTATCACACAAAACAGAGACGAAGTAAGGCTAGAGTTAATCCGGCTTAGCGGTCTTAGGCATGCCACAGAATCTAACGCAGATGTACAACGGGTTGAAAATCATATGCGTAATTTAATTAACAACAATATGCGTAACTTTACAACACATAATATTGCAGAACTAAACGTTTTTCACTCGCGAGTATCTGAGCTTACCGATGTGCGGGCCGAGTTTATTGTTAGCGACAGCCGCAACGCAGTGGGCGGGACTGGGCGCATATACTCCCAACTTGAAGAACAGCATAGGTTAAATGTAAGTTATATTTATGCCCGCAATGCAGGAATTATGTTCCCAATACTTGATGGGCATGAGACACAAGTAACGCCTACAAACATGCGCGATTTAAACAGAGACGACATCCTTGTAAACGTAGACCATAGTGCACTATACCCTGCCCGTTTTGTAGACGAGGGAGACCCTATGTTTAAGGTTGTTGGTAACAACTGGTATATAGCGGCACTTATGCCATCAGATATGACGCAAGACTTCGTACAGGGATCGAACACTACAATTTTCGTAAACAATATTCACACGGGTGAATATCAACCAATTAGCGTACGTGTAGAATTTTTAGAAGAACGCCCTTTGCAAAACTTTGTAATTTTTAGAAGCACAAGATATGTAATGTATTTTTTAAACCAGCGAAACGTAAGCATTCGCACTACAGACGATGTTACCCAAGGGTTGCGAATTATCGATTCAGCCATTGTTACCAGACGATTGATTAGAATTCCACTAACTCATATTCATGGTTCTAGCGATAACTACTTCGTACACCGGCATACATTTGATGGGCTAGGCAGGCTGGAGGTATTGATTGCAGAGCAAACAGAGACCCATGTATATGTGATGGAAGAAACGGTGGCCCTGGGGTTAGGAGATGTTCTCATACCCGCCTCACTTGGTGATGAACCTTTTACAATTACTGAGGCTGCTGTCAGAACAGAGCATGGAGTTTACAGGGCAACACTTGGATATGCACACTTTGTAATTGTTAATCTTGATGAGGACCACTCCAATGTAGACGGATATGTCTTACTCGACCCAGCTCGCAACCCCAATTTGCTGCAATTTGATGTTATTGTTATAGACGCATCTACTGTAACACATGGGGATATATTGCGTTAAATGGTTTTTGTTGGAATTTATTGTGGCGTGCCGCTAAAAACATAGAGTTTTTGTGGCAAAATAGCGTAAAACACCTGCAAAAACACTTGACAAGCATTGTGTTTCCCTTTATTATCAATACTGGGTGTCTGACCCCCTTGGTGCAAATATTAACAAATATTAAATTGTCTAAGAAATATTAAAAAATATAAAGTAGCGCAAGCTAAGAGTTTGTGCTGTTGAATTTTCGGAGGTTGTTATGTTTAGAATGATTAAAAATGCGGGTAATGCAGTCAAGAAGTTTATGTTAACTAGCGGCGAAGATATTTATAACGACGAACACTACGATGACGACGATGTCGAATACGTACATGAGGAAGACCCCATGAGAGACCATTACAGTCGTCGCCCTCCTGAAAGGCAACCCAGGCAGCCCCGGTCAGATTATTCTGACAAAATAGTTTCAATGGGTTATTCGTCTCAACCTCCGGTTCAACCTGGATATAATCAAAGTCGTTTTCAAAGTAACAGTTCTTTCCAAAATTATCAAAGCAGCAGTAAGCCTATGATTATACCTTCCGCTGTTGTGGCTCATCCGAAAGAATTTAAGGATGCCAGCAGAATTTGTGATGATATTTTGGGTGGTAAATTAGTTATTGTTGACCTGTCAAGTCTAGATTCAGCTATGGCACAACGTATTGCTGACTATTTAGGTGGCGTAGTTCATACCGTGCAAGGCCATACTAAGCGTGTAAATAAAGGTATTTTTATTGTTTCTCCGCGCGATTACGAAATTACTGCTCCAAATAACGAAGATGTAAGAGAGTATGGTACATTAAAAGCTGTAGCAGACAGATACTAAACAAGAACAATCTCCTAAAAATTTCAAATACTAATTTTCCTGTCTATGTGTTATAATATGATCTGAGACACATCACCGCACTTATCATAATAGGAGGCGAATTGCTATGGAAATCTTAAGGGTATCTTCAAAATCGGAACCCAAATCCGTTGCTGGTGCTATTGCAGCCATTTTGCGCACAGACAAACCGGTGGAAATTAATGCCATCGGAGCTGCCGCAGTAAACCAAGTGGTAAAAAGTATTGCGGTAGCTAGGGGCTACGTTGCACCAAATGGTATCGACCTGATATGCATCCCAGCGTTTTCTCAGCTGGAAGTTGATGGTCAGGAAAAAACTTCTATCAAATTTACAGTGGAAAAACGTTAATGTGAAAAAGGTTAGGCATCCAAAATGTTGGATGCCTGTTTTTTTTTGATCATTCATATGATATAATGAAAAATATTTTGGATGTAGTGGGTGATGCACGTGTCAAAAATTTCTAAAGCAGTTTTGAAATTGATATCAATGGTTTTATTGCTAAGCGCAACTGTGTTTATTTGTGCGGCAATACTTGGATTTTCCGGGCGTACCATTAGCTATAAGTCCTTTGCATTTTTGCAAAATAATATTGCCGTTGTGGCACAGGAAAACACGGCGATTGATACATATGAAAATAAGCCTGTAAAAACCTACACTGTAAATGGAATTGAAAATTATTGCGATGCGCAAATAGTCAGTAACATGCCGACAATTTGCGAGTTTAATATTGCACTTGCGATTTATTCTGAATGCCGGGAATTTGTATATTATCCAGAATATCAAGAAACTTTAGATGGTTCGCGTATTTGTCCGGAGCCATCCTTCGAATATAAATATCCAGAACTTGAAACGCAAACATTATCTATAGATTCCGCATATCTACTGTCATTTTTGCCGCAGTATGTAGACCTTCCGTCAAACCCGCCATTTTACGAATTTTCATTTTTTGTGCCGGAAAAAATCGTGTTGTATGAATATTTTGCTCACAAGAATCCCCATTTGTTAAACGAAGATGTTGTGTGGATGGTTAATGCAAACTTACATTTGCAATTTTATTGGTATGTTCGCACAAATCACGATGAAAACCCATTGCTGATTAACCCATCTAACAGGCTACCAAATGGTTTTAAGCCGACAGAGCTTGTTCCAGTAAACAGTTACTCTTGCAGGTTGCTTGCAACACCTGAAACGGTTGCGGCTTTTGAAATTATGCGTAATTACGCCAATCAAAATGGGTTTAATTTATCTGCAACGTCTGCATTTCGTACGGCTACAAGGCAGCAACAACTTTGGGCAAATAGGAATTTTACCGACGGAGTTGTAGCAAGGCCGTATCATAGTGAGCATCAGACAGGTCGTGCCCTAGACCTTTTAGGACCTGATGGGTTGCTAGATTATAGAGGAGTAACACCACTAGGCACTTGGGTTGCAAATAATGCATACCGTTTTGGTTTTTTGCTGCGCTACAGGGCGGATACCACGCATATTACTGGGTTTATACATGAGCCGTGGCATATAACTTATGTTGGTATCAATATTTCTATGTATATGAACGAAAATAATATTTTAAGTCTGGAAGAATTTGTGGGCAGAAACCCGGGAGCCACATTGAATTTTGACCCTACTTGATATCCGTATGCTTTGGCGCACTCTCGCTAATGAATGCACGACGCTCCTTAATTCTTGATTCCAATTATTAAATCTCTATCAATTGCTTGGTCTACACGGTGGGAGAGGTCTACTCCCGGATTAGGAACAACAAAACCGTGATTTCCCAATAATTCTGACATTTCTGCTTTAGAAATTAAAAATAAATTCCATGCAAGCACAATAACCCCACCTGGTTTTAGAACGCGAACCCAGCCGGGCATAGCTTCAGAAATAAGCCCCATTGCATTGCGAGTAATTGCAGAGCTTTGGGGTTTTTTGTTGGTTTTGCTGCCATGGTGTACACCATATGGAAGGTCTGCAACTATTGCATGAAAGAAGTTTTTTCTAAAAAAAGAAGCTACGTTTCTCGTGTCACCCGCTACCATTTCAAAATGGATTTTGTCGGTTTTGGTGCGGGCAATTTTTATTTGACTGCGAAGAGACGTAAATTTTCCGTATTCAGTTTGGCCGCTGGTTTTTTCCGCATGGTTTTCGTGTTTAATTTTTGCGGTTTCTAAATATTTTTTAAGGTACACAATGCTTTCATGTGGCATTTTTTCGTCAATTTCTACACCGTAGGCGTTGTGCCCTTGCATTATGGATTCGTACAAAGTTGTACCTTTGCCTGCTAAAGGGTCTAATATATTTAATGTTTCATGTGGGTTTTGATTATACAATTGTGCCAAATTTATCATAAGTCGTGTAAATAGCTCATTTGTTTTACCGCTGTATTTTAAAATAGCACTAAGTTCCTGGTCTAAAAAGAAGTTAGCGGCTAGGTTTATTGGCTTTAATAATTCATTATCGATGATTTCAAAAATTGCGTATACAAATGACAGTCGCGAAAGCATTTGCACTTCACCTGCGGTAAGTGGGCTTTGGGAATCGAATAATATATGTGGTATGCCGCCAAGTTCCTGCATTCGGATATTTTCAAAATTAGTACATAGTTTTAGCTCGTTTATCGCTAAAGTATTAGAACCAGTGAAAGATACACGGCTATAGGCCGGATTTTTTATGAGTGCGAATGTCATTTGAGTTGTTCCAATCTATAATAATATCGTGATAATAATTTATCTCTAAGAATTTGTCAATTATCAGAACTATGGTATAATTGACAAGTACAAAAAAACAAAAGTCCTAGGAGTTGAAACAATGCTGGTACTTGAAGAATTAAAGCGCACCCTTGCCCCGTACAGGGCAAAGCTTATTGAAATGGGGGATTCACTTTGACCTTGCGGAATCTCGTAAGGAAATAGATGCTCTTGAAGCAAAAACCCTAGACCCCAATTTCTGGGGCGATCAAAATATTTCCCAGGCCGTGTTAAAGCAACTTAAAATGCTAAAGGGAAAGGTTAGCGCATTCGATAGGCTTGCCACAGGCTTTGAAGATGCCATAACCCTTGCGGAAATGGGGATAGAAGCCCAGGACGAGTCTATTGTTCCTGAGGCAAAGGAAACCACCGCGGCGTTTATAAGCGCGTATGAGCAACTTCGTGTCGAGACTTTGCTAAGCGGTGAATACGATGCAAACAACGCTATCGTAAACCTTCACCCCGGGGCAGGCGGGACAGAGTCTTGCGACTGGGTGGGAATTTTGTTCCGTATGTATGGGAAATGGGCAGAGAAGCGCGGCTTCAAATTTGAAGTTTTGGATTATTTGGATGGCGACGAAGCCGGTATAAAGTCCGTAACATTTCAAATCAGCGGCGATAATGCCTTCGGATATCTTAGAAGCGAAAAAGGGATCCACCGATTGGTGCGCATCTCACCTTTTGATTCAAGCGGTAGGCGGCACACATCCTTTGCGTCTTGCGATGTTATGCCGGAGCTTGATGATTCTGTTGCCATTGAAATTAATCCGGAAGATTTAAAAGTAGACACCTATCGTTCCGGTGGGGCAGGGGGGCAACATGTAAATAAAACAGAGTCCGCTATACGTATCACTCATGTCCCTTCGGGGATAGTTGTACAATGCCAAAACGAACGCAGTCAAATTCAAAACCGTGACCGTGCAATAAAAATGTTGCAAGCAAAGCTTTTTTTGAAGCAGCGGGAAGAGCAGCTTAGCAAACTTTCCGGCATACGTGGCGAGGTGAAAGATAATGCTTGGGGTAGCCAAATCAGGTCATACGTTTTTCATCCGTATAGCATGGTAAAAGACCACCGTACAGACGAAGAAACAGGCAACTTACAAGCGGTAATGGATGGCGGCCTTGATCCATTTATGAATGCGTATCTTATTTGGGACCATAAAAAACACAGTGATTCCGCGTCTCTTTCAGGACACGCTAAAAATAATGAAGGTCGTTAATATAAAACCGGCGGATGCAAACCGTCGTTTAGACAAGTTTTTGATGCAATATTTAAACGAAGCACCTGACAATTTTATTTACAAAATGCTTCGTAAAAAAAATATTAAAATTAATGACACCCGTGCAAAAGGTTCGGAAATGCTTAAAGCAGGGGATGAAGTTAAGCTGTTTTTGGCAGATGAAACCATTGCAAAGTTCCGAAAAGAAAGGGAAATTGCCGAGGCAAAACCCCTAACGGATATTATTTTTGAAGACGCGAATCTGCTTGTTATCAACAAACCTGCTGGGCTTGTCTCCCATGGCGGAATGAAGGATAAGGACGATCATTTGCTTGCCAGAGTTCTTTATTATTTGGTAAAAACAAATGCATATAACCCATCCGACAATTTTGTACCCGCTTTATGCAACCGCTTGGATGTAAACACCAGCGGGCTGGTTATTTGCGGTAAAACCTTACATGCCTTGCAGGAAATGAATGCTCTTTTCGCAAACCGTGGTATCGAGAAAGAATATATGACCATTGTTGAAGGCGAAGTTGGTAAGGTTGGTAAGAGCCGTGTTCTAAGGGGATACTATCAAAAAGACAATGAAAATAATATTGCAAAAATTGTAACAAATGAAAACGATATGCCCGTAACCACAGCATATACGGTCATGGCGGTGTCCAGTGACAAGAAGTACAGCTTGTTGTCTGTTAATCCAATAACTGGGCGCAGCCATCAAATACGGGCACACCTGTCTGCCATAGGGCATCCTTTAATTGGGGATAAAAAATATGGCGGAAGTAATAACTTTGCACAATTCTTGCATTGTAGGCGGCTAAGCGTTCCTAATACGAATAAAATTTGGGAAGCATCTTTGCCGCAAAAATTTCAGAGAATTGTAAATACACTAATCGGAGGAATCAAATGAAAGCATTAATTAAACTCTGTCTTTTAGGTGTGCTGGTATTATTTTTAGCCGCCTGTGGTAATAACACCACAGAAATTGAGGAAGATTACGAACCAACGCCGACATATCAAGCCGCAGAACCAGAACAGACGCCTGGGGACGTGCCCGCCCCAGATCCCGACATTGACATCGACTGGGTATTTGAGTTAGACGGTGTTTACATTCCCATTACGGATTTATTGTTTTACATGACAGCAATGGGTATGAACCCTGGTAATCCTTTCGAGCAAGAAACCGCGGTAGAGCATTTGGTAGAAATGCAAATTCTGATAAACCGTGCAGAAAACCATGGGCTGGGCTTTACCGACGACGAACGGCAGGAATACATTTCTGAGGTGATGGACGTACTGTTTGCAATGCAAGCTCTTGACATGATTGATGTCGAGCGAGCCTTTGAATTTATGCTAATTGATATTGTTGTTGAAAGGTTGGTTGAGCATTACACATCTGATCACACTCACGACCAAGAAGAACTTGATTTAGAATTTGAATTATACTTGGAAGAAAACAGCATGTTTTTGGTGGATATTAATGCAAAATACATTATGTCCGTTGAACATGACATTTTGGAACAAATATACGAAAACTTTGGCACTCCCGGATATGAAGATTTTAGCGAGTTAGTGCTGGAGCATTCCATGTTCCATGAACCCGGAACGGAAGTGGAAAGTTTTCCATTAATGCATATTATACAGGGGTTGGGGTTGGATTGGTTTCAAGCCATGCCGCTGTTTGAACTTGAAGAAGGCGAAGTTTCTGAGGTTATGGATCTTGGCGGTATTTTGCTAATGGTTTACGTTTACGAGCGCAGCGACATAGATCTTGATGAGCTTGAAGAAATGTTTACCGAGCAGTTTATTTTTAGAAACCGCATGGACTTTTTTATGAATCTTTTTGAAGGCTGGGTAGAAAGCGCGGCTTATATAGTAAATCAAGCGGCACTTGACGCCTTACAATAATAATTTTAAGCATTAGGAAGGAAATTGTCATGAAAGCTATTCTTTTGTTGGCGGGTTACGCCACCCGTATGTACCCCCTTACGGAAAACCAGCCAAAAGCACTTTTGCCATTTAGGGGCAAAACAGTGCTTGACCACATTTTGGATCAAATTAACAAACTACCGGATGTAGACACAATTTACGCTGTTACAAACAGCAAATTTTACCCGCATTTTTGTGAATGGGCAAAAATTGCCGAAACTGATATTCCAATAGAAGTTTTGGATGACGGCACAGACAGCAATGAAACACGCCGCGGCGCAATTGGCGATATTTTCTTCACCATAACTGAAAAAAATATTGATGATGAATTGTTCATTGTTGCCGGCGACAACTATTTTACCTATGACTTATTAGAACAATACGAAGTTTTCAAGAAAACAGGTTGCGATACCATCGTTGGCAAAGAGCTCAATGATATCGAAATGCTGAAAGCCTTTGCCGTGGCAAAACTTGACAAAAGCGGCAAGGTGATTGACCTTGTAGAGAAACCGGAAAATCCCGAGTCCAACATTGCTGTATATGCGGCGTATTTTTATCGCAAAGACACAGTTCCGCTATTCAAGCAATATTTGGACGAAGGCAACAATCCAGACCCTCCTGGTGCATTTGTGCAATGGTTATACAAACAGCGCGATGTGTATAATTACACAATGAACGGCGACTGCTATGATATTGGCACAATATCCATGTACGAGGAGATGAAGTAGTGGACAAGCAGGGTACAAAATATGTTTTTATGACGGGCGGCGTTTGTTCCGGCTTGGGGAAGGGGATAACCGCTGCGTCTTTGGGGCGTTTGTTAAAAGCCCGTGGGTATAAAGTTACCATCCAAAAATTTGACCCATATATTAACATGGACCCTGGGCTTTTAAGCCCGTATCAACACGGGGAAGTTTATGTAACCGAAGACGGCGCAGAGGGTGACCTTGACCTTGGTCATTACGAGCGTTTTGTTGATGAGAATTTAGGCGAAAACAACTCGATTTCCCAGGGCAAAATTTACTGGGAAGTGTTAAATAAAGCCCGCAAAGGCGCGTATAATGGGGATACCGTTCAAATTATCCCGCATATAACCGACGAAA
>Ga0123355_10014873_pt1 | contig 12186 bp, 11 predicted proteins | sample TergutEmb28metaG_3_FD_89872 | JGI IMG/M metagenome (GOLD analysis project Ga0123355, IMG submission 89872) | Embiratermes neotenicus P1 segment gut microbial communities from Petit-Saut dam, French Guiana - Emb289 P1 | ecosystem: Host-associated > Arthropoda: Insects > Digestive system > Gut ...
AAATCCCAATGGCAGGATGCTTGAACATGCAAAAGCATTTGTTTTGCTGATAAAAAACTATATTGCCGATTTAGCGTAGAAACCAAGCATTGTCTACATGACAAAAATATCATAATAAAGGAGCGTTGCCAAATGAAAATAATCAAAACAATCCCTCCGTCAACGCCGATGGGGATGCCGATGATGGATGCGTCGGCGGTCACGCGCAAATGGCTGGATATTGATTATACGCCGGACAACCCGCACCCGGCGCGTAAGCTGGACATTTATTTGCCGGAAATAGGGGATGGGCCGTTTCCAACGCTTATATGTATGCACGGTGGGGCGTTCGTTGGCGGGACGAAGGATGATCACCAGGTTGCCGGATTCGTGGACGGCGTGGCGTACGGATTTGCCGTCGTATCAGTGGAGCAGCGGCTGTGCGGTGCGATTATAGGCGACAATGGCGCGCCGACAGGAGAATGGTCGAAAGAAGGCAGATTCCCGTATCCGTTGCATGATTTCAAAGCGGCGATACGTTTTCTCAAAGTGAACGCCGCGAAGTGGAAGCTTGATCCTACGAGATTCGCCGTCGCCGGGGATTCCGCCGGGGGATGGCACTCGATCATGGCTGCCGCCACTGCGAATCAGCCGGCTATGTATGACGAATCACTCGGCTTCGCGGATGTTGACGACAGCGTCGGCGCTTGCTTGGATTGGTTCGGCTGCGGGGATTTGATGATGGAGGCGGAGTTCAACGCCAATGCGGGGCCGACTATTGTGATGCCTAACGGCATGGAAGTCCCACGACATGTGTTTGAAGATGTGTTCATGGGTCTCAAGTGTGTGGATTATCCCGGACTTTCGCGGTTCGCGGCTCCGGAAACGTGGATTACCCCGGACTTGCCGCCTGTTCTGCTTCAGCACGGCGCGGCGGATGACATTGTCACGGTTGAGTGTTCACGCCAAATCGCCGCACACATCGCCGATGTGTGCGGCGAAGGCAGGGTTACATACGACGAATTTCCCGACTACACCCACGGGGACGATAGGTTTTACGACGACGCGAATCTTGAGCGCGTGTTCAAATGGTTGTCGGAGAAGCTCGGTTAATTGAAAGCGTGATTGGCTATGAAAGACTGCGGTGCTTATATAAGCAATAACTATAAATTACAAACGTGGGGGAACCGCCCCGTCGGCTTCGCCGCCACCCCTCCAAGGAGGGGTGGGGTGGTTTCCGCGTGTCTAAAACCCGTGCGAGACTCCGACGCAAATGCGAAATATGGTATAAGAAAGGAATCGTTATATGCTTAACCTGACCGATGAAGAAAAACGAATTCTCCAAGGTGAAGAAGGGCGATTAAAGCAAGTCTGTATGCAATACGTCGCCGAAATGGCGGAGATTGCGGGCGCAGAGCGACTTGTCGATCTTGATGGCACCGGTGACACGCATACGCCTGCCCTTGCGTTATCCCAGCACTATCAAATTACGATTGATGAACTTCGCGAATATGCAGACAACGGGGGGAGATTCAAAATCCCCACGTTTGCGAACAAATCCCCGTTTCCGGAATGCGCGCCCATGCATGGCTGGGAAGAGTGCCACGCCTGTGTGAGAGGTGACCCGGACACTATGTTTTCCGACCCGGCGCACCACAAAAAAGCACAGCATGAGGAAGAACTTGCGATTATGAAAAGAATGGGACTTATTACCACCCATTCCTGCGCGAACTATCTTGTCATGTCCTATTTGCCCAGCATTGGGCAGCATTGCTCGTGGTTTGAAAGTTCACAAATGCCTTACTGCAACGCGACACTCGGTGCGCGGACTAATTTTGACGGTACGTTCGCGACATGCATTCTCGGCAAGGCGCCGTATTACGACATGCACATCACTGAAAACCGATTTGGCACGATTTTGGTCGAGACTGATAGGCTTATCCGAACAGATATGGAGTGGGATGTATACGGATTCGCGATAGGCGAAGCTGTGGCGGTTCATGTCCCAGTTGTGACAGGCACGTCACGCCCGACGACGACGCAGTATGAAAAGTTCAATTCCGCAATCGCAACCGGCGGCGCCGTCAGAATGTATCATCTGCCCGGCATGACGCCGGAAGCGCCGACGATTGAACACGCGACAGGTGGAAAACCATTCCAGAAGCAAGTGATGATAGACAACAAAGTCCTGCGTGACACGTATGATCTGCTGAACTTCCGCACGACCGATGTGATAGATATGGTCTACCTAGGTTGCCCGCACCTGAACATAGTGGATTTGATGCAGATTGCATTTAAAGTCGAAGGCAAGAAATGCAAAGTCCCCGTGTGGCTTGCAACCGCGCCCTGGCTGCACGCTGCGGCGAAAGAACAGGGGTATCTCGCCATTTTTGAAAAAGCTGGGATTACCTTAACAACCGGTACATGCCCTGCGGCAATGGGTTCCTTGCCGGCAGGCGTTTCCTGCATTGCGATGGATTCCGCCAAGCAGGCGATGTACATAACAGGATGTTATCCGAATGACGACAACCGCATACAAGTGGCCTACGGCACCCAGGACGATTGTATCGACGCCGCGCTGACAGGCAGATGGCGCGGGGAATGGAGGTAAGGAGCAATGGCAGATAAAATACGAATCAAAGGCAGAAGCGTATACCCCGGATGCGTTGAGGCGGAAGCGCTTGTATCGCAGATGCCGCTGCAAGGCTTCACAAATGTCGATGTGGCAAACGGCTATACGGTAGAGCGGCGACACCCGCTGTTTAAGGTCCCGTATGCCGGGAAAGTCCTCGTGTTCCCATCTCCGCGCGGATCTGGTGGTTTTATGATGTACGGATTTGGAGATAAAGCCCCCGCTGCGTTTGTATACAATCATGCAACTCCGCTGACAGTCTTGCTGGCATTGCAAGCTCACACCCCGTCAATGACGGATTTTGAACGCGACCCGATGGAAGTGATCGAAACAGGCGACATGGTGCTGGTCAACGCGACGGAAGGGTACATAGAGATTACGAAGAAATCGATGTAGGGGAATAAATTATTAGACGAGGGACAAAACACCCGCCGACTGCGGTCGGCACCCTCTTTACTAAAGAGGGCGGGGAAACATACAACCAACCCTTGCCCTCTTTAGTAAAGAGGGTGGCCCCGCAGGGCCGGGTGTTTTGTTTTTCAATGAAAATTTATATAATGTGCAGGAGGATAATGTATGCAAATACTAAAAATCACAAATCGAAACACAATATTTACCGCTAAAGAAAATGCAACAAGCACGGTCAACACAGGGATTATCCGTGGCAAAACGCATAATTTTATTATTGACACAGGAACAGGCGGCGATTTTACAAAAGCCATGCTTAATTACTTAGGCGATGACCCTTTGCCAATAGTTGTTATTAACACCCATCATCATTGGGATCACGTTTATGGCAACTGGATGTTTGAGGGCAATCAGATTATTGCTCACAAGCTTTGTGCGGAGTTTTTGGACAATGATTGGACGGAAAAGATGGAGGAAGTAAAGGCGCACGGTGCTGTTTTTCATGGCGAAGTACACAAATGCTTGCCAAACAGGTTAATTGATGCACCATTATACTTTCCAGATGATGGTGTGTTGATTTTTCCAAACCCCGGTCATAGTGTGGATTGCATAAGTGTTTTTGATGAAATTGATAAAATATTATATCTTGGTGATAACTTTGGAATTGACGAAGATGGGCTTTCCTATTGGGGGTATGAGGATACCGAAGAAGACGAAACAGCTCCCGAAGAAGAGGTTGATGCAAGATATGAGGCAAGTTTTTACGAGATGATGAAATTTTTAAGTCAATATGACTATGAATCTGCGGTGGTTTCTCACGGAGGACATATAAGCCGTGCTGACTTTGCGGAATTGGAAGAAGATTTTGCTGATTAAGTAGAAGTCTCAAGGCATGGGGAATGGTCGATAATAAGCATTTTATACAGTCGGATAACTACAAAGGAGACATATTATGTACGACGTCATTATCATCGGCGCGGGACCCGCCGGGCTCAGTGCGGCGATATACGCGGGCAGAGCGTTGCTTAAAACGCTGTTAATTGAGAAAGCGGCCGATGGCGGGCAAATCGCGTCCACCAGTGAAATAGAAAACTACCCTGGCGGATTGCTTGAGGACGAATCAGGCCAGACGCTTATATCGCGGATGTCGGAACAGGCGGCAAGATTCGGGGCGGAGCGTGTGTATAATACGGTGGAGTCCGTTGATCTCAAAGGTGACGTAAAGACAGTCACATGCCCCGGCGTTGAGTACAGCGCGAAAACAGTGATAGTCGCCACCGGCGCGAGGCCTCGGCCGATTGGGTGCGAGAACGAGGATAAATTCGTTGGCAGAGGAATTTCGTTCTGCGCCACGTGCGATGCGAATTTCTTCCGCAACAAAGAAGTTTTTGTGGCAGGCGGCGGGGACGCTGCTGTCGAAGAGGCGGTGTACCTCACCAAATTCGCCCGGAAGGTGACGGTAATCCACCGCCGGGACAAGCTGCGGGCCGCGAAGTCGATACAGGAAAAAGCGTTCGCGAATGAAAAAATCAAATTCATATGGGACAGCGTTATCGAAAGTGTTGACGGTGATGGTGTGCTGAATAAAATGACAATCCGCAACGTCAAGACGGATGAACTCACTGAAATTCATGCCGACGAGAACGACAAGGTTTTCGGACTGTTCGGATACCTCGGACTTCTGCCGAATTCAGCGTTGTTCGAGGATGCGCTTCCATTGGAGAACGGGTATATCAGCACCGACGAGGATATGAAGACCGGCCTCCCCGGTGTGTTTGCCGCGGGTGATATCCGTGTGAAAAGTCTGCGCCAAGTGATAACCGCCGCATCCGACGGCGCGATAGCGGCGGTGCAGGCTGAGAAATATGTAAGCGATATATAGGGGCGGATTCCATATCCGCCCTTTTGGTAGGTTTTAAGCGGGCAGATTGCTATCCGCCCCTACATGGTTTGTTCGGATTGGCATACCCGCAGAAAAACGAGTATTTACAAAAGTGCCCGGTTGGGATATAATCATTTTTGACGTATTCTGCGGTTTCGCATTTTCCAAAGAACGAAGCGATGAATTGTGCGTTAACATAGCAACATTTAAGGAGGACGTCCACATGAAATATCCACGCCCAAAATATCAAGATCCTTCAGTTAAAACACAGGCGGTTAAAACGGCATACGGCGCTGACACATCCGTGGCGCCGCTGTTCGACACACCGGTCTCACCACGCGAAAACTTTCGCAGGTGTATAGGAAGACAGGACCCGATATGGTACCCTAACGCGACCACGGATAAAATCACCATGAACACCAACGATGTGATATCGTGGCAAGTCCGTGGAATGCAGATACACTCCGACTTCAATCTGCAAGCGAAAGAAGATTACGCGTTTAAAGATTGGTTCAATACCGACTGGACATGGGTGGTTTCCGCTGGCGGTGCGATGCTGACGCCGGGAACGCAGCTTCTGGACGATATCACTCAATGGGAGAAAAAAGTTGTATTTCCCGATCTTACCGAGTGGGGCTTTAAAGAGAAAGCCGAAGAGTTTATGAAAACCCAAAACGACCCGACCAAAGCCGTGTCATATGATATGGGCAGGGGCGTGACGGAGCGGCTTGTCTCCGTCATGGGCGGCTATACGGATTCTATGGAAGCCCTGCTTGTAGAGCCGGAGGCTGTCTTGGATTTCTTTAACGCTTACGCGGATTTTATGATTCAGGTCTTTGACACGATGAACGGACTGTATCCGCTGGATATGATCACGATACATGACGATTGGGGAACGGAACGGGATACGTTCTTCTCTGAAAAAGTCATGGAAGAGCTTGTTTTTGAACCGACGAAGTGCCTGATTGACCATATTAAGAAGCACGATGTGTTTATCGAATGGCACACCTGCGGCAATGTAACCAGGTTTTTCCCGTATATGACGCAGCTTGGCGTTGATATAGCGCAAATCCAAGGCAGGGCGGTCGATATGGTGAAAATGCGGGAGCTGTACGGCGATAAAATAGGCTTCTGCACAATGCCGCACGGGTTGGATATGATGAAACAGAACTCAAAAGAGGACTACCTTGAAGCGGTGCGCAAGACCATCGACATCTACGGCCCCGGCGGCGGTAGCTATCTGATGATGTTCACCCCTGACCCGGAGCTTTTGTGGGATGTCTGCTCCGAAAACTACTGCTACAGCAGGGAGTTGTACGATAGTCTGAGATAGGCTACATATGCGATGAACTTTTACTCGCCCTGGTCTGAACATTTTAGGCCAGGGCGCGGTAATACGAGAGGATGGGGCGAAAAATTTACATTGCATGAGGTGGGTCTGGATGGAAACAAAAGATTATTTGCAATTAGTTGCTATAATAATAACGCTTTTAATTGGAACTGCTAACTTAATATTTTATATACGCTCATCAAAAAAGACACGTCTTACTAACATTGCGTCAACTCGCAGAAAAGAACGATTAGATAATTTGATTGAGTGTTCATCAAGGTTTCTAGCACTTACAAATCCTATAAGCTTAAACGTCTGTACAATTAGACGAGATGCAGATTACATCAATGAATTACTTGAAACTTTCTACATCTTGAGTATGTATCTTGATTCCCGTTACGTGAAGGATGTTGAAATTATAAGACACTTTAAACTCTTAGAGGAAGAGGCAACAAAATATTTTTTGGGATATAATCAGTCAAGTGCTAAAGATGAATTAGATTCAAAGTATATAAAACTATACTCTTTACTTGTAGACAAAGCGTACACGCTTATGAATTTATTTATTGTAACAGAATGGGAAAGATTAAAAAAAGAATCTGAAAAAGGTGTCACTATTGGTTTGGAGCGCTGGGAAGAACTCTATAAGGAGGGGGTTAAATATTACCAAAAAGCTAATTATCCTTACGGGGGATCTGCACCCATAAGCAGTATCCACAGAAATGACAGAGACTAGGAGAACCCCTATGATTAAAGTATTCACCATATTCGGTACAAGGCCGGAAGCTATTAAGATGGCGCCGCTTGTTAAAGAACTTGAGTCACGGGCGGAAATTGAATCCATCGTGTGTGTGACGGCGCAGCACAGGCAAATGCTGGATTATGTGCTGGAGATTTTCGACATAAAGCCGGACTTTGACTTAGACCTCATGCGGCACGGACAGACATTGTCTGATATCACCAGCGGTGCGCTTACCGGGATTGAGGGCGTTTTGAAAGAAATCCGCCCCGACATCGTGTTGGTTCACGGCGACACAACCACGACTTTAGCCGGGGCGTTGGCGGCGTTTTATCAGCAGATTCCCGTCGGGCATGTGGAGGCCGGGTTGCGGACATGGGATAAGTACTCGCCATATCCGGAAGAGATGAATCGCCAGATGGTTGACTGCATTGCCGAGCTATTCTTCGCCCCAACGGAAGAGAGCAAGCAGAACCTACTTGCAGAAAACAAGGACGCAGCAAAGATATTTGTTACCGGAAACACCGAGATAGACGCGCTGAACATCACCGTGGCGGAGGACTATTCGCACCCGATACTCGATTGGTGCGCCGGGGACAGGCTTTTACTTATGACGGCGCACAGACGCGAAAATCTCGGCCAGCCGATGCACCGGATTTTCCGGGCAATCAGACGTATCGCGGACGAGTTCCCGGACGTGAAAGTTGTCTATCCCGTTCATTTGAATCCGAAGGTGCGGGCCGTGGCTGATGAAGTGCTTTCCGGGTGTGATAAAATCAAGCTGATCGAGCCTTTGAACGTATATGACTTTCACAACTTTATGAAAGCGGCGCATATTATACTTACCGACAGCGGCGGGATTCAAGAGGCGGCGCCGTCGCTGGGCAAGCCTGTTCTGGTGCTTCGGGACACAACCGAGCGTCCCGAAGGCATAGCCGCCGGGACACTAAAATTAACCGGCACCGATGAGGAAATCGTTTATCTCCACACGAAAGAACTGCTAGCCGATGAAGCGTTGTATGATAAAATGAGCAAAGCCAGCAATCCTTACGGCGACGGGAAAGCCAGTATCAGGATTGCTGACGTGATAGTTGAAAAATATGGTTAAATTTGGACGGCGCTAACTCACTTTGCGGGGAGAGCCGTATACCAGTCCGGGTTCCAATTCGCCGCCGTATAGGTGATACATCAGCTCTGACACCGTGACAAGCTGATACCCTCTGGCAATCAGCGATGGTATAACGCGTTCCATCGCGGCCATAGTTGTCGGATGGATGTCGTGCATTAGGATGATTGAGCCATCTCTAACCTGTCGCATAATTGTGTTATATATTGTATCGGCATCCCGATACTTCCAGTCCATAGTATCCAGCGTCCAATTTATAATGGTATAGCCTAATTCGGCGGAAACTTCCGCGACATTTCTATTCACCAAGCCATACGGCGGGCGGAAGAAGCTGTGGCGGACTCCTGTGATTTCTTCAATTGCCGCGCTGGTGTTTTGTATCGCCTCAGCTATCCCTTGATTGCACAGCGCGGAAAGTCTACGGTGCGACCAGGTGTGACCCGCGACTTCACTGCCGATATTGACAGCTCGCAAGACTGTATCTCGCCGCCGCTCTAAACGATATCCCAGCACAAAAAATGTCGCCCGAGCATTGTACCGCTCCAGCAAATCCAAAATATAATCTGTATATTGACTCGGACCATCGTCGAACGTAAGCACTATCATGCCTCTTTCTCCAGCTGCGATTTCAGGTTCCGGCAATGTCGGTAATTCTTCCGGTTCGTTATTATCTTGTGTATATTCGGCATTGTTATCAACGTATTCGGTTTCGTGGGTATCAACTGCGTAATCGGTATTATCTTCAACGTACTCGGGTTCGTAATTATCCTGTACGTATTCTGTTACACTATTGCTAGTAGGATTAGTTGCTGACTCTGGTTCCTGCGCTTGAGATGTGCTTGGATTTTCCGCATAGCTTGGGAGATATTGCGGGTCTTCATCACAGCCTGTAAATAATACGATCGTAGTTATCATTATCAGTGTGACCAATACTTTCATAAAAAAACGCCACCCTCTTTCGACATTATTATATGCGATTTAGGTGCTTTCGTCAAGATTCTACAAATAAAAATATTTGGACACGGCCGGGGCAGACTTTTTCTTCCGTTCGTGTTTTTTTGCTGTTTTAAGCCATAGGTGATTTGTTAACATTATATACAGGGCGCGCTTGTCAGTTGCGCGTCCTAAAATTTTCCAACGGGAGGGGGGCCAATTATAAATATGGCACTATATTTAGGCGTTATATACGGTGCTGTCGCGCTTGCCGTTGTTGTCACGATTATGCTTTCCCGCTATGTCTTCGCGCAGAGGAAAGGTTCCGCAGAGATGATGGAGATATCGGACGCTATACGCGGCGGAGCCAACGCCTTTTTGTACAGGCAATACAAGGCGATAGCATTGATTTCAGCCGTTTCGCTTGTTGTAATCATCTTTGCGGTGTACCTTGGCAATTTCACAAAAGACAATCCTCGCGCGTTAAATTACGCATTGCACGCCGGGGCGGCGTTCACAGTGGGGGCGATTTGCTCCGCGCTTTCGGGGTATATCGGGATGTACATGTCGGTTCATAGCAATGTTCGTACGGCTGAAGGCGCACGGACAAGCTTGGCCCGGGCATTGCAAATCGCGTTCCGCGGCGGGTCGGTGACGGGGCTTGCGGTAACGTCACTGTCGTTGTTCGGTGTGACTTCGCTTTTTTTGCTGTTTGGCGGACTCTCCAATAACATAGAGACAGTAATCCGTGCGCCGACGCTTGTTGTCGGTTTTGGATTCGGCGCGTCGCTTGTCGCGTTGTTTGCCCAGCTTGGCGGTGGGATTTATACAAAAGCCGCCGATGTGGGTGCGGACTTGGTCGGCAAAATTGAGGCCGGAATCCCTGAGGACGATGCGATGAATCCGGCGGTAATCGCGGATCTCGTGGGCGATAACGTTGGCGACTGCGCGGGGCGTGGGGCGGATTTATTTGAATCGACTGCCGCAGAAAACGTCGGTGCAATGATCCTTGGCGCCGGATTGTACCCGGTTTTCGGGATGCCGGGTATAATCTTCCCGCTGGTGGCGCGTGCACTTGGGCTGATAGCGTCTATTGCCGGAATCCTGCTGGTGCGTGTGAAAAACGAGGACGACGACCCGATGAAAGCGCTGAATGTCGGATATGCCGTCACCTCCGTTATTATGGCGGCGTTTTTGTACATAGTAATACACCACATGCTGGGCGGGTATCTGCCGGGCGGCGGGTCGGTCAATACGCTGATGCTGTATGGCTGCGGGCTTGTCGGTATTGCGCTGAGCTACATATTTGTCTGGCTGACCGATTACTACACCTCATACAACAAACGGCCTGTCAGGCTGATAGCGGAAGCGAGCAGGACGGGTCCGGGCACTAACATCATCACAGGCACAGCCATCGGCATGGAGTCCACCGCGCTCCCGGTACTGTTCATCTGCGCCGCGATTTTCGCGTCATACAGACTCGGACAAGCTGCACTGGGCGGATTACCGGCAGGCGGGCTTTATGGCACGGCGATTGCCACGATGGGAATGCTCTCCACATGCACGTTCGTACTGGCGATGGATGCGTTCGGCCCGATTACCGATAACGCCGGTGGTATCGTTGAGATGGCGGGTGAGCCGGAGTCTGTAAGAAAAACGACAGACAGGCTTGACGCGTGCGGCAACACGACAAAAGCGCTGACCAAAGGCTACGCCGTAGGTTCCGCCGCGCTGGCGACGTTTTTGATGTTCGCGGCATACACCGATGAGGTGAGAAGTCTGTTAAATATTCCGCCAGACATGCCTTATGTCGTTGATATCGCAAGGCCGGAGGTGTTTATCGCGGCGTTTATCGCGACAATGGTGGTGTTCCTGTTCTCGTCCACGGCGATGAGGGCGGTAAGCAACGCCGCGCAGTATGTTATTATTGAGGTCAGGCGGCAATTTAAAGATTTGTCCGCCGTTTTAGCAAACGGCGGTAAGCCGGATTATAATAGATGCGTCGATATCGTCACCAAAGGTGCGCTGCATGAAATGGTTATACCAGGATTCATCGTCGTCATCGCGCCGATTATTGTTGGTGTAACACTCGGAATGGAAGCGGCGGCGGCGTATATACTTGTCTGTACGATCGCCGGGGTGATTCTGGCACTGTACCTGAATAACTCAGGCGGCGCATGGGATAACGCGAAGAAGTACATCGAACTCGGCGGATTCGGCAAAGGGTCGGAGGCGCATAAGGCGGCCATCGTCGGCGACACGGTGGGGGATCCGTTTAAAGACACGGCAGGCCCGTCGCTGCATGTGCTGATTAAACTGACCAGTACGCTGATGCTGCTGTTTGTCGTGCTGTTTCGGTAGGGTAGAAGCCATAAGAAAAACGGATGCCTAAGCAAGGCATCCGTTTTCATGCTATATGTATCTGCCGAAAGTCCCTTATTCTGCGGGTGGCGAATCGTCATCCTGATCCGGTGCGATTGCGTCTAAAGCGGAATTCAATTCTTTTTTTTCTTCTTCCTGGGTTATCTCTTGTTGAATCGTTTTGATTTCATCCGGAGTAGCGCGTCTTAACTTTGCCCAGGCGATAGTTCCGCTGATCAAGCTGATTAAAATCCATATGGCAAACCCAAGTTCAATCAAAGCCCAAATAAAACCATCACCGGTGTTCAGAATATATGGCACTAATATCCACGCCAGAAATGCTGTGTCTAAAAAGAACAAAATCAATGCGACTAAGATGAACCAGCGCCACCGTCTCGACAGTGCCCAGCACGCCAAATAAATAGCCGCTGTTGCAATCGCTATCGCGAAGCCAAACCATAAAGAGCCAAACCACGCCTCAACGAAAATTAAGACAGCCTGCGGAAAAAAGGCGGAATAGAGAAAAGAAATATCAGTGCCGGTGACATATAAAACCAAGTTTATCGCAGTAAGAGCAACGACTGCTAATAAATTTCTCTGCGCGCGCGTAAACCTTACAGCCTGCTGTTTAATTATCGATGAATCCATACATGTTTCCTCCAATTTCTTTCATACAAAATAAACTTCATGCAAGCTGCGTTACACCCCGATGAATGAAAACGAGGTGTAAGTCCGGGATTGTTATGGTATACTTTATTGCGCACGGCATCAGGTCGGCTTTTTTTGCCGCTACGAG
>Ga0123355_10014874_pt1 | contig 12186 bp, 8 predicted proteins | sample TergutEmb28metaG_3_FD_89872 | JGI IMG/M metagenome (GOLD analysis project Ga0123355, IMG submission 89872) | Embiratermes neotenicus P1 segment gut microbial communities from Petit-Saut dam, French Guiana - Emb289 P1 | ecosystem: Host-associated > Arthropoda: Insects > Digestive system > Gut ...
CCACTTAAACCTTATAGCAAGAAAATATAAAATGATCATATCTAGTACAAAAACAAAATCAATGGCAATGTGGGGGAACCACATACAGAGGGTAAAAATTGTGATAAATGACAATATTATTGAAAAAGTAACAGATTTTAAATACTTGGGGTTTTGCATATCAGAATACGGAAGTGATTTAGAAGACAAATTGCAAACATATAAGGAAATAAACGGAGCTATACGGAGGCATTTTGGAAAACAAATGAACGAAGAAACAAAATTAAGAATTCACAACATTACAGCTAAACCAGCATTGAAATTTGAAAGTGAAGCTTGGGTATTGAAGAAAAGAGAGGAACAACATTTAGAAGCAGCACAGATGAAATTTTTGATACACTTACTTGGAATAACAAAACTAGATAAAGAAAAGAATCAACGTATTAGGCAAAAAACGGGAGCACAGAACATAGTAAAGGAAATAAAACAGCACCAGAAATAGTGGCTACAACATGTACAGAGGGTGGACACAAACAGACTACCAAAACAAGCATTACAATATAAACCAAAAGGACGAAGGAACATAGGAGGACTGAGGAAGAGATGGAGGGACTAACTTCAACTGGAGGATCAAGGAACAGGAAACATGCCTAACCCTTCAGGAACATGATGATGATGGTGATGAAGAATATTCTTCGTTAACATGTTCTATATCCAGTGGTTTTGCAACCTTTTGGATTTACTGAATGTAAATATAAATTCAATTGAATTAGACCTGTTATCTTACCTCATAGGGAAACATATTTGAATTCAGCCTATATGTGCTGTGATTTAAATGCATGCATCATTGGTCATATTCAGAGACTTATTGTTTCGGACTATAAATATTGCGTCTTGTGCTTAAAAATATGTTCCTTTCGTACCTGTTTTTATACTTTATGTGTAAGAAACAAAAATTATATGAAGGATGTCATTAATGCTTTTATAAGCATGTAGTTCCTCTTTGCTGCCGATATTCTAAATTATATGTTGTTCCCAAGTTTCTTGATATCTCACCCAAGATTAACAATATATTCAAATTTACCAGCACTCTTTCATGTCTTTGATCTGCTGCTTTAACCCAGGGATGGCTTTATCTTATTGATTACATCTTTTTTCCTTCTGCTGAAATTGTGATCAGGCCAAATATTTCTATTAATAGACTGTGTGAATAAATGTGCTTATACCTGATAAATAAAACAGACTGAGTGTGAAGAATTTAACATGGTCCCAGCAACCATATATATACCAGTTCCTATATGCTGCCTGTGCTGAATAAATTATAAAGCATTTTGATACACAGTTAGTTGACAGCAGCGACCAGTGACTACAACAATAAATGTTAATAAATGTTATGGTTTCATTCATTCATTCAGTTTATTCAATTCCATCAAATCCATTACAAGTCCAAGAGACCTATTGGATACAGAACTAGTCATAGCACAATATGCATATGTATACACACACAGATACTTATGCATAAAGATTCAATTTACAAAGTAACAATTATAATTTGAGCTGGTAATAAAATGGCATTAATATATGGTTATTTGATTGATTCATTTAATTTATGAGGGGTCAATCCATTTCCACAATTGCATTTGATAGAGACCTCATCACTAAAAATATACACAATCCTTCTACATTGTATATTGTACATGATAAGAGAAATGTAACATAGTTTTTTTATGAAGACAATTCTCGACTGCACTGTGTCGAAAATACTGAACAGTATTTTATACATAATAGTAAGGCATATGCAAATGATACAAATGTATCAGCATGCATATAATAAAATTTAAGTAGACTATAGTAATAGTATGAGGTACAAATTTAAAATGAAATACAGGAATAAAGAACAATATAACAATCAATTTTAGAAACTGTATAGTACATGCCAAACAGTCAAAAATTACCCATATTAAAATGTCTTTAAAAATAATCATATATCCCAACGCTAGTAACATTGGAGTTTAGTGGGAACACGTCACAGTGGTTTAGTGAAATGAATAAAATGATGTACAATTGGAGTCCGAAACAAAACATGTCATAGAATATGATATAATGCTATGGAAATGGTGAAAACAAAACACAAAAATACTTGGTGATGTATGTGATTATCGTTTCTCTCTTCGAAATGTTGATAGTTACCGGTGTAGGTGTTTGTTTAATATTGGAAGTACTGCTCCAAAGAGTAGAAGGAGTGTAGGTACAAAATTTTTTCAAATGTAATTAAAAATTCGTAGGGTCATCTGACAACTGTTTAATGTGTGAAGGGAGATTACTGTAGATCCTTACTCCTGAGTAGTAGGTTCCCTGTTGATATCCTGTCAAGTTTGATGTAGATTGATGAAGGTTTTTGTGCTGTCTAGTTTTAATGTTATGAACCTCTGAATTTACTCTAAATTGGTTTTTATTTTTTATAACAAACATCATAAGGGAAAGTATGTATTGAGATATCAAAGGTAATATTTTTAATTTCCTAAACAAATTTCTACATGAGACCTCCTCCCCAGTATGGTAGACCATAATTTATAATTGAATTAAAATTAGAGTAGTATACTATTTTCAGGGTCTCAAGAGACATGTATAATTTAATAATGCTCATTGCATAACAAACTGCACTTCATTTTGGAAGAATATATTCAATATGGTATTTTCAGTTTATTTATCATTAATATAGATAGTGATTGACATATCTGTAGCTGTCTTGTCGCAACATGTTTATCCAGTATCAGCAGCTTCCCTCCGGTCTGATGTGGGTCAGAGGCAATGTTGAAGTAACAACACACAACATGTGCTTCTGCAAGTATGTTTGGTGAACATTTATCTCTTAGTATTAAATTTTAAGTATCATATTGGCATAGTCTAGAATTGTAATATTCCTAAATTGCATTTTGATTTACAGAGAATATCTGTCAAAAACCATTGGATCCCATTAATGGGCATGTGAACTGTACTGCAAATGTTGATTCGTTGCATTGTACTTTGACTTGTGAAGAGGGATATGCATTTGCTGTCCAGCCACATGATTACTTCTGCACATACGACAGTGACGGGATCATGCTGGCTCCTGACAGCACTATTGATCCTTTCCCTGACTGTTCTTGTAAGTTCTTGTTATTGTGTATGTGTATGTGATCACTAATAGTTCAAAAATGTTATGAAAACCTTTCATACCATGAGGTTTTCAATCTCTATGCATCCACGTACCACTTAGCACTTACACTGAATTCAACACCATCTGGCATATGTGTTTCAGTTTTTATTTAGAATATGTGTAGTCCCATGTATTACTCTCTAAAACTAGTCCATTACAGCTTGCAGTTTTATAATTAGCTCTATTGCATGGTATTTACAGTAATTCTGTTTTAAAATTACATACATGGGTATGGTGTACAAATTTATTAAAATTTGAAAATACTGACATTTATGTTTTCAGAATTTTAGTGTTATATGCTATTAAGGAAGTGTAAATGTTACTAGTTTCGTATAATAATAGAACTTGACCTTGTACGGGTATGTGCCGCATCTAGGTTTGTAATTTAGTAGAGAATTGTTGTAAATATGTAAGACTGTAAAAGGTAAAACAGTCCCTGTTTAGGCCTAGACAGGCCCTGAGGGTCCCAGGTGGTTGAGGCTCCCAGATTTCAAGACAGCTGGAACATGAAAGTACTAAGGTTTTCAGCCCTATGCACCGACTACCTTAACCCCCCAAGAAATATGCTTGGTACTCATTTTTGTTGGAGGCTAAGTCAACCCCAGGACTGCAGTGTGGCCAGAAGTAATGTGTCAATGAAAAATTCCACTGACACCATCGGGAATTAAACTCGCAACCTTCTGGCTGTAGTGCAGTGCATGTAAGAAGGACACTTGCAAAATGACATGCTGTAATGGAAAAAATATAGATCATTAATGAGTAAGAGATTTAAAATGAAACTGTAACATATGTCAGATGGTGACAGTTGTAGTGTAATAAAGGCTGGGTGGTATTTGGATGCTGACTGAGTTCAACAAAGTGCCATTACAAACAAACTCAACTTTCATTTAAGAGCTAATGCTGGTAGGGATTCAGTCTTATTGCCCTGACTTTTATTTGTGCCTATTTTTGTATTGTGTTTTAAAGAATTTTCTTTACTTAAATTCAACATTTTTAAAGAAATATTTCAACAACTTTATAGGTATATATTTTATTCTAGTAACAGTCCTACCAAACTCTATATCCCAAGATGGAGCTATAACAATTGAAGGTGATAGCACTGTGTGTGAAGATCCAGGATTTCTTAGTCAGGTATGGTGATTCAGTACATACCATAAGTGGGTTTATATGTACAAAGAAAGTCTGTGTTTGGCACCATCGTACTGTGTCTGTGTGAGCGTGCTGGCATCAGGCCACCACATACCAGTATTTTGAGTAAGAGTGTTAGTTGTCCTTTGAAATTTTCCAAGTTGTGTGAGATGAAATTCCTGCTGTGAATGGACCTGACAGAGTTTTTGTTTGAGGATTCCATTTGTGTAGTATATGACGTTGCACTTTATACTAGCACAATGGAATTGTCAGCTACACCACTTCTAAAACATCAAAACCATTGTAGATTTCTCAGTTTCTTATTTAATATCACTATACTTCACCTCAGTGTTCTTATTTAGTACACTGCATTTGCATGTTCTATTTTTATAATAATAAAAACAACAACAACAACAACAACAATAATGGTGACGATGATGGTGGTGGTGGTGGTGGTGGTGGTGATGATGATGATGATGATGATAATAATAACAATAATAATAATTGCTCAATAGTTTGCATTCATCTCTGTATTTCCGCAGTTAAAACTGCTACAGGATAAAGTAAGTCTCAAGAGTTAACACTTCTGATTTGCATTTGGGAGGTATATTTTTTATACTTTGTATTTTGATCCTGACAAAGGTGTTTATTAGTTTTCGTGAGTTCCTCCAAGAAGTTGCTGAAATAGTACCTGACATTAAGCCATGACTGCTTCTTTCCACATCCTTTACAATTCATGTTTCAATTACATTTTATGCTACATAGTTTTAGCTTCTGAGAGCATTGTTAAAATTGCCCATAAGTAAATAATTAAATAAACACAGTGATTGGTGAGCTGCATTCCTTTCTTAAGGTATATACAGATACTAATATGTATAATCATACTGTATTTTTTGAAGAGCTACAAATCAGAAGGTCGCTGGTTCAATTCCAGCTGGTGTCAGTGGATTTTTCATTGACATATAATCCTTCCGATCACACTATGGCCCTGGTGTCAACTCAGCCTCTAACAGAAATGAGTACCAAGAGTATTTCCTGGGGGTAAAGGCGGCCGGTGCGTAAAGATGACAACCTACCACCATCCTGTGCTGTTGTCACCAAATCTAGGAGCCTTAACTTCCTGGAAACCTCTGGGCCTGTCCAGGCCTGTAATGGGACTGCTTTACCTTTATCTTACTGCAAATAACATCAGTAAGCTGCCCATGTAGTGAATTTAAGGTGGATGTTATGGGATTATTTTTTTAAAGGAACATTTGTCATACATTTGTGGGGCTCTTGAAGAGCAAGTTCATACCTGTTGAGCAAAATGCAGCCCTTCATCCTTTTGAATCTAATTCCAGGAACACAAAATCAAAAGATACAAAATTTGATGAATAATTGTTTCATCCACACTGTCATAAAAATATCATTATATATTGTACTATTGGCAATGCAACATACTGTTCATATCAAAATATAAACAGAAGTAGCACCTCATAGAAATGTAACTGTCACAGTACTTGGCTTCATTGCTTTTCAGTTCAGGAACGGTAATGTGGCAGCTGAATGCAAGTACTGACAACACAATGACAAAACATCATATGTTTTCAATGAAAGTGTTTCTGTCTTGTTTCATTTGTACTGTTTTTCCAGTCATTGTCTGTGACTTAGTTTTTGTATGATTAATCAAAATTCTGAAGATTATTTTAAAATAATTCTCACCTCCCCATTATTGGCATTATTGACCACAGGGATTTGTCATTAATGATACATATTTAAAAATGCAGGGTGTTATTTATAACATGGCCAGCAAATCTGTTTTCTTGATTTGGTCCATTTGCCCAAATGTGTGCTCTTCACCATTCTGCAGAATACAGTTTTCTTCCTACATAATAAAAAATAACGGTTGCTGAATTGTAACTTCCATATATGTTGAAGAATGAGAGACCAACTTGATGTCACAATTTATTAAGTTTTATTTCACTTCTTCTATGCTCAACATGTTTCTGATATTAATACATCCATCATCAGGAGCCTGCGACTTCTCTATTATACACCACATTGGTTGTGTGTTCTTGTTTCGATGTGGCAGGCTGAAGCAGCCAGCCACATGGATACCACCCCAACCCAGCCACATCGAAACTCCAACGCACATCGAAACAAGAACACACAAGCAATGTGGTGATACAATAGAAAAGTCGCAGGCTCCTGATGATGGATGTATTAATATCTGAAACATGTTGAGTTAGAAGAAGTGAAATAAAACTTAATAAATTGTGACATCAAGTTGGTCTCTCATTCTTCAACTATCACAATGATGCACGGTCCAATATACATAAGATTCCATTTATGTGTTTATGTTACACCAGTCATGCAGCTCACATCATGTGTTAAAACACATTAGGAGAAACTTTAAGCTATATTTTTTGGTAATTGTGGCTAATACACCCTATCCTCAGTGAATCTCTAGAAGTTTGCATGTATGAAATTCAAATACACAAGTTGGCTATTACATGCACTTTTGTGCCACATATCTATTACATGCACCATTGTGCCACATATCTATTACATGCACAGTTGTGCCACATATCTATTACATGCACCATTGTGCCACATATCTATTACATGCACCACTGTGCCACATATCTATTACATGCACCGTTGTGCCACATATCTATTACATGCACCATTGTGCCACATATCTATTTACACTCTTTCATAACAAAATGTATAAGTCAGCTGTCTTGCTTGTTGATTGGTGGGAATAACAAACTTGTCATTAAGTATGGTACTGACAGTCTGAAGTTCCATGATTATATGCAGGTCATATAAAGTATAGTTGCTAAACACTTTGTTTCAACATTTAACGTCTTTGGGGTCAGAGTCATGGACAGGATAATCTCAGAAGACTGATCTAAAGTTAGGACATCAAGATGAAAATCAATCCCAAACATTTTCCATCTGTTACATGTTATTTCTGTTTATATTTCTTCATTTTCCTCATATTATTTTTCATAAAATTGTTTTGCAGCTTGAGGGTCATGTGAGAGAAAAAATAACACAACAGCTGGCTGAAATCTGTGGTGCTGCTCTGTCATGTCGTGTTGAAGACATGGTCACAATATGTGACCAAATTCTGTCAGGCCTAGAGGAGGAATCAAATGTGGTTATTAGACGGAGACGGGATAATAGAAGACAAAGAAATGTTAGTACTTTGTCATGTCCTATTCCCACAACTTAATTTGTTATTATGTTCAACGTTATGCTGTTTGTCATTTTTCTTTACTTCTCATTGTAAGCCTTTAATACATGTATTTTACAGTTTACAATAATTTTTCAAGGAGTTCAGTGTCATTATGAGGAATCAGCAACATACCAACATGTTTCCCTTTTTTTATGCCCTGTCATAGGATGGGTCTTACTCTAATGGAGGAATCAGAATGTTGACAATGACAAGAGGATCTGCCAACCAAACTGTTGGTGTGAATGAGACACTGTATGCTGTAGAGTCAACAGGTAGTCCACATAAGAAGAATTCTGTGGAAAAGGCATATGACAAACACATTGAACTTCGTTTCCATATAATAGGTGATTTAATTTATTTGTGCTTCTCATATTATGTTAGGTGTAAGAGCCATTATTACCTATTTATCTGATGCAACTTTAGTCTGAAAATTGGCAAGTAGAAATTGTAGGAAAATATTTTCATGCATGAGTTATTGTAAACACTATTATTCCAATTGTCATCCAGAAATTTTTCCATGAGCATTCCATGCTCTTTCTCATGACCACATGTGGTGTATGAATATTTATTTACACTTCATTCATACAGCTGTGTTGCATCAGTTTACGGCACACTTCTAATTGTAATTAAGTACCTGGCTGTGTGTTATGCATTGCAATAAAATTATATTGGCCTGCAAATTATGTCTTTGGTGGTCTCAAGAACAATACATGTTTGTTTGGGACAGGGGTTAAACAACTAGAGGGTTTAATGCAACTTGGACTAGAAACTGGGTGTTTACTATCATTGCTTTTTATTGGCCTGTCACATAATTTCTCTCAACAACGAGAGCGGATGGTAGTAGACCCGGTTGACCGGTACCAGAAGCTGTAATTACAGTTGTACACGCTCCTGATGATGGGTATCAACACCCGTAACCTGTAGAGCTGTCTACAGATATATAATAAACTGAATACAGTCACATCTTGTTGGACAAGTATTCAATATAATTTCTCTTGTTGCTTCCATTTCTTCTTTTGTAGTGAATTCATTCTTGATGTATCTCTTAACTTTTCCAGGCCTTGTCAAGGTAAAGCAGAATCAAACCAATGCACAAATTCTACAGTCTGGAATGCATCGAATGAAAGATGCGCTTCAGCATTCAGTGAGGAAGGGACTTTTAGTGAATTTGTCACAGCACAAGAAACCATTAAAAGTGAAAAAAGTAGAGTTTAAGAACAAACCAAAATTAATCTGTGCACCTGGCTCTGTATTCAAGAACAATACCTGTGTGAAGTGTCCAATGGGAACATATTATAATATGACCACCCTCTTATGTGAATCGTGTCCCATTGGTCATTATCAGCCTGTGGAAGGAAGTATTATATGTCTGTCCTGTCCACCAGGGACATCAACAAGAAGGACACATGCAAAGAATGTGAGAGAATGTCGATGTAAGTCCTTACTGATATAGGCTAGTAAAGAGTTCATTATGCGGACAATTTCCATATGGGGTGTTTTGCATAATTCATGCATGAATTCTGCCTTACTATGAGTCTATGTGTGCAACAGTAGAAAGACTAGAGTCTAGAGCGAATTGAAACTTTGTCAAACACTTAGAGGGTAAGGTGGTCATATGCATATATTAGGTTCTTACGTGCATTTGCATAGTTGCAAAAAACATGTACTACCTTTGTAACGTCCATCAATTCTCTGTCTGTCTGACCTCATGTATTGGTGCGACTCACTCTGGACAGATTTCCGTGAAGTTTGCTGTTGGGGTCTTCTATGAGTCTCTGTTAACAAATTCCAAATTTGTTTAAAATTGGCAAAAAAATATTGGGCACATTACATGAATACCGAAGTATGTTTTACTGTTGCCAGTGACATTAAATCACCATAAAAATACTCTGGTTGAGTGAAATAGTATCAGGCTATTAGGATAGCTGTGGAAGTATAATCACTATACTAATGTGCTACATTGTCATGTGTATGCATACATTGCCTATCTTGTTTAGTGTTTAGAGTATTATGACTTCTAAGATTACCGTGGTTGTTCCTCCAAGTGGCTAATCTGCTTGTGAAAAATTGACAGTCTAACGTGGAATAAGCAACAACTTCAAAATTACAAAACTGCAGTAATAAATAAAAAATTGCATGATATTCAAAGTCCCTGTACTTGAGAGGAACATCAACAAATTTTTGTTGGACTACATGAAATAACTCTTCAAAAGATAGAATTTTACACTAAAAGTGAAGATAAGAATAAAACTAAGAAATGAGTAAATCCTGACAACACTTGTTCTTATTGACGTCTGCTTTTTAATGGTATGTAATAGTATATGTGTGAATTTTAGTAGTGTGTAATTAGTGGTTGTATGCAGTTCAGTGGTATGATTGCTTTCCTTTATTAGCCCTTTGCCCTCCGGGGTGTTTTGGCCGGAAACATAAACATTCGAAGAATTCTGTACCTGGATTGACTCCGTGCACAACTTGTGACTATGGAAGCTACCAGCCCAAACCTGGACAGACTGAATGTTCACGCTGTCCAGGCAGCTGGACAACTCTCAAGCGAGGTTCTGCTGACATCAGTGACTGTAAAGGTAACTGATGGGCAGTTTAATAGAACAACAGCCACTGTGTACAAATTCAGTTGCATGATTACATTAACCAGTCACAGAGTACTGCAAGCTACATTAACTCTTTTTGGTATTATATAAGAATTTGGAATAATTTGTGTCTTTCAGGCAACGTACAGAAATCAGTTACTTGATGTCTTTATTATAATGCGTAAGGATTTCTACATATGAATACATTCAATATATTTTTATCTGCTTCTATGCACTGTGCCAAAGATATGATGAGTTAACTGCAATGTAGAGCTGAATTTCTTCCCAATGTTAGGATAAAGTATAAACATAAATTTTATAAATGTTCAAGTAACAAACTAACGTTACTTATTGTTTTTCAAAACAATTTTGTAACGCAAGTGATGCATCTACTCATGTTGTATGTATATGGCACAGTGGTATGGCATGAACTCAGGATATATGTAGAAGAGGGTGTCTTCGATGAGATGGGAACTGTTAAGCAGTCACAGATGGCTGAGAGTTATTCAGTATTCAATACTGATTCAAACGTGTGATAACTGCACTTTTCTGAATGAAATAAAAAAACATGTTTGCAGCTATACAGATTCATTGACAGAGTTAAGATTATATTTTAAAGAAAAAGAATTTCAGTGGAGGTACTTTAGTGGGTACACTGCAAGAGGTGGGAGAATAACATCAAGATAGAAGTTACAGAAATAAGTTTGGAATAGAATGAATTTATTTAGTTTGCAGTCCAGATGATGGGACTTCTGTGTTGTGGAATTTAAGACGTTCCATTACTAAAGATCTACTTTACAAATAAGGTTATTTATTAATGCTTGTTACTGTACGTTCAAAAATGGCCGTGATAGGTTCATTGTATATAAATTTGAAGTAATTTATTTGTTTAAACTATATACATTTGTTTCCTCAAATCTTCTTCATTTCATCTTCAGAATATACACCTTTTCAACCATCCTGTTTGTAGTTATTTGTCTCAGTGCCTGTATACAATAAGATACAGTTCTGCATGTAATTCTTCAGTTTGTTCCCTGATGTATAGATAGACAGACATACCTGTAATTTCCCTGTTGAGAACTTGAAGGTCTCGTTTTTATTATGGAATGTTATTTTCTTATAGCCTCCTGTCCACCAGGGCACATATCTCAATCAGGGTTAGTTCCTTGCGTGAAATGCCCTCCAGGTTACAATCAGACTCTGGAAGGACAGAAATTCTGTTACAATGAAGACGGACAGCATATTGGTGTTGAATGCCTTCTGCTACCCTGCCTCAATGGAGGATCATGCCACAGCTTGGGACCAGGTGTATTCCAATGTGAATGCAACCCAGGATTCATAGGTAGGATCAGTGTTAGCTGAAGAGAGCAAACAGTTCATAATGACTTATCAATATTTAGAATATTACCACATGACATTAGCTTTATGTAGTATTCACTGTTGAAGAGGATACAGCTGTAACTCACATTTTACTTTGGCAGTCATTCACCTACGGTATTAAAATAGAGTCCATGTTCTTTCATGTGGAGCATGTATGCTTATCCTTTTGATGAAGAAGAAGTGTTTCTACACCTCAGTTTACAGAGTTTGTGCTGAGATTTAATTCAATTCCCAATAATAAGGACACAGTCTGTCTATGCACAAATTTTATTTTAGTAAATCTGATAGCAGCTACACATTACAGCTGCACAAAGCAACCAATATCAGGCCATGTGTATCAGAAAATGTAAAAAGAAAATTATGCAGCTGTAGTCATACATATAATTACAAATTCCATGGCTGATATCTCGATCGACTACATCCTGATTTATCGCGTGTTCTACAGGCACAGAGGAGATGTCATGCCTTAAAATTTAATTCAACTGTTTCTTTTGACCTCTTAAAACTGAAGAGATTCATTAGTTTTACTGAGATTTTTCTTTTTATTTTGTCATTGCTGCTTCTGCTGCTGCTGTTCCTCCTCCGCCACCATCACCACCACTGATATCACCACCATGGCCGCCACCACCACCACCAACACCACCACCACAACCACCACCACCACCACCACCACCACCACCACCACCACC
>Ga0123355_10014875_pt1 | contig 12185 bp, 6 predicted proteins | sample TergutEmb28metaG_3_FD_89872 | JGI IMG/M metagenome (GOLD analysis project Ga0123355, IMG submission 89872) | Embiratermes neotenicus P1 segment gut microbial communities from Petit-Saut dam, French Guiana - Emb289 P1 | ecosystem: Host-associated > Arthropoda: Insects > Digestive system > Gut ...
TATGAAGATGGAACCGATAGTGAGTTCCGAAACGTCGGCAATTAGAACTCAGACGCCGGGGAATTACCCAAAAAGGAATAATTTACATTTAGAACACGGCGAAAGCTTAAGAACAAGAGTGTTGGATTTCCATTCTTATTTTGACCGAACCACTAGGATGGTAGAGCTGTTAGCATTAGACCCGGCTGCACTTTATCCCCATGGAGATTCCTTGGTACTAACTACTGTTAGAGGCTGACTGGAACCCAGAGTTCTGAATTTAGAATTTGGGATTCAGGCTGCTTGAATACTTCCACGGACCGTACTGGAAATCGAACCCGGAATCTACAGTCTTGTGACATTATCTCATAAACGAAACGACCTTTGTTAATTGTTACTGGATACGAAATATGTGTGTTTGACTCTTTCTGCAACTTTTGTCTGTAACGTTTCTCATTGTATGTAGAATTCTGAAAGATACTGTCATAAATTACATAGGACTTCATGTGAAATACCTTTTATTCTTATCATGTTTTAATGAAACCTGAATTTTCTCGACGGAATTTGAAAAATATACAAATATCAAATTTCATGAAAATTTCATGATAATTCTTCCAGAGGGACTAGAGTTGTTCCATGCGAAAGGAGAGGCAGGCAGGCAGACAGGCATGACGAAGCTAATAATCGTTTTTCGCAATTTTGCGAACGCACCTAAAAACGGATTATTAGCTTAACTTATATGGTACAATCGAAATGACTCACAACCCATATTTAAATGTACGTATTTCTTTACCTTTTTGCAAATTTCGCCTCTATGCAGAAACTCGGCACCGGGTCTCCCGTGTAGCCTCTTCACATTGTCAGTCTATTGCTTATGTTTCCAATATATTATGCCTAGTATCTACTTGGAATTCTGTTCTACTGTTTCATTGCATCGTCTTGTACGTTTTCCTACAGATATTTTACCACCGACTGTATTGCATAATAAATTTCTTGAAATACATGTATTTTTCCGTGCATATTACTGAAAGAAATGGATCTGTATTCATAAAAGTAGTAACTGCTACACATACCAGTGCAAAAATCTGCCAAGAAATAATTATTAATTTCATTCCCTTGTTGGGGTTTGACGAATAAGACTGCAGTAATACATTCGTGGGGCTACATACTATACAGGAAATTAAAGCGAATATTGAACCAATTCTTTGGCTATCGAAATATTTGCGGAACGTGGTAGGGGGGGGGGGAGTGTAAAACAGAATGCGTACAAAAACAACCAACATACATTGAAGAACTAAAAAAAAACACACTCAAGAAACTCTTCACTGGGTGGCAACCAACATAAGGAAAAGAACATATTAATGCGTTGTTAAGCATGGTGAAAAACTGAAACGTTTTTATGTTGTTGTACTTGTGTCTTGATAACATTATTCCCCTAAACCTATAATGTACTTTATAAATGGTTTACGAGACTTGTTGACCGCTCTGTATAACGCGCATCGTTTTTTACTAACGGAGGTTTACGCCAGGCGTCCGTCGTCCTTATGAACCAGTAAAGAGGTAAAAACGTATCTATGATTCAGTCAACACTGCAGCCTTGCATATTTCCAATGATATTTATCATGATGCCTTTTAAGATTTTTCCGTATTAAACAATTAATATTCTGCTTAGTTTGCTTTGCTTGTTACAGATTGCTGCCAGACAGGAACTTTATGTTATGATCGAATTCTTATAATACATTTTGGCTTATGTAAAGTTATGATCTATCTGAAAGCACATAAGAGAAGGACCGAACATCTCAGTCGAAACCTGGAAACATCTGCTTCGTGTTGCTAAGTTCTCAGAACTGATTCTCAGTTCAGATGTTAGCTGTGAGCCATCTTCATTCAGGCTTGTCGTAAAGTACTGGGATAATGCCTTGTATTGACCACAGTCATTTTCTCACATTTTTCTGCTTTGTAAATCACAATAATTCCCACATGTGACATTATATAGACCAGGGTTGAAGAACATAGGACACGCTTCCCTAAAATGGCACGCGACATTAATTACTGTCCCTTTTTTTTATTTATTTGCTCCACCATCTTTTGTATATTGTGAAGAATATACGTATCTATACACATATCTGACTGCGTAGAAACTGTATATGAATTAGCCGTCACTAGCATCTAATACTGCGAGTGAAACATTTTTACACAAATCAAGAGCGATGCGAAGTGCTGACTGGATAATTATCAAAGCGGTGTCGCCCGACGGTGACTGGGCGAATACGTGACATTGGACAAAATATTAAGAGTCTTCTTTTCAAACAAGAAATAGTTGAAGGGCTAGTTGTGTCCAAATATTTTTCCTTACCGTATTCCTCGAAAAGGCTTTCGTTAGAAATATAATAATTATATTATTAATTAATGATACAATATTAATTATATTCATTAATAATAGTGGAATAATTAATATTAATTTTGGAAGACTTCAAGACCTATAGTCACGCGAAAGAATTCTTCGACATTTATGGACAATTTGGGCAGGAGCGCTCAAAAATTTTCGCCAACCCTGGTATAGACTAAGTCATGTAGCAGAGAAAGACTCAGTAAAACAGACACGACAAATGTTAGAGTTGAAACCTATCCAACAAAAAAATAAAAATTTGAAACCAACTGGATAATCAGCTCTTTTATTATAAACAAGAGAGCAACTGAAGTGTAATTAATGAATGTTTATGAACTTAGCAAAGCTAAATTAACGCATTGTGATAAAGGCACGTCACGAATGACGGATATCTTTAACAGTTGAGTGTGACGGAAACTTGACGCTTGTGGCGTCACAAAACGCATATCTCTCAAAAGCTGGATATGGAATGTCACGTCCCATAGTGCATTACGTGGATCAACTGTGACACATCCCATTGTATTTTCAAAGTCCAAACATGCCCTAATCCGAACTGTGTACAGTAGTATCATTCCCTCTTGATGTGGGTACGAAATACACTAAATCGAGACATGAAGCATATTACATGGCCTTACACTTGTTTCAGTTTGTGTAATTTTAAAGCAAAAGGATTCATAGAACGTTCTGTCAATTTTAAGAGATAACATTTTTAAACTGTAATTCATTATCATGAAGATATCTCCGGCCGAGATCGCGTGGTTGGTACAGAGCCTACGCTTCCTCGGTTGAATTGTGCGGATTGATGTAGGGATGTAAAGACAGACGCGATCTACCTTTAACTGTTTAGTTCAGCACACCTTACAAAAAACGCAACATAAGTATCATAAAACAAAATTTTTACGTTTGTTAATTTTATTCGGAAGAGTGTTGACTATTAAGAACTCACGCAGTTCTTCGCATATTCTTCTTGTATGTTTGCAAAGGTGAAATTGTCAAGTATATAATTTTCCTGCCCTAATCCTGCACAAGAATCCTACGCGAGTAGATTAATGTGGAATTCATCTAAATTTAAAAATTGACTACAGGCAACATGGTTTTACCAAGTAAAAAACTGAACCCGGTCTTTTTTAACGCGTGTTTCGCTACGAAAATGAATAATTTAACAACATCGAAGAAAAAATATGTAAAAAAATGCACAAGTACACGTGTAAAAATCTGGGAGCCAATGAACAATTGGAAATTTATTGAAGGCACTGGTTGTGACTTGATACATTTCATGTAGGCTATGGTTATTCCGGAACTTTTTGTTTCGCAAGATTTGATATCAGGCGGCTGTGGGTCTTCCAGTTTGTGGTCAAAACAGTAAAGATTAAGATATACAAAATTATAGGTTTGCCTGTAGTTTCTTATAGGTGTAAAACTTGGTGCTCACATTGACGAATGAGAGTAAGCTGAGAGTCTTTGAGAACAGAATGCCGAGGAGGATATTTGGGCTTAAGAGGGACGATGTAACAAGGGAGTGGAGAAAATTACATAATGAGGAGCTCAATAATTTGTATTACCTACCCAATATTTTTCGTGTGATAAAATCTAGAAGAATGAGATGGGCTGTGCATGTAGGGCGTGTGGGGGAGAGGATAGGCATATACAGGGTTTTGGTGGGGAAATCTGAGGGAAAGAGAACATTTGGGAGACCCAGGTACAGATGGAAGGATAATAGTAAGATGGATATTCAGGAAGTGGGATGTGGGGTTGGACTGGATCGAGCTGGCTCAGGATAAGGACAAGTGGTGGGAACTTATGAATGCGGTAATGAACCTTCGGGTTCCATAAATACGGAGAATTTCTTGACTAGCTGAAAACCGGTTTTCTTCTCAAGAAGGACTCTGTTCCATGGAGTTAGTTGGTTGGTTAGTTAGATAGATATTTGGTTAGTTATTTAGTGGGTGGTGCCCTTCACAGAACGGGGTCAAAAGTGTCATGGTCGGGAAACCTCCCATGGCATGCTTTTCATGGCGAGTAATATTGAAATTGCTCATCTACCACGTACGACTTGGACGTTAAATTCCGAATACGTTGACAGCCAGAAGTATGAACATACAGCCGTGTGGTCTTCAGGGTAAAGACGTCTAAGGACTACTATTATGTTCAGAACAACACAGAGAGAGCCTGTTACAGCATATAAAGAATAAGTTTTCCTGTTATGTTATTAAATATTCACTATATTGAAAAGCGTTTGACATGCAAGATGTGAAACTTAATAAGTTCTGTTTCGTTTACCCCCTATGAATATTTTGTGATTTAAGAGATTTTGAGAATATAAATAAAATTCGAACTTCTTCCCCCTATAGATTTAACCGACTTAAATTAAATTTTCTCCAGAGCTTGTACTTTAACACCAAAGGACATTGAAGTACACTGAGTATATTTGGGCATAAAATACAAGTACCTGGACGGACATATCTTATTCGTATCCTACTAGCGTTTTCAACCAAGCAATATATATATATATATATATATATATATATACACTCGAGCTCAGAATATATATGTGTGACTTCCCGCTTGTGCTTGCCAAAGGATATATTAGGAACTGAGGACAGAGAGTAATTTGTGTTTGTGTGTGTGTGTGTGTGTGTTTGCGTGCGCGTATGTGCGTCACCGTTACGCTAGTGAATGAAAACTGCCAGACCTCTACACTGAATTAAGTGCTTGCGTAGAAAACCTGTCAGTGGTCATTCCATAATACCTACCCAAGGTAGTGCCAGATCTCATTAGAGAAAGCCTGGATATGTTGTGTTAGAAGAACGAAATCCAGTTCAAATGAATTCACGACAAATTTTAATATTCTTCATATCTAAGGGCCACCCTCACCTACAGGGACCCCACACCGGGGCCTTAATATGCCATTGGGAATAAGTGGTTTATTGTAACTTCACGAGAGAGGCAAAAATTTCGTCTGCAATAATGGTATCTATTTTACAGACCAGTACTTTCTAAGCGGTGGCACGCAAAGTTATTTAGGAATTGCCACTTTTTTATAATTTAATTTTGAAATTATTGTGTTACAGAATTGTTTTGAGTGCATATAAATTAAAAGAAAACTGCTTAAGAAGTCCTTTCAAAGTTAAATTAGGAAAGTACAGATCATTGTTACTCGGCCTCTAACAGAAATGAGTACCAGAAATATTTCCTAGGGAGTAAAGGCGGCCGGAGCCTAGGGCTGACAACCTTACCACATTTAGTTGCCCAATGTCTTGAAATCTGGAAGCCTCAAACTCCTGGAACTCTCACGGCCTCTCCAGACCTGCAATGGGATTGCTTTACCTTTTAGAGACCTTTTGTTGTTTTAATGTTTGCGGTATCTTGTGGCCGGAATAAACGTTTTGTTCGTGACATAGGTACACGAGGGAGAGAGGCCTGAAAAGCACTGTACTACAGCACACTGCGTCACATCCCAGAAGGCGAGAAAATTATCTTGTAATCTGTATTGGGTAATCCGAAATTGTACAAGTTCCAAAACTTGTCAGAGTTCATGAATATATATAATACACAGTAAGGACTGAAGTTTCCGTGATATGACGCTATGTAGTATGGCAAACGTTTAGGAGGAAATCACTGCCTTTGCCTTCACGGTAGAAGAATAACTATTTTAAGGTTGACAACAACAACAACATATAATAATAATAATAATAATAATAACAAGATTTTGAATGAATTCATATTGTGTTCACAGAAGAGACTGGTCAGTAGCTGGATTCAAGTAATGTTTTTCGATTGGCTGTCATGGAATGAAGAATCAGCTACTTCAGTTCTACAGTACAGCGCGTCAAACGCCTTGAAGCCCATAATCTGTTAGCAGATATGTCCACCGTGTACTTCAAAGAGTCTCGCACCACTTGGCCATTAAGTAGCAGAGGGTTTGTCAACTTCAACCCACAGGTGATCCATGCAATTCGTAAGGGCTCGCCCGAGAGCCGCATTTGTGTATACATCTATGGGAAATTGAAGGATTGAATTAAAAGAAATGCCGTTATTTCCAAATTGTATTATTGAAATTATTCAGGTGACCGAGCGCAGCGAATACTTTCCTCGCGGGCCGCACGTTGTGTAGCCACGAACTATTAGAGTAAAATTTGTTTTATCCGGCATCTCAAGGGGGAAAAGGGGTTGCCGGATATCGCAATATTCCGGATATCAGATTGTTATGCTTGATTGTATCACAGTGTAACTAACACTCTCGTAGAAGAACCTAACCTAACTTGTCACTTGATATCCTGTCCTGTTTTACTTGCTGCAATTTAATTTCCATTTTCTTCGCTACTTACATGACAGGTTGCATTTATAATGTAAAAAACAGACTACCAATATTTAACCCTCTTAATAGTCATATCAAATTGTATTCTGTTAACTGAATTACACACACACACTTTGGTGACGCTATCTTCACTGGACACTTTAGTAATTTTGCCCTCTACATATTCTACCTTGATCAAATTAAACAATATAATACAAACTTACACTTTACTCATTATCAGAAACAGTTAATTTCAGTTTTTTATCCCTCTTCTGCACCTCTGCACGTCACCATCCGATGCCGCTACTTTCACCACGGATACTTACAATCCACCCGGCTTCAAAACTGCCGAAACCCCGATTAGGACTGGAGATCCGTGTGGGACTTGTACACTTACTGCAACATCTGGCGAAAATGAGCTTACTTGGTTCATTCTTTTCGTTTTTGCAGAAAAGTGGACTGCTAAATGTTTAACTGCATTACATTCTGTGCTGAGTAACGAGGCAGGCTGTTGGCAAACTTCAGAAGTGTAGAATATGTGTTGGCATTTCTCGCCCAAGAAATTTTCTTTCTTAAGATTCCATCCTCTGAAGAGTCATTCTCAAGAGTTTTACTTTCAGCGTCTGGGTTCATGACACCATTAATTAGATCTCCATCAGCTATGGTACGTGACACTACAATCACTTTACCTGCATCGATCTACTCTTCGACATCTACTTGACTTTCTTCACATCTAGCATGGAGGGGTCCAGTTTTTCAAGCATCGACACCATTTCATGAAATGTGTCTCTGTTGCAAACTTTAAATGACGCGAAGTCTTTTTCGACCAAAGCACACTCAGAAATCAATATTTCTGGCCACCTTTTCCTCGAGGCTGGACGCAGATTTTTTTTTTTTTTTTGCGTCACTGAATTCCATGAACATGCAACGTTGAAAACTGCATCTTTGATAGCGTAAGAGCTTTGAAATTCCTTTATTGTTCCTTCGTGCTTCACAAGCTTGAGAAGGAACTCTCGCCGATTATAACACTTCACGTTTTGACCCTCCTTGGTCCCTAGGTTGTATAAGGACGTCGCATTTGGAAGAAAGTAAAGAACAGAAATATTTCCCGACCACAGTTCAAATTGACGAGGGTTGATGTGCAATTATCATGTAACGGTATGAATTTGCTGTCTTCAGGAAATATTATTTCATAGAGGGAAAGAAAGAGTGGAAAAACCAAAACTTAAAGATCTTCATGTCTTTAATAGGTAGGATAATTACAGTCAATAACACAACAATGTATATCTAATTGATGTTTATTAGAAAATGATAAAAACTACATGTTTCGGCCAACATTGGCCATCATCAGGCTTGTCATCCGAAAGATTTGTATGCTGTAAGAGTGTTTTTATAAAGCATGTGTTATTGACTGTAATTACCCTACCTACTAATTACTACACACAACGACGATGACACATTTCAAAATTTCAAAATCTTCCTGTCTATTCGGGAAATTGATCGTCCAGTGTACACTAGAGGTCAATGCAGAAAGTCTTTAAATTATTCTTGTACGCTATTATGGAACACCCACTCCCATTTAGCGCCGATGTTAAGAAAAGAGTACAGCTATACCTTTGCTCCCTCTCTGGACCTTCAAGGCCTGTTATAGCGTGAGCTCTATCTTTGTTACTTTACCGGTTAACCGAGATTTCCGGATAATCCATTTAGGGATAAAACGGTTTTAGTTGTATGTGCTCATCTGCTCTTCCCATCGACCACCCAGGAACCGTCACCTTTTGTAAGAACCTACTCACTAATGGGGAAATAGATGTAGCAGCAGAAGTACATCATTTTTCCATATTCATTTCTGTTTAAAATGTCGTTTTTCTTTCGAGAAAGAAAAATACTGAAACACTTGCATTTACAAATATGGCCAATTATGTGAATTTAATTTTAAATAATCGAAATAAGACCTTTAAAACGTAAAGGAGAAAGTAAACGTAAAGTTGTTTGCTTTTACGTGAATATCAGTGGGCAAGGGCTGTACAGCTTCACTCATTTTTAACCTTGGCACTGGACTGGACTGGTCAGCTTCAGACCCCGGCCCGTTTACCACCGACGAACACCCCCCGGCAACCACTGAGCAGATGATTTGGCATTGTTAGAACTGAAGAAAATAGTGCAAATTCCTTCACCTTATTCAAGGTACTTTCTCTCTCAACATTTTAGAACCACGCTTCCCTTTCGAAATGCTTCCATTCTGTAAATGTCATAGTAGATTCAGAATGTGGATTAGCTCAAAGCGCGAAACACTCAAGGCGACTGAATCAAGCTTTCTCTAAGCGTCTTGACAAGAGAGCATCTTACATGGCTATTGCTTCTATCATTTTTTGTCCCGGTATTAGTTTACTCGTGTTTCCAATACCCTGTGAACTTTATTCTCTCTCCCCATCTTATCTAAAGCTTTTACGAAGTTAAAGGGAGCATGCTAGCAAAGCTGATGCATGGGCGATAAGGCGGTGCTTCAGAATGGAAATCCTTTCGCGTCAATGAATGTGCCGTTCGGACTCAAGTAGAAATCTCCTGGATTTCGACGTAAAGGATAAACAACACCAACAGTTTATGCTTCACATGGCCCGATCTGTAGAGACGGCTACAAGTATCTCCAGCAACCTAAAAGCTATTCTCTGTTTCAGACGTTTACTAGGGGAAAGTAAGGATAAATTTCACAACATAATATGAAACATAGTGCGCGAAGGAAGGGGAGGAGGTAGAGATACGCCTCTACTATATTTTATATTATCGGCCCTTGATGGGGTGGGTGGCCAGCTACAGGCCTTGGCCGCTCTATCCCAGGGTAAGTGACTCGATAACAATTTTACAGGAGGCTGGGTCGGCTTCTGGGCCGTTGTGGACATGTGAGAAAAATTTCGATCTTACTGTGTTTCGAACCCCGTACCATACGGCCCGTAGCAAGTCGCTGTAACTTGTGAGCTATCCCGCCCGGAAGATAAAGTTATGAGGGAAGAAAGTATATATCAGCTCATTCTTAAATTCCTCACTGGATGGTGGATAGTGGACAGATTTATGCTCCGGCAGATTTACCTTCAGGATAAAACCGAGGTTCCCACTGTATATGAAGGTGGGTGGGCTCCAGATTAGATCTGTAAGTTTTGTAAAACTGGAAAATTTCTTGCCTCTGTCGGGTTTCTAACCCTAGACCGCCCGGCCCATAACCTTACCAGGAAAACACACAACTATGTGTAATTTCAGACTTCCGCCACAAAGTGGATGAGAACTGCGTTCTTCTGGGTTATTGCTGGGTTAATAACACATAAGTGTTCATTTCACAAGCACACAAGTAATGCATATAAATTTTAAAATCGAGACAATATTTAAAGTGTTTTTTAGTGTGTAGGTAAAGGAAGTAACATAATACTGTTTTGTTTTGTACGAGATAATGCATTTATATACATTTATAAAGGAATTATAACTTTTGTTATGTAAAGCGGTGTAGCCTAGCCGAAAGGCAATAACATTTCGTAGGAAGCTATTGCTACCATCTTTACAAAATTTCCCTTAGACTGAAGATGGAAGGAGGTTCTTTTGAGTATGACTACCCGCGTCAGACTACATGGCATCGCACCTAAGAAAGTTGTGCTTTATTATCCCAAGAACCTCAAAACTTACATAATTTAAAGTGAGTTAGAACTGACACAATGACAGAAATTGTTAAACATCGCAGTGAAAATCTTGTTGTAAAGATGGTCAAATAAAGGACAAAAGTACTTCGTGAAGAATAACAAAACAATGAGTTTAAATTTTTGTCATTAAATAGAAATTATAGTAAAAGTAATTAACTTTATTTAAAAATAAAAGGCTCCAGAAATACGATCTCTGTTAATACCACTTATATCTGGAAGTAGTCCGTCACAAAACCGCCCATCCCGCCCCCAAAATAACGCACACGCTGCTGCCGCAGAGACCACTAATGACGCTCAGATCTGCCCCCGATACTAGGCCTCAGTTCCGGCATGTGTAATTGCGAGAGGATGTCACAGATGTTTGAGTACCCCTATCTGTTGAGGGGCAAAGGCAGGGCAGTCAGCTTCCCTCCAATAGTTGCTGCATCTGACTACGTAGCTTCAAGGTGTAATTAAAATGGAAAAGGGGTAAGACATTGGGATTTCTCTGGAGACGAGTGAAGGGAACAGTAAAATCAGCTTCTAACACTGGCGATGATTGGGCATCGCAAATAACGAAATCGAATCTTTGATTGGCAGACCAAAATATTTATGAAAACAACTCTTAGGTAAAAATTGTTCTCTGACGTATGTGGCTTATGGTCAGAAAAAGATCGATTAATGTTTAAGAGAGACATAATAACTCCATTTTCAGTGTAGAAGAGAAATCGACGCAAATCAAAACGCGAAGGACTTTTGTTTTGATATGTGTCACTTCGTGCACGACCCTAAAGATAGAGGCAGTCTGTTCCTACGAAATTTAGGTAAATCTTTACCAGACTATATGACGTCACATCCCAGGAAATTAATCTTTGTAGCCACCACGTTGGAAACAAAACTCCATATTTAAAGTCAGCAGTTCCTTAGGCTTAGAGTGCGGGAAATCAGATTCTGGGACACCAGTGTTAGCATACAAGAGTCAAACTGAATGTGCTGTCAGTCTATAGGCACACCACAGAGATGAGAGTTTGGCTGTGTATCCTTATCTTCTAAAAGTCACAACAGTGTTCAGTGCCACTTCAAAAAAAGGCACGTTTACCTAAATTTGTCATAAAAAATCTTGGACACTACAGATCTCTTCGAATCTTATGTTAATTGGACCGTGCATCGTTGTGATAGTTGAAGAATAAAAGACCAACTTGATGTCACTTGCTATTTTATTTCACTTCTTACGTGATCAAAATGTTTCAGACATTAATATACCCATCATTAGGAGCTTGCGACTTACTTACTTACTTACTGCATGGTGCAGAGTCCTTCTTGAGAAGCTGACTGGTCTGCAGCTAGTCAAGGAACTCCCCGCATTTCACGGAACCCGAAGGTTCATTACCGCACTCACAAGCGACCGCCACCTGTCTCTATCCTGGGCCAGCCCAATCCAGTCCATAAACCCACATCCCACTTCCTGGAGATCCATTCTAATATTATCCGCCCATCTAGGCCTAGGTCTCCCCAGTGGTCTCCTTCCCTCCGGTTTCCCCACCAAGACCCTGTACATCCCCCTATCCTCACCCATACGCCCCACATGCCCAGCCCATCTCATTCTTCTCGATTTTATCACCCGCACAATATTGGGTGAAGAGTACAAGTCATTTAGATCCTCGTTATGCAATTTCCTCCACTCCCCCGTTACCTCCTCCCTCCTAGGTCCAAATATTTTCCTCAACACCCCGTTCTCAAACACCCTCAGCTTCCTTTCCTCCCGCAGTTTCAACGACCAAGTTTCACACCCATACAAAACAACAGGCAAAATTACAGTTCTATATATCTTGATCTTTAAATTTTTAGATAGCAA
>Ga0123355_10014876_pt1 | contig 12185 bp, 10 predicted proteins | sample TergutEmb28metaG_3_FD_89872 | JGI IMG/M metagenome (GOLD analysis project Ga0123355, IMG submission 89872) | Embiratermes neotenicus P1 segment gut microbial communities from Petit-Saut dam, French Guiana - Emb289 P1 | ecosystem: Host-associated > Arthropoda: Insects > Digestive system > Gut ...
GCCGTTTTTTGTAAGACCTGTTGTGAACACAAAATATATCGAAGGTGACGACATTGCCATGCTCGTTCAAGGTCAGGGCATTGTGCTAAATGCTAACAGCGATGTTAGCTTCGTGGTAAATATAATCGGTGACGACGTGAATGAAACGGTCGCTTTCCGTGGTTTAGCCTATGTATCCCACGAACTGAACTTCGGCAAGTTGCCATCCGGCAGCTATACATTAACCTTCCAAGCAAGTTATGGTGCGTACACGGATACGATTGTGCTGCCAATCTCGGTCATAAGAAACAACCTTGAACTGGTTATCAGCAGAGCGGTTGACTTTAACCAAAATCTTGATATCGAAGCCACGCGTTTTCCGGTAACCCTAACATTTTTCGATTACAGTGTCCAACCTTTTATCACTAGTTTAAATTCACTGCTGGGGCATTTCTGTATGCAAACCAATCAGCGTATGAGCCGAATTGTGGCAAAACAAGCGTTGCGTGATTCTATACCCGGCGCGACGATACCATCATACATTGCCCAAACCAGTGAAAACATCGCCGATATGCAAAATGCGGATGGCGGCATCGGGAGTGATGTTGGCAGCCCTTCCGACCCAATGATTACCACTTATGTTCTGCTTGCAAGCACAGATGGTCAATTTGACCTTCGTGCTATGGCAGAATATTTCAGAGGTGTTCTTGGGCGGCCCGACGGCGTTACACCAATGGTTGCCGCGCTCTGCAATTTAGGGTTAGCATTCATAGGCGACGAAATGATAACCGCAGAGGTCCTAAGGGCAGAGCTTGAAAGAACGACGGATTTGGCAGTTAAGGCTCATTATATAGCAGCAATAGCTGCTCTGGGAGATATAGAAACAGCACTAGAACTTTACAACCGATACTGCGCGCCATATATGAAAGGAACGCGCAATGAACGCACTACTGCTGCTGTTTGGATTGCGGCAACATTGCTTGGTCATAGGGATGCCGATGAAATCGCACTTTATTTTGGAAGAATGCCATGGCGCATAAACACATTGTTTGAGTGCATGATTTATGTACGGCACTTCGACAGAATCATAGAGCCATCAGCCTTGATTTATACCACGAGTGGTCAAGAATATATTATTGAACTTGGTGCAATGGCAATCGAAAGGCGTCAAGGCAGGTTTATGCATACGCATGTATTGTCAAGAAGCGATTTGGAAAGCCTTGAGTTCACTTATATTCCCGAAAATGTACGTGCAACTGTATATTACATCGGTGAGCCGTCAGAAATTGGACTCGACCCATCGGATAATATGACAATAGACAAAACCATACAGCCAATAGGTGATAATACTTTTGAAGTGACCATAAGAATTTTCCTTGATAGGGATGCGCCACTCGGTCAGTATGACATCAGCGGCTGGATACCCTCCAATACGCGGCTTTACGATTTCGACAGAAGGTATCAATTACCTGACGGAAATTATGTCCATTTCAGAACACGGCATGAACTGCAAAACCTGTATATTTCTTTTAACCGCAACCGGCAAGCGCAGCAGACCATATTTTATAGGTATCGGGTTCGTCAAGTTTTTGAAAGCGAGGCTGTTCTGGATACTGTTTACATGATTCATGGCGACACAGGCGAGAATGCGTATTCAGTCAGAAGTGTTTTTAGTACAAAAAGTGATTCATAAAATTTGCTAATGGGGAGTATCTCGTCCAAAGAATGGCGCAATACACCTGTTATGCAAAAAAACGCCCGGCAGAATGGGTACTGCCGGGCGTAATTTTTTGCAGCGTAAGCAAATCGTCTTCATCCTCTACCTCTGGCTCGTTGTCATCCTCTGTTGGTAGGATTGCATCCCCCGACTGTGAGAAAGATTCCACTGTCTCCATCCCCTATGTCTCTCTAATGCACCAAAATAAGCATGCACATTTTCCTGTATTTGAGGATTTTCACTTGCAAATAACCTCACAATTTCTGGCGCGGCATCCGGAGAAAGGCTGAGGGCATAATTAATACCACCCTGGCCGGTTGTAAAGTATCTATTAATTTGTTCCCGCGCAATAATACGGTCTATTGGCACAAGGTTCAATATCAAATAATAGCTAAGTGCAATCAGGCAGTAAACCAAAATAATATTAAACTTAGGCTTCATTACATAAAAGAATGTAAATATTAATCCAATACATTCAAAAATTAAAAATCCAAAAACCAACAATCGCATTCTGGTTAGGCCATCGTCTGTGCTGTATAGCCACATGCGATAAAAAGATGAAACCAGCAAAATCACGGTTACTGCGCATAAATACAAGCATAGGAATTTAGCAATTTTTGCACCTCTGCCTTGTTGCATCTTCGTGAGCCATACCGCAACAAGAATGGATGCAATATTTACAAAGGAAAGAAACAAAAGTTCAAAAAAACCTCTGCGCGCATAAGTTACAAATGTAAGCCCATATGGCAAACTATCTGGCGCGGCAAACAAATATCTAAATTGAATGGCCACAAATAGTGTATACACGAATAAAACAGACGTTAACACAACACAGATGATTATAGCGTCGCCAACTATTTGCTTAATTTCAACCTTTTCCGATGTTTCGTTTTTACGCACTAAAATACCGTACAAAATGCCAAATAGATATAAGCCAACAACAATGCCAAGCAATATGCGGCCAATTGTATTTAGCTGAATAAGATTAATGAGGGATTCAAAAATATGTGAAATTGCCCGGTCAAAAATCATGTCGGCTCTGGATAGGATGACGATAAGAAACATCACTATGGGGATAGAAATCCCAATGGCCAGCAGAATGCGCCGCAAGGTTGGTATGCTCTCTACTTTTGCTTCGCTTCCCCATTTTATTGGCATTTGAACTCGTAAAAATGCACGGCCAATAACCTGTGTCAGTCTAACAAGTAATGTTGGTGAAGTGTCTTTAAAAGAAATGCCGTAAACCATCCATACAGCCATCAAGCCATACAATACTGCGGAAATAAGCAAATTTGCTACCCGCCACATAGGATTTGCACTAATGAAAGCGTTTAATGCAAGTATAAAAATGGGTACCAGCACAAGAAGGTGCTTTTTTTGTGGCGATAAATAATAAAGCCCCCCAGCCTGTATAAGCACAAAAATTGGTACACTAACACCTGCCATAGATGATAGCACAAGTGCAGTAAAACTTACTGCAGTTATCAGTAAATATAGCAACAGATTACGCTTTATAATGGGGTCTATAGGTTCCATTGTAGTTTCTGCACTTGGACAGTTATCAGCTGGATTTAAAACGAATGTATCTTCCATTTATCTATTCCTCCACAAATTCTAAAATATCGCCCGGCTGGCATTTTAGGGCCTTGCAAATTTCTTCAAGGGTTGAAAAGCGAATCGCTTTTGCTTTTCCTGTTTTTAAAATAGATACATTCGCCGGTGTTAAATCTATTTTTTCTGCAAGTTCCATGAGTCCTATTTTGCGTTTGGCCATCATTACATCTAAGTTTACGATAATAGGCATAATTACACCGTCCAATCTGTTTCTTCCTTGTAAGCCACTGCTTGTTTAAATAAATCTTTTATAGTCAGCGAAAATAGACTAAGCAGGGCAAATACAATTACAATGAGTGCGGCTGCCATCGTAAACCAAAGGAAAAGTCGGGTAAGGTAGATGCCGGCAATAACAGCACTAGCCACTGCGCATTTTCTGAGGCAATTTACATTTTGCTCTACAAATGGATTGCCACTTACCAAGGTTTTGAACATTTTTTTAAGTTGATACATAATGTAAACCGCGCATATGCCGGAACTTAGCAAAATAATCGTGTAAGTAAGCCTTAAATCCAGTGTAATGCCAATAAATGCAAGCAGCCATGGCATTGCAAAGGGAATTATAATGCATGCGATAATTCCTCCGTAAAACATGATGTCCACCAGTATTTTTGTAATGTAGTGGCGCATGTTGGGGTTTTTCATAAGCTCCTCCTATTAATTGAATATGAAGCGATTGATTCAAGTGGTGACTCTCCGCATCCACTTGAATTTGTTTTCGTACTATCTATAATGCAGTGTAACATTGCAAATCTTGAATGTCAACAATTATTTATTGTTTTTCGATAATTAATTGTTGATGTATGATATCAGTCTTTTGCTCTCAAGGTTTTTCTGATACAATGCAACCATGGTATGTAATAATTCCACCCTCAAATGGGTTTACATAAAAGGAGGATAAAAATATATGCTACCAATTTTAACTTTCGCCTCCGAAAGGGACAAAAATAAATTTGAATATATCTATGAAAAATACAAGCGTCTACTATGGGTAAAGGCTAATGACATACTAAAAGACCACGCCCTAGCAGAAGATGCTGTGAGCGAAGCATTTATGCGCGCATACAAACATTTGCAGAAAATTGAAGACCCAGACTCCAACCGATCCGTGTCATACCTTGTAACAATTGTAAAAAATATAGCCATTAATTTATATCATCGCGAAAAGCGAACAACTTCAATAGATATCGCAGGGTATAACGAAGCGGATGAATTTGATTTGGAAAAGCTGATAGAATCCAATGATGAAGCCGCTCACGCTTTAAAGCTAGTAGGCCGCCTTAAAGAAGAGCAGAGGGCAGTATTTTTATTAAAATATGCTCATGACATGTCCCATAGGGAAATAGCGGGTGCACTGGGTATAACTGAAAATAATGTAACTGTACGCTTGCACAGAGCAAAGGCAAAATTATTAAAGTGGGCGAAGGAGGTGCCGGTGTGAAAGACGACGACCTTTTAAAAAAATTAGCAAACCAATATGTACAAACAACAGGCGAAATATATCATCATGAAAACGCAGCAATCACACCCACGCCTACCCCAAAAATGGACGCAAAAATGAGCGCTGCCCGCCGCCGCAAAAAATGGAAAGCACACAGTCACATTTTTGCTGGCATTGCGGCAACTGTGGTAGCGGCAATTATGATGGTGGTATTTCTACCTAATATGTTAACAACAAATAACCGTGCAGATACGAATGACCACTTTATGCCTGCCGCATCACCTGCAGATGCAATGCCGGCCCCCCAAGCTGCTGCGCCGCCTATGTATGATTTGGCAGTTGCAGAAGAGGCCGTTGTAGATGAAGTAGCTCAAGCCCTACCAGATTTCGGTGCTGCTGCTGGGGGTGCGGGAAATATCTATGCAGCCGGAGAAGTAGCTGAAGAAGCAGATGACATAGCATGGTCTTTTGGTGAGTATGATGCAGATACAGAATCGCTACACCCCATATCGCCTTCGGCAAGGCAGCAACGCATTATGGATCTTGCGCCACCTCAGGGTTGGCAAATCACGCATACAGGTTTTTACGATTATGAAACAATCATTCACCTAATAAGCGAAGAACAAAATCTGGTGATTGTGACTATTACCCCAGCCTTTGAAGAAAATTATTTTACAGATCTTATGCCAATACAGATAAACCATGTGCCAGCATTTTATCAAAGTGAAAGTGAGCCCTTTGTCCTAATATACGAACTTGATGGCATGCAGTTTACCCTAACAACCACCTACGATTACAATGATTTACTAGTCCTTGCCTATTATTGGATTTAGTTGGAAAAAACCAGTAATTTCCTTGCCCAGATAACGCTGCTATGTTATATTTCTATGGTATATGTTTAAGACAAATTTCCAAACAACAGGAAGGTGAATTAAATGAACATTCGCATGGATTACAATAACATGCTGGAGCACATGATTGGAAAAGAAGGGATTTGCAAAAAATCATTTGAGCTTCTTTCAGCAAAAATTAACAACGCAACCACCGCAATGGATGACAAGCGCAAAAAAGGGCAAATGGCATGGCGCGACTTGCCTTATAACCAAGACGCGGTAGTCAAAGATATTAATAACTATGTATCTGAAATGAAAGACCAAGTAGATGCATTTGTTGTACTTGGCATAGGTGGCAGTGCCCTTGGCCCACTTGCAGTGCAGCAAGCGCTTAACCACCCCTATTATAACGAACTTCCCCGAGAAAAGCGTGGTGGCTTCCCTAAGCTATACGTAGTAGATAATATAGACCCAGAGCGTCTAGTTTACCTGTTTGAAACCATAGATCCTGCCCGCTGTCTGTTTAATGTCATTTCAAAATCCGGCAGTACATCTGAAACCATGAGCCAGTTTATGATTATTCAAAAATTACTGGAAGACAAAATTGGCAAAGAAGCCGCAAAAAAACTAATCGTTTGCACCACCGATGCGGAAAGCGGTAACCTCATCACTATTGCAAAAACTGAAGGCTACAGATACTTTATTATCCCAAGCGCAGTTGGCGGTCGTTTTTCAGAATTAACCCCCGTTGGGTTGCTTCCCGCAGCGTTTTGCGGAATTGACATTGCTGGGCTCCTTAAAGGTGCTGGACAAATGGATAAAATGTGCGCAGAAGCCGATATTTACAAAAATCCTGCGCATATGTACGCTCTTCTCCATTATATCGGCATGACCCGAGGCAAAAATATTTCTGTAATGATGCCATATGCAGATTCACTAAAATATATTTCCGACTGGTATGCACAACTTTGGGCAGAATCTTTGGGCAAGCAATTTGACATAGACGGCAACACAGTAAACGTTGGCCAAACCCCAGTAAAAGCCTTAGGTGCAACAGACCAACACTCTCAAGTACAGCTTTATGCCGAAGGCCCATACGATAAGATTATCGTGTTCCTTGGCGTAGACGAATATCGCGAGACAATAACCATCCCAAAAACCTATTCAGACATGCCAAGTTTAGGCTTTTTAGGCGGTATAACCCACAACGCACTCATTAAAACCGAGCAAGACGCAACGGAATACGCCCTTACCAAGGCCAACCGCATGAATATGACAATTACCTTGCCAAAGGTAACCGCAGAAACTTTAGGACAACTACTTTACTTTTTTGAGGTTGCAACCGCATATGCAGGTGAGCTTCTCAATATTAACGCTTTCGACCAGCCTGGCGTAGAAGAAGGCAAAAATGCAACCTATGCCATGTTTGGCCGCCCTGGATACGAAGCAAAGAAGGCGGAGCTCGATGCCGCACCGGCTAAAAATGCAACCTATGTAATATAATTTGCAATAAACCACAACCCATGGTATCATGCTTATTAATTAAATATTGCAACTTCCGCTAGGGGTGCTTGTATAGGTAAACACTACTTATCAGGCTGAGACTTTACCCTTTGTACCTGCTCCGAATAATGTCGGCGAAGGAAAGCATTTTGGTAGCTTAATACCTCCTAATGGATTGCTAGAAAATTCTTAGGAGGTTTTTTATGTGTTTTTCAAGTAGTGCTAAGTGTTTAGTAGTATTCGGACTATTATTAATTTTCACCGCATGTGCAGGTAACTCTGCCACAGAAAACGGAGAAATCGAAACCCTAACCATGGCCATATTAATTGACGATGGCAATATGGAGCAGGAGAATGCGTTTTCAGATTTTCGTATGGCACTGGAAGAGTATATCGGCATGCCCGTGGAAATGGTTCAAGGGCTAACCCACCTAATTGGCATAGAGTCTATGCGCGCCGGAGACTTACATCTTATGTGGGGTTCTCCCTTTGTGTACTTACTTGCCCAGCAAACCATGGAGGTTGAACGGCTGGTAACAACCAGCAGCCCCCATGCAATAAACAAGGCCATTTTTATAACCGGCCAAGAGGATATCCACAGTATGGACGATTTGCATGGGCGATCCTTTGCATTTGTAAATCCGGCATCTGCCTCAGGGTTTTTGTATCCGATGTATTATTTGATAAACAGGTATTCCTTTACTCGGGATGAAATTTTAAGCCCCGGTGTATTGTTTGGAGATGTGGCGTTTTCCGGTGGCAATAACGCAAGTATTGCAGGCACCGCCCATGGAGATTTTGATGGGGCGGCGGTCGGATTTCTCCAATTTAATTTGGCACTGGACGCCGGGCTTATTTCTCCGGAGGATGTGCGGATTTTAGGCTACACATCCAACATTCCTTTTCCGGGATACATTGCAAAAACATCTTTGCCGGAAGAACTACGCCAGCAAATCCAAAGTTTTTTACTTAGCTGGGATAGCGATTCCTACTCTATGGCCAGATGGAATGACGCCATCGTGCGCTATACACTGCCTGTGCAGGCAGAAATTGAAGTATTGCGCTCCATGGTAGAAATTCTGGATATCGACTTAGAGGATCAGGGATGATAATATAGATCTCTAAGGAGAGGTTTCCATGAAAATTATTTTGGTTGCAATAAATGCAAAGTATATACATTCTTCTTTGGCGGTATACAGTTTGTATTCCTATTTAAGCGAAGAAGAAAAACAGCATGTAGAAATTCAGGAATTTACAACAAACCAGTCGGAAGAATTTATTGTGTCCGAGTTATTTCGCAAAAACCCCGACGTTTTGGCATTTTCCTGCTATATTTGGAATATTGGCATGGTTGCATCCATTGTGGAAACTTTTAAAAAAGTGCTGCCCCACGTACCAATTATAGCAGGCGGTCCAGAAGTATCCTATGATGAATCGCCGCCACAGGGTATAGATATCGTTGTGCGTGGCGAAGGCGAGGCAGCATTTAAGCAGTTAGTGCGGCAGTATTGTGGAATCGAACCTTTAAACACAGACATTAACACAACTTGCAGCACACAATCTCCGCCCCTTGAAAATATCCCTTTCCCATATATAACTGGCTTTGACAATTTAAAAAACCGCATCATTTATTACGAAACATCCCGGGGGTGTATTAATCGCTGCGGATACTGCCTATCTTCTGTAACAGAAGGCGTGCGATTTTTACCTTTAGAACGCATTAAGTCCGATTTGGATAAGTTTATTGCCGCAGGCGTAAAGCAAGTAAAATTTGTAGACCGCACATTTAATTGCAGCAAACACCACGCTATGGCTATTTGGGAGTATTTGATTAAAACTGACAATGGCACCACAAACTTTCATTTCGAAATAGCCGGAGAATTGCTGGATCAAGAAATGTTAGCCCTTTTATCTCTCGCTAGGAAAGGGCTTTTTCAATTTGAAATTGGTGTGCAGTCTACCAATCCAAAAACCCTTAAGGTCATAAACCGCACAACCGATACAGCATTGTTGCTTGATAATGTTCAAAAATTAAAATTGCCGGGTAACATCCACCTGCATTTAGATTTAATTGTTGGCCTGCCATTTGAAGATTACCAAACCTTTGCAAAATCCTTTAATGATGTATTTGTCTGTTACCCACACAAGCTGCAAGTCGGATTTTTAAAGTTGCTAAAGGGGAGTCAATTAAGGATTGATGCAAAAAAATATGGCATAAAGTTTAAAGAAAGCGCCCCATACAGTGTTTTAAAAACAGACTTCATAAATTTTGCAGAAGTAAACCACATTAGCAAAATTGAACATATGGTAGAAAGTTTTTATAATGCAACAGGGTTTTATAGCTGTGTGCGATTTATGCTTGCAAAATTTAGCTCACCTTTTGAGTTCTTTGACGCGTTAGCTGAGTATTGGGAAGCAAAAGATTATCATATGGTGTCCCACAAAAAATCTGCCATGTATTCTTTCCTGCATGCATTTGGAAAGAAATTTATACCCGATGAAATACGGCCAATTTGCGAATTACTGAAATTTGACATGCTTAAACAGGACAACATTCGCACTTTTCCCGCTTGGATTGACGAATATTATTTCCCGGACAATAGACAAATTACAAGAACCACGGCGGTTCATACATTTGAATATGATATATGCGCATGGCTTGACGAATTAAAGCATAATTTAGATGCTGTTTTGCATGCAGGTGGTGTTAGTGTCGCGTTTGATTATGCCCAAACAGCGAAACAAAGGTAGTATTATCATTCTCTTAAACAATGTGGTATGTTTCTGATAACAAAAATAATTTCAAGTGGCTAGTGTCACTATCCACTTGAAATGAGTCGCAGGCTTTCACTTTTCAAAAGGGGTTGATATAAATGAAAAATAATAGCTACGAAAAAACACTGGAAATTATCAAAAGCACATCCGACATGCCAATTGAAAACGCACTAGAAACCCTTATCGCATGCGCAAAAAAGGGAAATGCTCTCGCATCTGTTCGCGCAATCAAAACAATCGCAAAACTGAACCACCCATCCGTCGCGCCTTCCCTATGTGACATCTACAACTGGATAGCTGAAGACCCGCGCAAACGCGATAGAGCTTGTGATATGCGCATAGCAATTACAGAAGCACTAGGCAATACCGGCGCTATCGTTGGCATAGATATACTGCAAAAAGCAATACGCACAGTTGAAATTGCAAAGCTAGGCCCCGCACCGGAAGATATCGCAATAGGGCTGCGCGCCGCTGCCGCCATTGCACTGGCCAAAGTAGATTCGGACGCAATTTACGAGCTGGCCATTCTGTTTTACGATGAAGAACCGACCATACCAACAAGCCCGGTAAATCGTCCTTATGTAAAAGCGCCAACCAGAAAGGCCGCGGCACAAGCAATGGGAATTTTGCGGGATGCTGGCGGCTTGGCCATACTAGCAGCCAGGCTAAAATTCCCACGGGGTGAAGTGCCGGAAGTTTTGGCAGAATGCCTTGAATCTTTAATTTGCGCCCGCCCATCATACATGCTGGAAGCTATAAAACCCTATTTATTGGGAAGGGATGAATACCTTTCTGCCACCGCAGCATTATCTCTTGCAGAAAACCTTGGAACAGCAGCCCTTGATTTGCTATGTGAGGCAGTTAGCGATGTTTTAGGCGAAGCAAAAGAGGCGATAGTGATCGCCATTTCTACTATCAGAGATAGCAGTGTACGCAAAATATTGCTAGACTTCTTAGATAACCCAAATCCATTTGTACGCCGCGGCGCGGTAAAAGGAATTAAAGCATATATGGATGATGAAGTAAAAGAAAAATTGCAGGCTATGCGCAATAATGACCCGGATAAATTTGTCCGACAAGCGGCAGAGTAAAATTTTCACTTTAATTCAAGTGCACTAATTTGATTTATCAATCCATAATAAGCTTCTAACATGTGCCGCCGTGCATCGCTAATTGGAGTGTTCAACATCAATTCAAGTAAGCTGTATTTGTTAAACCTTTCTACGCGGAGTAGCTCGCCATTATAAATATCTACCTCTACACAAAACATATATAAGGCGAGACTACCTTCGACAGGTGTCATAAGTAAAAACATATAATCATAGAAAATTCCCTCATAAATCAGGCGACTTGGATTAAGTGGCATATTAATCCTTACAGTTGGAGTGACAATTTCATCACGTGGGATCTCAAAAGTATTTATATAGTGAAGTATATAACCATCGTAATGGAAGGCAGTTAATGATGTAATCGCCCCCATTATCACATCGACAATCAACTCAACTGCCTGTATGTATATAACGCTATCACCATGACGTATTACATATATATAATCTGTATCTCCTTGTTCATAAGTCAGTTCGTATATGATAGGTCTTGCAAATTCCGCCCGCTCCAATTCCATTTGAGCTATCTGATTACTTATTTCTACCTGCTCTAATCCTGATTGAGAGATTCTGTTACTTGTTATAGAAATATAGATAGTTGTAACCGAAATAACTACTGCTGCAAACGGAATTATATGATCAATAATCCAGGTGAAAAATTTTTCTATTTTAGCCTTTTTTGTCATCATTACCTCTCAATTTTTATAAGACTTACTCACATCTTTTTTTATGGTGAATGCAATGAAAGTTTTTTGAAAATTTCTCCAGTGCGTTTTGATAGCGATTCTTAACTATACGAATTGACAAATGCATAACTCGGCTTAATTCAAAAAATGTCTGCTCGTAGATAACATGTCTTTCTAATATATATGCTTCAATAGGCTGCAACCCTTCGAATGCACTCCACAAAGATTTATTTAATTCCGATTTTATCACAATATCACACGGATCACGTGAATAAAACGTTAATTGTGAAAAAACATATTCCTTGTAAAAATTTTTTCTACGTTGATATTTGCGGCTTTCATTCCAGACAACGCGTTTAACAATACCGCATACCCAGGTGGAGAAGCGACTGCCACCTTTAAATGTCCCCAGCTTCTCATAAGCACGAGAATATGCCTCCGAAACGACATCCTCATCTATATCCTTCAGGTTGAACAAGCGTAAATATTTTTTTGCATATCCAGTCACAATTTTATTAGATTTGCTAAAAA
>Ga0123355_10014877_pt1 | contig 12185 bp, 7 predicted proteins | sample TergutEmb28metaG_3_FD_89872 | JGI IMG/M metagenome (GOLD analysis project Ga0123355, IMG submission 89872) | Embiratermes neotenicus P1 segment gut microbial communities from Petit-Saut dam, French Guiana - Emb289 P1 | ecosystem: Host-associated > Arthropoda: Insects > Digestive system > Gut ...
AAAGACAATGTACGACTTTTTTTGTTAAAAAAAGTGGTTTCCCGGATTAATCGTTTTCCCGCATTCATCGTTTGTTTTCTCCAACCCCTTGAAAAACGATAAATCGAGGTTCTACTGTATTTCTTATTTCTCACACCACAGTGAGCCCATCATAATGTTACTGATCAAGGTATCCACACAACACAATGAAGAGTGGATAATTCAAACTAAACCACATTCAGGCTACTGCAGTCACATGTCAGTGTCATCTTTTTTTATCCACAGCAACTTGGTGACGTGTATGATTATGAAGTGCTACTTGATTATCAAGTAAACCTGTACGTGGCTCCAGATGGATCCAAACCATTCCAACAAGCACCGGACAACCAAACAGCCACCTGCTCATGGAGACCAGTACGTTCAGTTGCACCTAAATAAATAGTTCATCACAGTAAAGTACAAATATGAAGTCTGCATAGCTGTGACAGTTACTGGCTACGTGATCTAGTCCTTCATCTACCAGGGTACACGCTGGCAAAATTAACCCTTTAACGTCGAACGGCCACTAAAGTGGCCGCGCAGTGAGCCCTTTAAATAGCCGAAAGGCCATTAAATTCCGGCATAAAAGGGTTAACAGAATGCCACCTGCATATCAGATATAAAATGCAGTGTCAAAAACTGCTGTAATATTTTTCTTTTGTACATACTTCTATATTTGTACATAGATCTCTGTTTATTACCATGAACTATCCAAGATAATCAATCAAAGGGGATGGTCAACCACCTGTGTACACATAGGCTTTAAATTGAAATTTGATTGACTGAACTTGGTTCATACGTCATGTATCACCATATCACCATGTATGATGCTTAGGTACAGGAGCAACTTATCTTCTGATAATAAAGATGACTTTCCATGTTGTGTGAAGAGACAGCTCACAATCCAAATTTTGTATACCACCTATTCACTAAGTACGCGACCAATTTTCACTTTAATCCTTTGTATTGAAGTAAACATCCTCTGAGTCCTGCAATTCCTGTCTCTTACTCCAGACAGAACACCAGTATAACATGAGAGGTGTAATTTAAACAGGGCTCCTGCATTCAGTTCTATTAAATGCATAACTGATACACAATGCAAAAACAGATTGATATGTGTGGCACCTTGGTAGTCACCACCCATAATACCTGGAGTGACAGCTCCATATATTTGATGCCTAAAACACACCTCACACAAGCGAGTCAAACTGACATCTAGTAGCAATCTTTTATGGTAATTTTTACTTTAAACTTTAAAGAAATGGCACTGTTTACTACCTACAGCTCCTCAACACAATCAGAAAGCCAATGAGGAAATACAATAAATGCTATCATATTCAAGGTTAAAATGAAAGCTGAAAGTTTTTTCTAACATTTAATATGTAACCATTAATTTTAGTCTCTCACTGTCTTCCCGGCTGTGAACTGACATTTTGTCATTCATTGACCACTTACAAGATGACATACCCAAAGCATTACCAGCAAGACACAGTTTGTAACTCCGCGGTTCTATTCTGGAAATTATCCAGCAACAGAAAACTTCCACAAGACATCAGGTTGCTGATTTTGGGCACTTTTTTTCCCATTTTCCCACAAGTTATGTATGGGAAGCACAAGATGCAGTCAGTGGAGATAATCCTCAGTGAAATGCTTTTCCTCAAACCTCGGAAGTTCGCAGAGCAATCATGTTAGTATTTTTTGTTAAGAGTTAGAAAGAATAAAAGTAGGGAGGTCTCCACTAACATGATACACCAAGTTTCATAAGGTCAGTTTGTGTTTATGGCATTTGTACTTGTAAGCCAGAAGAGGCACTGAACAATTGAACACTACCTGTACACCTGGGTCAAAATATGCTATACATGTTAGTGCAACTGAATACCACAGGAAACATTTGATAATTTTACTTGAAATACACCAGACCCTTCTTGCACTCATTATTTACATTTGAATTATTAGAAACTGGAAGGAATTTTCTTAATGAAAAACAGAAGAGTGCCCGGTACATTTAGGCCATGGAGAATAAACTTCAGTTGAGATCTGCACTCTTCTGGGTTTTTAGGCAGCATAGATTGGTAGTTTGTTCCCAATGTTTAAGGACAAGCTATCAGCCCCATTGTCAAGGACAAAGGACTGCTTGACCTTTGAAGATGGGACCAATAGCTTGTCCCAACATATCAGCAATAAACTACCAATCTAGGCTGTATAAAATCCCAGAACAGCGCAGTCATCTTTTACACCACAGCAGAAGCTTGAAATCAAGCAACTTCAGTGTCTTGCACACCAGTACTATCCAATGCTATACAAAATTACAGTCAAGAAATTCTAATCCATGGTATCAAACACTGCGTTCATTATGAGCATATGAAACCATATTTGATTCTATCAAATAATTATCTATATAATCCATTTACACAGCAGGGTTCCACATATTTCTTAAAAATCAAGGAGTCAATTCAAAATTTTTGGTGCCACCACAGATATTAGACACTGCCATTCAAAATTTAGTTGCCTGGAATTTTTGCACCCCTATTATACACTACCACTGTTTTCCAGACACAACTTTAGTAACTCAAAATTAACAGCCTATTTAATGTAGCTGGGGAGACGTATCTGAATGTGTTTAATTCAGATCTGATGGTGGTTTATTGCTGTAAGGGAGCCAGGAAATTTTTTACGCCAACTCTTATACATATAGTAAAAAGTTCCCAGACTGAGTTCACCATGGAATATATGCTTACCTTTGTTATTGGTCACTGGCGTCCATTCTGAATTTATGCAATTGATCCAGTTTCTGCCACTGATGAAGTACTGCTGGAACTGACCTCCTGGAAACACAAGTAGGATGGTCGGCAACTGTTCCTAAATTTTAAGGGAATACTGAAAACCATAATCTTGTAGCTGTGACTTCAATCTCAAAAATAAAAAGATATCACAAGGAGTCAAATCAGGGGAGTGACATGGGTGGAAGACCACACCCATATTGTTAGTAGCCAAAAATTGCTGCACTGATAAAGCAGTGTGTGCCAGCACACTATTATGGTGAAACAACCAGTCCAGGTTCCACCATCATTCCATATGTTTTCAGTGGATTCGCTCCTTCAATCACTGCAAAATCTCTGAGTGGTATGTTGGTTAACCAGTTGGCCTGGAAGGATAAATTCATAATGAACAATGCCATCACAGTCAAAACAGATGAATCAACATGTTCTTGAAGTTCGACTAGGCTTTCCTGGCTTTCTTTCGATGTGGAGAGGATGGGCTTTTCCACTAAGAGGTCTGTTGTTTGTTTTCTGAGTCATAAGAGGAAATCCTTATTCAATTTCCCATTCTGATCCTCAAGAGGATATTTAGGTCACTTTTGGCTTCATCCTATTCCTGGCACACAAACACACTGCTGCTTCTGCTCATCAATGAGTAACTGAGGCACAAACTTCACAGTGATTCCCCACATGTTCAAGTCCTCTAGTCATCAACAATACCAGCATTCTGGCCACATTCACAAGATCATGTCATTGAACCCATGCTAAGCCATCTTAATCCAGTTCACATCATCACATTCAATTTCTTTAACTTCTCTTTTAATATTTTCCACCCATCTTCAGCTATGTAGTCTCTCCCCTTTGGGTTTCCCAAATACCATTTTTATCTATTCTATTCTATTAATTTAGGGCACTCTTCATTAAACTACAGTTTGTTCCACAAACTGGTGTGACATTCTAAACTCTCTTTAGCTCTGTTTTGTGCTTAACCACAATTTCTCAGACATCATCACTGACATTTCATTGTATTTTGTTATGTATTCCGGGCTTTCCACAAATTGAAAGCCTGTAAAAAATTTTAATCTGGTATTCTTTATTTTTATGTCACTCAGTTCTCTGAACATAACTTCTTCATCCATAATACCATTCCTCCCCCCAGCAGTCTAACCTTATTTTGCACTCAGTAACAGTCAGCTTACGTGGGCTGATCATTTAATTCTGGGACTAATTTTTTTGTGAGTGAATGAGTAGACTTAACGGCTAGTTGGTCTTGTCTCCTTCGAAGTAGTGTCCTTGTGCTTGTATGCACTTATTCTAGCATTCCTGCCACTGATGAAAGCACCTCAGGTAGTCACTTCTCATAATAGCCCTCAGTTGTCTCATCACATTGGCTTGAATCTCTTCAACGTAATCAAATTGGTGACCTTTCATTGTTTTCTTCAGATGTGGGAACAAGAAGAAGTCACACAGAGCAAGGTCCAGGAAGTTGGGAGGGTGAGAGCAACGGAATGTTGTTTCGCCAGAAATTCGTTTGTGGTGGCAGCCATGGCAGGGGCATTGTCATGGTGCAGGATCCAATTGTTGGAACGCCACTTCTCAGTGTGACGTCTGCGCACAGCATCGCGGAGGCGTTGCAGGAATGTTTTGTAGAATTCCTTATTTACTGCCTGTCCTCTAGGGACGTACTCATGATGAACCAGCCCGTCAATATCGAAGGACGCAATCAACATGGTCTTGACATTGGACTTCACCTGCTGCACTTTCTTCAGTCAAGGAGATGATGACATGTTCCACTGGGAGGACATTTGCTTCATTTCCGGGTCATATCTGTTAATCCAGCATTCGTCACCAGTGATTATCATGGACATGAAGTTGGGATAATTTTGGGTTCACTCACAGAGGCAGTGCAAATTGATATGCGATTGTCCTTCTGCTCCGTCATCAGGAGATGGGGCACAAATTTCGCCGTCACACATCTCATTTGCAAATCTTCAGTCAGAATTTTCTGGCATGTATTGAATGCTATTGTAACTTCCTCTGCAACATCTCTGATAATCAGATGTCGGTCAGCGCGAATGATTTCTCGTACATGTGCCATGGTCTCCTCGGTGTGGGAGGTGGAAGACCTGCCTGGGCAGGGGTCTTCAAAGAATCGGTGTCCACATTTGAAATGGAAATACCACTCAAATGCCTTCGATTGACTTAGGCAGGACTGTCCGAAAGCTGCTTGCAGCATTTCATACGTTTCAGCACCAGTTTTCCCTAGACGGAAACAGAATTTGATGCACACATGCAGCCGCACTTTCCCCTCCATCGTGAGATGCGACACACACTGCAGATAGATGTTCACTGAAAGGCTTCCACAGAGTGAATGCAGGGAGATACTGACCTCTGGTTTTGCACATACACCTGCACAGAGTTGGCACATGTCCCATTCTGTTGCCACTTCACTACGTGTTATAGTTTCCCGGGAAAAAAATCAGTCCCAGAATAAATGATCAGCCCACGTATATTCAGCCACTCTACATGGGTGGGTATGAAATCATACTCAAAACTCAACTAAAATCTGATCATTTCACTTATATGTCATTGTGTCAGGAAAACCTTTTAAGTGTTCTAGTATCTGTCATGTTAGTATTGATATATAAATATTGGGATGTGGGAACCTTTCAGAATTCTACCCACTATCAATAATTACATACAAATTCTCATTTCCTCCAGTCGGTTTCTTCCTGTCCAGCTTACAATGTAAATTTTCTAGTCTATACATAAAATATGCTCTAATTCTTAAAACAAATACCCTTTGTATTATCGTTATCTTTGATAGGGGTGCCCACATTTACAATATCAGACTTTGGAGGATTAAGTACATCTTGTCATTAACCAACTGCTCTTTCAGGACTTCACTAGTTCCCTTACATGCCTGTCCTCATAAGACAGCCCAACCTCTTATACTCCTGCTACATCCCAACTGCATTTTGTTTTCTCCACAACCAATAACTTTTCAGCACCTACCTTTTTCTTATATATAAAAGGACAAGGACTACTCTTCAGTCATTATATACATTCGCCCTTTTCACACTTACAGTCAACCACAGTCAGTGCAGTATGTTAAAAAAAACCATAGTTACCTATAGTGATCACCAATGGCATGCAAATAAATGGCAATATTTCAATTCTTGTCATTTTCAGATAACAATGGCCACTTAGTTACAGCACAAAACAGTTACAATGCAGGCATGAATATAAAAAGTTGGCAGCATGGAAGCTATGTTTGGATCCGTATTACAGTGCTGACCTCACCAAAATATTACCCTGTAGAAAGCAACATCATGCAGTGGATATTACTGTTGTTATCACATTTCGTACCTTTAATTTCTAACAATCAAAATACTTATCAATTTGAACATTTATCTTGCATTTACAACAAACATTTTACATAACATTTTCTAACCAACATTTTCACTGCATTTCTATCAGATTTACTTGCATAAATCAGTGGTTTGGGATTTATTCTTCCAGAAGGATGTGAGCCAACCATGTTAAAGTTGAGAACATGGGAACAGGAAACAAGGAAAGCCCAAAGACTGTATGTATTTCTCTAGAAGAAAGCAACAATTTTATTTTTGTCAAAATAAAAACAAGTATAACAAGAAAGATAAATAGTTTGAGATATCTGGAAGTACAAAACTAAATGGGCAATGCAAGCCCATCTGTTAATGGAAAGACTCAATATACAAACAAATACATCAATATATACATGTACACACTGACTGGTCTGTTCCTGGGATGCACCACACTACCATCAGAGCACCACACAGCAAATCTGCTGTCTGATCAGTAATGTACAATACCAACACCTTTGTTTCATGGTACCTAAGCAATTCAATGAGCAAAGTTACACAAACAAAGAATCAACTTATCCTACAAACATTTCTATGGGAAAAGGCTCCTGGACTATTACAAAACAATCACAATGGATTTAGGGCCCAGTCTCTCACTTTTCTTGGGACCTGCCTCCAGAGTGAAGCAGCCACAACACGAAGCTCACCACTCATCTGTATCTAATGCTAAAGTATACAGTCTGTGAAGATCTATTGCCATGGTGTTCAGTAACTTTAGTTTCACAGACCATGACCTCTTGAGGGTTTGTTCCACAGAATGTGGCAGTTATGTGTTTTTAGCTATAATGTGCAAAATGCAGCATGTAGTTACCCTACAATTATGCTACCACTATTTGTGTACTGTTGGTACTTTTAACAACAAAATCAGAAAATCATGCCTGCAAGTCACACTATTCATGGAAGAAGTTTCACCACTACCCCATAAATTGGGTTTTCTTCAAAACAGAAGTTATTCACATTACCAAAAATGAATGCAGCAGGAGGTGTGTAACAAACAAAAAATAAAAAATGTAGTTTAATTGAAACTCAAGCAACAAAACAAGGTTTGTGTAACACTTCCTGTTCTACCACTACTCTCAGCAAATCCTACCCAGCCCTCACTTATCAACACAGAATTATTTCTACAAATATTGTTCCATGCACTTTGTAAGATCTCCTGTTCTGCCTCTAGCAGAAAGTCAAAACAGTATCGAAACTAGGTTTTGGTTTAAACATCTCTGAGTTCGCTCATAAAATGTTTCTAACCCATCTATTATCTTTAAACACCAAGGACTGCTATCTCCAGGACTTTGAAATCATTAACAGGGCAATTTTCCAACATACCTCCAGTTACACCTACTGCTTTCCAAATTACTACACACTATTAAATGTGCACTTCAACAGCTGCACGCTGATGACTGACAGTGTTTCCCCAGTTATTACAATTTTAAATACCACTTCTACATACTATTATACCAACATCTCACAATACAGCAAATCCATTTCATACCCACCAGCACCAACACATTACAGTGCATTCCTATTACTGTGCCAAAATAATACCAGAAAGAGGAAAAAATCTTACTGTCTCTTCAACTGACAAAACTGATCAGACAACATATGTAACATCTGAGATGGGATAGAGTGCTCTCTGTGGTACATAGGTACCAATGTTTCAGACCAACCAGTTGCCTCCATATTCAGTGAAGATGACAGGATGCAGCCAGCTGCTCTAAATAATAGCACCTACTGCCTTGTCTTTCATGTTGGTACTACACTACACCATACCACTTCCTAGAAGACTGTAATCTCAACAAACTGAATGCAGCACTAAAACTCTGAGGAAGAAAAATTCTTATAATTTGCTGTTGGGATCACAAGATTGTTGAGAGAAATGTTTTTTGCTATGCATCTCATTATGCAAAGTTGAAAAATGCTGTAAGTATTAGAATACCAAATGCACATTCTTTTCCAGAACACTGACTTTAAAAATTGAGGTGCATGCAGTACTTGTCATTGTGTATATGGGATGAATCAGAATTGACAAACTGGTACTTAATTACCGTTTAGTCATATAATAGATCCGATGTTTATGTGCTAGTCTCTCCTCACATAACCACGAACATGTTATTATAAGTCACCAGGTCACTAATGCTGCACATGGATCTCTCACCATTCTAAGACGGGTGATTTGCTCATCCAGGCCATATGTTATCACAACCTTGGTCCCAGGATGGGGCTTCAACTTGCACTCAAGCGAACAGAAATGAATTAATTAAATATCTGGTCTGTAGTGTAAATTCATGTCATCACGCATTCCGCTATACCACACGCTGAAGCAAGCAGCATGGGACTGTTCATAATGAACTTCGCAAAGATGAACACTGCAATATTACAAAAGAAGGCAATCAACATGACATGTATGATGAGCTCCAAACAAGAGGAAAAAAGACAATTATATTACCTCAAAATAAGCTGCCTGAATCACACAATGTCCATAGTTTGCATCATGTATACAAGCAATCGTTATGATATTGACACCAACCCAAATACTGTACCACTGATGTTTATTGGACTGTGCATCATTGTGATAACTGAAGAATAAAAAACCAACTAGATGCCACTTATTATTTTATTGTACTTCTTATAAGCTCAACATGTTTCTGGCATTACTATGCCCATCATTAGGAGCTCGCGACTATGTTGTTGATTACCACATTGGTCATTTCATTCTTGGTTTGCTATATGTTGGAAGTTACGTGCGGTTAGACTGGAGTAGTGTCTGGGCTGCAGACTGCTTTAACCTTTAGCCCGGACACTACTCCAGCCTACCGCACCTAACTTCCAACATACAGCACACCAAGAACGAAACGACCAATGTGGTAATCAACAACATAGTTGTGAGCTCCTGACAATGGGCATAGTAATGTCCGTAACGTGTTGAGCCTATAAGAAGTACAATAAAATAATAAATTGGCATCTAGTTGGTTTTTTATTCTTCAGTTACTGTACCACTGTTTGTTCACCACAATGTGGTTAAACCACCACAAATTATCAAGGGTGGCACTAAATCAAAATACTGTAACTTTTTAAACTTGAACAAATTTAAAATGATAGAACAATGACAAAGTAAGAACATATCAGAAAAAAAACATTTAATACAGAAATAATGGCCAATATTTGCAAATCATCATTCCACTGATGTGAAATATTTCTCTATTTTTTTTTGGAACTTTTTTCTCACTGACTCTCAGAACAGCAACAGCTACAAGATGTTGCATCAAGTTATCATCATCTGTTCTGTTAAAAAAAATGGACACAATTTTTCAACACAAATATGAGCCTTCTTAGCAGCAATTTTTTCAGACTTCTGCACATATCTCTGCTGTTTCTCATTTTACATGCCATGATAATCCATGATGCTGTTTGGAGTAGTGAACCCACACTTGTATTTAAAGTCTACAACACTCAACTGCAGTCCAATTTCTTTGGTATTTTCTGCAATAAATTCATGTGTTGCTGTATCATTTTTAGCATTTGCCTGTCCTATCTACTTTGCTAATGCGTCCTCCAGTTTTCATGATTTTGCATTTTTCAGTTGTTTATGCTAACACTGGCTAGATTTTCTCACTTATTTTCTTCACTAATTATATCTCCGGTACAGCATCAACTGATGCGTTTGTCCCATAATAAGAAAAACTCGTGGGTTGTAGTCTGCTGAGAAGGGACAGGAAACTGGTCTCTGGACGCACATACTTCTTTCTTTCAACAACACTTAAAACTACCCCCTTCTCCACACTTCACTAGTGAAATAAAACATTATGATAATCAAAAACTGTAATACATGTATCCCATGATGACTTCACAGGTGCACTGTCATAGTACACTGTATGATTTTTGCAGTTCTACATTTCTGTCTACAGTAGCCAAAAGGAAAAGAATTTTCAGCAATCTAAAACAAATGTGAAGTCATATTCTGATGAAAGTTGGAATGCTTAAACAAGGACAGCAATACAATACTGTCTCAGTTTATTTTTCTTTTGTTTTCCAAAAACTTCTGTCAATGCGCATTTGATAACATAGCTGGACCTCCTGCAAGATCTGACAAGAAAGCTGCTTACTGAAATTCTTGGAAGCATTTTGACAGTTGCCAAACCCTTTTAATTTCAGATGGTTTGTCAAAAGTTAAACAGTCCATTAAAATTATTTTTAACAATACACAGTACAGTTCCGAAAGCAGAAAATTCAGTCTGACTGTATGCTGTACCTTCTACAAGAAATGTACAGAGTCACTTAAGTTCTACTATGTTTTTACTTACCATTTTCTTAAAATGTTTATGTTCCATTATATGCCACTATATCACATATTATTTAATGTTTATGGCCACATTGGTATCATCAAAGTCTTTGGCAAAAGGTTGCTAGTGGGGGTGGAGCTATACAATGGGTTCCACAGTGTTAAAAGGGATCCTAAACTAAGCTGTGTAAAAGCAGGTGGGTTGTCAAGTTCAATGTAATAGGTAACTTCTGTACACACACTTAAATGAGTGCCAAGTGAGGGTGGTGCCATATCAAGGGTTTATGCTAGTTAACTTCATGACTATGGTACCAGCAACAATTATGTTGCCACAACACAATTACTGACCATCTTCAGAGGTTTACTTACACAGCTTAACATGATACCAAAAGGTCAGTATGCTGCTCACATGCATACCCAACTGTGGTTATTACCAAGTTAATTCTTTGTGTACATACATACAGGGTTTTGGTCAGAAAACCCATCGCATGGATGCCTACATGAAGATGTCAACACAGGTAAGGATAATATCAAAATGGATCTTTAAGAAAAAGGATGGGAAGATGTCAAATGGATACACCTGGCTTAGGAAACAGACCAGCAATAGGATCTTGTGAATATGGTAATGGGCCTTCGGGTTGTATAAAATGCAGGATATCTGACAAGCTGAGGAACTATTAGCTTTTCATGAAAGACTCTGTTTCACTGAATTTTTCCTCTATGCAAGAAAACCAAATACACATAATTTACTGAGTCCTAAACTGGAAGGATATACACATCCAACTGGCATCATACTTCCAGTCAATCAAATTCTGGAGGTGTACTGTAATAAAACATTACAGTAAATGAATACACAAGACAAAAGCTGTCCAGCACTCCAATCCAAAAGCAACCACGAGGTGCATGTTGACAGCTCAAGCACAAGCAGAGTCAAGAATGAAAATTATGCCACTTGTAAGCAACTATGAATGTGTTCCCTTGCTCCGTGTTAAACAGAACAAAGTGGAACATTTTACCATATTTCTCATGCTCTGAAACATCTAACAAAAAACATCAGAAAGGTCTCAACTGATTACACTTCAGGATTGTTTTGACACATATTTGCACAATGAAAGAAGCAATTTGTCCACATACAAACCTCAATAACTAGAGAGCCTAATAATTTGAAATGCACTCTATACAAGACAATGTGGGTACCCACCAAAATTCTACGTTGCAGTTGCAGATGTTGCAGGAAGAGGAGTGGATACAGGTGCAGTTGATGCTATGACAGCAGAGGGATCCTCCACCTTGCGTGGCTTCTTGATGCGCTTCCACTCACCAGTGTTGTAATTCATCTGGAAGTGAGTCTCAACCGTTGTTGTCACAAACGTGTCATCTGGCTGTGGTATGATTTCCTGGTCCTCACTGAGTTTTATTGTTACAATGTTACCCAAATGCGGACACGGGTTATCTGCAATAAACATTCCATTATATTTTACAAATAACCTTTAACAAATGCCAAAATACAAAGGTGTATCCAAAAGTCCCAGGACAATGTTCATAACATGCAAGTCGCTTGTAGTTCAAGAGTTTCCCGCTAGGGTGTGTTGTGGTGGTGTCTTGTGAGTGAGTGTGCCGAGTGGCATGGTTGGATGTGGAAGCGTTTGATTGTTGCACGTGTCTTTATGTGTGTATTGCATCAGCCGTCTGCGATTTTCTGATATCGGCGGTATGGCGGAAGTTGAC
>Ga0123355_10014878_pt1 | contig 12185 bp, 6 predicted proteins | sample TergutEmb28metaG_3_FD_89872 | JGI IMG/M metagenome (GOLD analysis project Ga0123355, IMG submission 89872) | Embiratermes neotenicus P1 segment gut microbial communities from Petit-Saut dam, French Guiana - Emb289 P1 | ecosystem: Host-associated > Arthropoda: Insects > Digestive system > Gut ...
AAGAATAAAATTAAACCAAGGGAAGTTTAAGGGGGGGGCGAACTTTTTCCCTCAGCAAGCCCCCAATTTTCACCAATTTCCCCCCCCCCCCCTTCCAAAAATGAAGGAATTTGCAAAGATGCTCCTATTATCGTCGCTGTGCCTTTCCGTCCATATGATATTTAACAACTACAGAGCATTAGAATTGGCTTATGGCATTTTATGGTGACCGACTTATGCTAATGTTATTGCTCACTTGTCAGTTTCATTTGAACCCCGTCAAAAGACCGGACACCACACGTGTCTGAGGCCACCTCAACTATCACGCGCTGTCCGGCACGCGTATTGTTTTCAGACACGTTATAGCTATTCTTTGTCTGACGGCTATCGGTCGGTAGGCCACCTTTTATCGGTTTGTTCATCATAGTATTGTAGCTCACGGCAGGTGATAAACTGTAATTGTCAGGTCAAGTAAGAATTATGTACAGCCGATAAGTCATTCCCACGCACCGAGCGGTTTCCGATATGAAGGATCAGAAGTGAGCGAAGACGCCAGACTTGCCTTCTGTCTCACTGTATGTATATACACATACACACACACACATATATATATATATATATATGACCCTTGTGAAAGTGGGGTGTGTCACCAATCACAAAAGTATTTTCAAACTTTGTAAAACTGGGGTCAATCCGCAGCGGAAAGAGGAGTCCAAACTTGATCTGATACTTTGCATCTGTCCATCGCTATACAGCAACAACAGAAACCATCGCGAATACAAGTTTATAAAATCGTTGTGCAATAGTTTACAACCGGTAGTCTCCCTCACATGTACATATGAAATGAGAAAAATTTGTTAGGGAAACCTCGAGAAAGTAAAGAGGCAGGACATAGGCATAGATGGGAAGTTATGACATGATGTTAGAAAGAGTACTGAGTAAGATGGGAAGAAGCAGAATGTTCTAAGTTGGGATTTACGAACATGACTTAGGGTTCCACAGAATATAAGAAATTGTGTAAGCAGTTAAGCAACTATTAGCTTCCATAGGAATCTGCTCCATGGAGTTAGTTTTCACTTTATGAGGGTGTAAGACAGGCTGCTGGAACTGGAGCCTCCAATTGGCCTTTTTACCATCCCCTGATGATAGGTGAGGTTGGACCATTGGTGAAATGATATCTGACATCAGTAAACCAATGTGTTCGACAGAAGCTCTCCCATTGTCACTTTGCTCACCGTAAATCTCACATGGACTATCATAGACTTGAACTCTAAAACCTCTGTGTCGAGAAGCCTGTGATTAACTGCCTGAGCCGTGACACAGCCTAGTTGTTTTTTTGCTGGGATAGCGCACAATTTCCTTTTGTTTCCACTTTAAGAACTGCGTGTGTCATAAATACTGTGTCATGTGTTCACAGGCAGTATCATGTGCATCTCATGTGTACAAGCAATTTATAATTGCAAGAAGTGCAATTACTATGACAGAAACTGATTGAAGATGCACATTTTTATTGTAATGTTTGTATTAAAGTTAAGTACGTATTAAGTGTGACCGATGTACACCGTAGCAGGGTATGATGCTCATGCCCTTGTTCGCATTGTGATCATGCCTACAGGGCGGTCTGCAGTACAGATCAGTATCGCGGGAGGGCTCGAGCCTGTCTGTGCCATCGACGTATGTAAGTCACATGTAAAATGTACTCTTTCTGTTACTTCTGTTCGTGCATAGATGAGGCTGCTGTCATAAGAATTATGATTTTTAATTTTTGTTTTTAATTTCTTGCTCTAATATTTCTCTTCCAGCCACTGTTATAAAAGAAAGCAACGCACAAAATATATGATGGTAATAATTTTACACGGCCAATATTGATAATGTGTATGATTTAGCATGATAGGATCATCACAGTTATATGCAGGGTACATCATTGGATCATGTTGAGGCAGTTGACGAACATAGCAATGTTCAATAATACTTCAAATAACAGATGGTGAGTAACCACTGTAAATGTGTGTCTGTAGGAGAGACATTTATATGTAATTAGGCTGTATGCTCTTGACATTGTAACTTGTAGGATTACTTATGTAATTAAAACTAAAACGATTTTGAGTGAGGATTTGCAACACATCCAAAAACTGCACTGCAATACTTGCGCATGGCTTAATGGCGTAGGTTACCACAGTAAATTTCATGATACCGTTGTGGGTGCTCTGTTAGGCCCGCATTACACTATGAGACCATGTGTGTTACTGTGTACTGAAGTTCTTAGTAAGTCAGTAATGAAAACAGCTGTTCGTTTTCCATAAACACTTCTATCATTTTTTCAGAATTACACAATTTTAAACATTTGTCATTATTTGTGTAATAAAGTAACAATCTCCAATTTCACATATGCTAAATTAATGTCTTTATAATGGACATTTTTCTTATAGTAATCAGAACACAATAATTCCATAATCCATTCCGAACACTGTGTATATATAGGAGCACATATGCACACCAGTCAGCAGGAACCTGCTAAAGTTGTAATGAGATCTTAGTCTAATTCCAAAGGTTCTAAATCTGACACGTGGTCTGGTTCAGATTTTTGTTAACTCATGGTCAGCGTCTCAGTGCAAGTAACAGAATTTGCTACATGGGTGCCTGACCATAGGGATGGGTTCTGTGCTCTTTCTAGGTGGGTACAGACCAGAAGAGTGAACACTGACAATTTGGGGAGAAACTAGAAGAGCAGTTGCATAGGATACTGCAGTTTAGAGCCTTTTGTTCCGTACGTCATATATATAAGTTCTATGCATGTGTACTTATATACACCATTCATCATCAGTGCCACAACGTATGATCCTGCACATTGAAGGGTAGCTAACCAGCATACACCACTGTGTGTGAACTGACATTTAATGTTTGTAGAATCAAAGTAACACAGTCTGAAAAGTTTCAGTAATTTTTGGAAAATAAGAACCAAAAGTAACTCAGTGCTCTTTAAATCACACATGTTCTATTTTTAAATTTTTAATTAATTTTTATTCTTTGAGGTTTAATAACGTTTATCTTCACTCACAGGTAATTTTAATATAAACATAACCTAACACCATAATGACAAAGCAGTAACCATGCATACACAAATGGTAGTATGGTCATACTGAAACACATAGCATTACATATGTATGTATTTATTTATATTCACACTGTAATGTAACTTACATGTATAGTATAAAACAAAATGCAGGAACTAAGAAATGACACACAAATTTTTGGTCCATAAAATGTTTATCTTATTGCATGGGTCTTCCCAAACAAAACATAATCATAGACACTCATGTGTATTAATTTCATTAGTTTTCAGGTCTTAATGTGTAAAATGGAGAAAGTTTCTGAATATTTTAATTAATTTTATGGTTTACTGTCTCGTACAGATTTGCCAATGGAACGGATACTGCAATAACAACCAGAAGAATGTAACATAATTACACAGACAATAATAATGAAGGGTTTATATGCCAGACCATGTCATGTTTGGCATTAACATTCTGAAAAAAACTGCAAATAATCCTATAGTGCTACATTACAGCGTGGATACCTCTGTAGCATTTATTTCCTAACATTTAAGACCCTAAAAAAAAAATGATCAATTAGCACAACTTTATTTAATCAGAACCACATCACATGTTTCAGATTACTCAATCCATTATCAGTTGTACACAGACTTGAAATTTATAGGCAAATGTGACACACATTATAATGTTTCAATCTTAATATTTGTAAGATCCTACATTAAAGAATAAATGTTACAATCAAATAAGATTTTAATCCATATCTTGTCTCATTTATTTTACCATTGGATTATTTACATATTACAATGTTATTGTAACATTTATTGTGTCTTGTGGGACCCCACAAGTTGTAACATTTTAATATGTGTTGAATTAGCCTAAAAAGTTCAAGTCTTTATACACCTGATGTTAGACTGAGTGATCCGAAATATGCAGTGTGGTTCTGATACAATGTAGTTGTGTTGACGGATCATTTGTTTTGTTAGTTATTTCTGGGACACAACGGAACGAGCTCAATTAAATTAATATAAGACACTTCTATAAAAATACTAACAACTTTGCATTTAACAAACTAAAATCTTTGTTACTTTAATGTTGCATATTACAAATAGCATCGTTTGTGTTCAGATATCACAATATGGAATTAAATTATAGACCTTTCCATTGTTTCCAGCCTTCAGTTTCATGATTCAATTTCCCCACAATTTAATAATAATTCTTGTGTTATGTAATACTATCTCTTTAATAATAAAGTTTCATCTCAACTTCTCCTGTTCGCTGTCATAACGTTCAATTGTTGATTGTTATTGTTTAAACATCAAGTAGCTAGAATTAAAATATGCATAATCTGACAGGAGTATTTAGACAACAGGAAATGCCAGCATCAAATGATGTTTCAATATGTAGAAAATGGATGGAGGTTACTTACTGGACTAATCCTGTGTGTTTATGTATTGGTTGTTCCTTTTTAAACCCCTTGCAGCTTAATTTTTTTGGAAGTATGTTGTGTGTGTAATAGTTAAATTTGGTTGTGAAAAAGGCTAGTTTTAAAACCATCATCTACAGCAGTTAAGGATTAGGTTTGAAACTGCTTAGGCTTCACAACTTGTTCAGACCGACATTTTTTGTAGGCTTGCAATTCAACTTATGTCTCTAGAATGACATTCCATTGCCTATCTGCATTCTGTGTGTGAGCCAGTGTTGTCATACCATTATTGTTATTTTACAGCTCTGTAATTTCATTTTTATTCAAAATATGTGCAGAATTATAGTAGTTGTTTCTGATAAATGTTATGTCCTGTCACATACAGATATGTAGCAATACACAGGCATTTCAGATGAACCAGTTTGAGCATGAAGTTGTCCATTCAAAGTGAATATACATGCAGTTTAACAACAGAAGTCAGTATTACAGGGCATTGCATGCCATATCAGAGGAGACTCATATACAGTGAAAAAAACTGTGTGTTGGACTTCTAGAATAGTCTCTGTAAACACTTAAATTTCAGTATGGTTGCTTCAAAGTCATATCTGACCATGTGTTCAGGATATTTGATGTTGTATTTGTATTCAAGAAACAGAGTTGTACAATTTTCATTTGTTTGTATACATCATGACTTGCACTTTGAAAGTAAGGAAGACCTATGGTTAAGTCCAATAAAAAACCTACATTCATTTTCAATATTCCCTCAGCATAATCTTGGCCGTGTAAAATATTATACTTAAGCTTTATGTTGCATGCTTCTTTTTTGCATATAGGGAAGTTGTTGTGTCCTCGTCTGGCAGATTGTGCGTGTCCAGCGTCTTTTTATCCTTTTGTCTCCAATAAGTGTGTCTTCTCCAAGCAGAGTCTGCGTGGCAGTGGGGCAATCTCCGACAGACCCTATAACACGATTGTGTGTCTGTAACCTTAGTAGCATTACTCTGTGATGTTGTCCATTTACACAGTAACAGATTATGCTGAGACAGGTGACCATCAGGATGTAACTGTCTTCCTCTTCGTGCGTCCATTGTCAAGTATGTTGAGAAAAGTAAACACTCTTCTCATGTGTATGCGTGTGTCTGTTGCTTTGTCAACTCATTGTTGCTATCTGTTCTCTTCTATTCAGCTTGCACGGAGCATGATCGTGAGTACCAAGTGGTGTTTGACACAGATGTCCATATTGTTGGCTGTTGTGAACTGTAGGTTACCTGATGGTAGTTAATCCAATGCCACAAATCTAAGCAATATCATGAGGTTTCTTTCTCAATCATATGTTTCTAATCCTGCATTATTAAACTTATATTCTTTAAATATGTTTTAGCAAGTGACTAATTCTTTTGCACTAAAAAAACTTGTTTTCAGATCTGAGGTAATATAATGATACACAAAGTTATACTAATATTTTTAGTTAACACAAATACAACAAGATAAGTGATGGCACAGAAATGTTAATTTATTGAAAGTAATGCCTCAATAAAGTCACATAAGCGATGCTAATTACTGTAGGGAAGTTGGATTTTAAATCATAAGGAATCCCATAAATTACAGTCAGCACAAATGTCTTTGAAACCACTGTTATACTTCACCGGAAAACATAAACAAAGAAATTTTTTTTAAATTGGAGAGATTTGAAGTTACAAAGTAGTTGACAGGAAGGAAGGAAGGAAGGACACAAAAAAATCTGGAGAAATCATTTCAGAAGAATGTAAGGAGATGGCCACCCACATTCTGATCAAAGTAGTAAAACTTAGGATGGTCCAAACGATAATGAAGCTGACTCAAATGAACAGCCCTGATCAATGTAACGATGGTGATAACTGAAGATGTAATGAGCCATAAAGCCTGTATCCAGCGTATTTGGTTTATACCCAAATTTGTTTCATCCATTTTGATTTCAGTTCTGTGGTATTAGGTGAGAAAATGGCAAAACCTACTCATTCTTTTCCCAGGATACCATTGCTGTCATTGGCTATATCACAATATACAATAGCTAAATCTTTCAAGAAGGAATAACATTCAGAATTAAGAAATTAAAATTTAAGTATACTTATGTCACTAAAGAGAAAGATTATTAAAGACGATTCACATCACATGCAGAATTATACCACTGTACTTGCACATTGCTTTAACGGCTGTTGCTACCGTACAGTACGGTCAAGTAGTGAGTAATTTTGATAATGTACTATTGTGTTCCTTGTTAGGTCTTTCAAATTCTACTCTTTTCTAGTAACTGGCTGAACCATCTTATTCTTTGTCATCTTAATGTCTTGATAAAACTAAGTGTCATTAAGCCACAGTATTTGTATTGCTATGAGTGTTATGTTGCAAAGTTTATAGAGGGTGATTGATTAATAAGGGAACTTGACAACACAGCAGCGCTGAATTAAACAGTCTGTGGTATCATAAACTTACTTAAAACACCCACTAATAGCAGTTTGACACTTGGGAAGAAACATTCGTCATGTGGGTTGTGACACTGTTGTTGCACAGGTAGTTTCTGGTGTTTCAAAGGGTCATGGTGCCTTCATCTTCAGAGGCAAGCAGTCCAAGAAGATTAGCAGCTGACCAGAAAAAATGGCTGTTCTTATTGGACTGTTCAGGACTGAAGATGACAGCAATATGATCCTACAAAATATTACAGTGTCGCTTGCCAGAAGGCTGGAAACTTCACCAACACTACCGTGAGAACCTCAAATCTAGCAGCTGGGGAACTTATGTAAGGCAGACGGGCAGAATGTGCCTCAGAAAAGTGACAAGGACAAGTGCTGATATTTACAGACATATACCATATATTCTCGAATCTAATCCACACTCGAATCTAATCCGCACTAGTTTTTGCCGATTTCTTAAACGTAAAAAAGTTGGTTTGCAGTTCTAATCCACACCTATGGGAGGACGATGGTGAAGATAAAGATGATAATGACTGGGTGACAGATAACGATTCAGTTATGAGTGATGACGGCGAATCTGATGAATAATAAATTATAAATATTATATATTATATAATATTATAAATAATAAATAAAATAATAAATTATTGTATGTATTGTTCTTACGACACATACAGCGGCTCTATCATTTTTCCAAAATCCAGCTCACGACCGTGAATCTAATCTGCATCTGATTTTTTAGCCCTCTGAAACTGTAAAAAGGGTGCAGATTAGATTCGAGAATACGTGTATACGGTATTCTTAAAATGAATCAGTTTGAACCAGATAACAATATTACTATAAGTGAAGATAACAAATGCATATCTCTCGTGACCAAGGCAAAACAGACTTTCTGAATTAAATCAAATCCAGCATTATAAAGCCTCACAAGATATGGATTATGCTACATTAAAGAAAAAGAGGACAAAATGTTAACAAACTAAATGATAAAGACAAATTATTCATTTTATTCACAGATGATAAATACTCAGTAGTTTGAAACTAAACTTACATTCTATAGACTGCAGCGTAGTATTTTGTGTTGTAGTGTGTAGTATAGTAGCATAGCAGTAGTAATTGTGTCTGGCTTGCAATGCACTGTAGCGTAGATCTGCATGTTTCTTGTAATAATCACCAATAACTTTTTTTTTGTTTCAGTAGGAATGCAATACTGTACATCTTCATAAAATAAAATAGCATATCAGGGTTGCCAACTACGAGAAAAAAAGTCAAATACTGTGCTCAGAATTACAAATTTTATTCTGTGGAGAATAAAATAAGGCCTCTGGAACGATAATTGGTTCCTGGAATTAATGTTATTATATTTTCATTGTCCTCGTCATGGATGACAATGTGATATTAGAATGGATTATAAATAAGTAAGATTGGTGTGGAGTGGATTGATTCAGCTTAGGATTGGAATGTGTGGCGGCAGTTGTAAACACAGTAATGAACCTGCAGGTTCCATAAAATACAGGAAATTTTTTGACTAGCTGAACAACTGTTAGCTTCTGAAGAAAGAATCTGCTCCATGGAGTTAGTCAGCCAGTCAGTCAGTTATTTAGTTAGTCATGCAGTCAGCTAGTCAGCTACTTCGTCAAGCACTGACATTGACTGCTGTTATTTCTACGGATAACTAACCTTCCTACTAGTATATAAAGTAGCTGTGATAGTTCAGTTGGTGCAGTGACTAGGCTATGTACTGGGTCACCAAACAGTAGGGATTCAATTCTCTTCTCTAGAGCTACCAGACATGTGTTGAAACATTAAGGCATGTGATTAGAGCAGCCACTGAAATATTCCAGCAGAAATTGTTTAAAGTGTCTGAGCTAGGACAGAATGTCACTGGTATCTCAGTTGCTGTTGCATAATGAGAGATGCACACATCATTTTACTGACGCAAATTCTAAGTGTGTATTTTCATCTTCACTTGTACTAAGTTACGTGTCATGGAAACAAAAGTGCAGTACTTTGAAAGAGTGGATATTCACTGTAGGCACCCTATTATTTCCATGAATGTTGAAGGAGGATGAGAGGCAACTGGTTCACCTTCATACATTACACTCTTCTGTGTCTTAGATTTACAACACTTTTGAAGCCAGCAAATCCGTTCTTCTCCTGCACATATGTCCTTTTTGAAACCCACATATTTCAGGTCTACAGGAATGTGATGGGACACTTGTAAGCATTCTCTTTATGGACTGTGTCCATTGTCCACATTTAAATGACATAAAATAACTACATTTCATATTTAAATGAAATAAAAAAAAGACTAAATTTCACAGACAAACATCCTGAGGTAGAACAGGCATCGAAACAACTGCTGATTTGGGCTGATTGGCAGAGATATTCTCATCCTTTTGGCCAAACAGAGAATGATTCCAAAGGTCATTGCAAATTACAGTAGTTAATATTATCTATATTCATTTAATGTTAGATGATAATATGACAGTTGTTCAAGTGTGTGGCTATACTTCTGATGATTTCACATTTGTCTTTGTCAGGGTGGCAGCATGCCGAATACAAGCAGCAGTGTGCCCTTCCTGCTCAGTTCCAGCATGAGCAGCATTCGCTCTCGCCGGCCCTCTGCCTGCTTGTCGAGCTCGCAGGGGTCAGGCCTCCTGCAACAGCTCGGCTCCGGCATGGTAAGACAACTCACACTGGGATCCTCCTATCAGCACCCGGCCAACGGAAGGGCATTCCCTAGTAGCAATGTAAGGAAATGTCCTTCCTCTGTAACTCTGGACAGATCTCTTCCTGCTGGTGCTGCTGCTGCTGCTGCTTCTCATTCATGCTTTGTCAGTATACATGTTGCATATTCAACAGGGGGAGTTGCTTCTTACAGTCGTGTCCCGGTTTTGCCCTCTTTAATAGGTGTAAATGCATTGTTTCTGGACCATGGAAGATTTACTTTCCAGGAAATCATTCTTCATTCTGGAAGTAACATTTCCTGTGGTCACTGCCTTTCATGTTTGTTTGTTACTGACTAACCGACCGGCAAGCTAACATTATGTCGCATACATCAGCAAGCAGAGTATGCAATCTTCACTCGAGCTACAGTTGCTTCCCCTGTCACTATCACAGTACACAGTAGTTAAAACTTTAAAGATGCAATAGCTCACACATTCAGAAATTAAAGTTCTTAAAAACAGTTTTTAAAAAGAAAGAATGGGAATGAGGGTTTGGATCACATCCAAAAACTGTGCCACAACACTTGCACATCACTGTAATGGCTTTCACTACAGCATGAGGTAAATTTCATCTTGCTGCTTTTCATTGAACTTGCCGTCATATATTAGATACATTCGTCTCCCACAGTCAGATATTTGCACCTAGTTTGTGTCTAGTATACCTGTAGTCACTCATGTGTCATCCTTAGGGAAGTCAGTAAGTCCCTTTGCTTATTTCCATGTGCTTAAAGCAATCAAGGTAGCTTAATATTCCTTCCTTTTTTTTATCTCTCTGGTTGCTATATTTTTCATGAATAAAAGGCAGTATGAAGAATCCTGCTTTTTGGGATGTAATGTCATATAGTCTGGTAGAAATTTACTGACTCTTGCCTTCTACCCTGTAGATGGATGCAGAGTGTTCCTCCACAAGTCAGTAAATTTCTATCCGCCTACATGACATCACATACCAGAAGACAGTCCTCTTTGTAGTTACTGTAAAGAAAATTCCAAATTTCAACGTAATTAATTTTCCCACAGATAATTAGTACCATATTTTATGCCTTTATCTTGTGGTATGACTGGCATAAAGCCACTGAAATTTGAACAGTAAATTGCTCTGGTGATTTTTTAATTTGCCACATATATTCTGTTAGGAAAACAGTTTTTTTGTGTGTGCAGTTTGCAAGCTTATTTTAAAAAGTTCATAAAGATATCTAACATCATTAACTTCAATATTGTTGTGAAGACAGACACATTTATGCTGAGATACTGACCTGGGTAGAAAAGTGCTGTCATAGGTAGAATATGAAATTTTATGTCAAAGGTGGACACTGCAATATCAGCCACCTTCCCCACTGCCATTTATAGATGCCACCTTTTGTTCATGTCCTACTGCCAACATTTTAGTAAAAGCAACGATGAAATAGCAGGCATTAGCATTTTATATATAAATATTAATGTATTTTAGTACTTGTATATTGTCAGTTGAAAGTATACACAGTATTACAATTCAGAAAGGAGAGGTTAGTACCTAGCAAATTGTTACAGATGTCTTAAGTAATATTCACTGTAGTGCGTATGTGCCACTTGCAACACAATAAATGCTGACTACAAGCCTTCTGCACGATGCAGTAGTGCTTTTTAAATTGGAATATACACATATAGTGTGTATCAGTGTAAGATAGCCTTGTGGATTCATTACTACACCATGTAGGATCATACGTTTGTTCTGATATTTTGGAGGAACATACTACTTCCATCTTCAGGGTGACTGAATTACGTTCATGTGGATATTTACGTGACTGGCAAGACGAAATGGCTCGACTATATAGGAAGGTTGCAGGGATTCACACATTCAAGTCAAAAGTAATACCAAACTAAGTGATCAAAATTCTCTGCTTATTTTATCATTTCCATAATTTCTTCTTTTATTCTCCTCTTTGTTACTATTTTACTTCCAAAGTTTTTAAAATTCTCCACTTTCTGTGTTTCATGATTATTACATTCTACTTTTCTCTGTCTCCTACCTTGCAGTCCATTCTCTTATCTACTCATTCACCCAAATTCACGTTTAACTGCTACTATCTAACAACACTGGTATTCAAGAAATTACATGCTGCAGCTTCCCACCCTTCTGTGAGCAATTTACTATCTGCTGTCACACAATTGTACATGTGGCATGTGCTGACAGAAACATAAACCATTCCGGATGTCTACCAAACAGAACTTGCCTTCACTCAGCATGAACATAAATCTGTAAGTTCATTACTAACATCTGGTTTGAACTCAGTGTTTTCCAGAAGGAATGGTCAGTTATAATCTGCTTCATGAACCATTTCCTATACCCTGTACAGTAACTACCACAAAAAGTACGTTGAGATACCTTGTGGTAGCAACTGTATGTTGTAATACTTGTCTCTCATTGCACTTCATTTATGTTTGTAGGCATAAATGCTTTATAACTGCACTTTCTGATTATTCTTCTGTGTCTGTTTGGGCATCACATCATATTTATCTGCTTGTTGTTGTGTTTGTTTTGAAAGAAAGGAAAGCTGTGTCTGAGTGCAGTGATGGT
>Ga0123355_10014879_pt1 | contig 12184 bp, 12 predicted proteins | sample TergutEmb28metaG_3_FD_89872 | JGI IMG/M metagenome (GOLD analysis project Ga0123355, IMG submission 89872) | Embiratermes neotenicus P1 segment gut microbial communities from Petit-Saut dam, French Guiana - Emb289 P1 | ecosystem: Host-associated > Arthropoda: Insects > Digestive system > Gut ...
AGTAGATGGGTGCTGGTGTGCCCCCTGGTCTTCAAAACCTGTGTCGGCGGTTAGAAGCCGCCTGGGTGGGTTCGATTCCCACATATTCCCGCCAAATAAAATTTTGTGACCGATATTATCGGTCCTTTTTTTTGTAAACGGCTATATAGCCGTTTAACTTAAAAATCCACACAACAAAACTTGTCTTTTTCCACAACTGCTTCGTCAGCTTCTCCTTGTGTGCCTTTAGGCACACGGCGTCGTCGCTTCCTTGCATTTGTGAAAAAATCCTGCGTTTTCTTGTATGTCTTTTCAAGTTAAACGGCTATATATAACCGTCAGCTACGCTCCAAAACCCTCAACACCAACACCGTCATGTCATCCCCTGCCATGTCTCCATAATTTTCCTTTGCCGCCGCTAAAATATGCTCTGCAATATCCTGGGGATTACCCGTGCGCAAGTTTGACAGCAAGTGCGTAATCCAGGTATTTTCCGCGCCCTTGCGCGAATCCGCCACGCCGTCAGTCATCAGCACCACAATATCCCCGTGTACTAGCTGCTCTTCATGCACATCTATGTCAACAAATTCCAAAATGCCCACAGGCAGCGTCCAAGAGCCTATTGCGCTTACCTCACCGCCGCGCACCAGATATGATGCCGCCGCGCCAATTTTTACAAATTCTGCAAGGCCGGTGTTCATGTCCAGCAGGCAAATGTCCAGCGTCGAGAAAAATTCGTCATCGGTTTTCAGCAAAAGGGCAGAATTTATCAGCCGCAGGGCGATGTCCTTTTGAAAGCCGCGCTCCATCAGCTCTTCCAGAAGCTCTATGGCGCACTCGCTTTCCTCGCGGGCCCGGCGGCCGCTGCCCATGCCGTCGGACAGGGCCGCAATGCACCGCCCGTCTTTCAGCTGCACCAGGGAAAAGCTGTCGCCGCTTTGAACGCTATCGCCGACGCCCTTGCTGGCCTTGGCCACGCCGCTATGTACATAAAACTTGTGCCTCTCGAAAAACTCCATACGCACCATACGCCCGGCAAAACGCTCTTCCACAAGCTCCATACGCCTGCCCGTCACGCCCGAAAGCACCTCGCCAATTTCCCGGGCCTGCAATGCATCGTCCCTGCGCCCTTTGCGGCTGATGCTAACCTCACATTTGCCCTGCTTGTTTTCAATTACAATCACACTTTCCACCTCAATTCTCAACTTTTCAAGCTCTCTTATGATTTTGTTCTCCAGTTCTTTTTTAAAATTTAGCGCGGCGTCCAGTTCGTCTGCGAATTCGTACATCACGGCGGAAAGGCCCGAAAATTGCTGGGCCACTAATGTTCGGGCCTCTGTTAGCCGCTGTTCCAAATCTTTGGCGGCCTTTTGTTTGCCAAGCTGCGCCCAAAGGGCCTTGATGAAGTCCACCGGGACAATGCACATGCTGGACAGGCCCAAGGGCGCATCATCAATATCAATTTTGCCGCTTTTTTCGCTTTTTTCGGCCAGATATGTCACATATTCATCCATTTCGGCGGCTTTTTCGCCCCAACAATGTTGACTTTTATGGCATTTCACACAAAATTCATTTTTTATGGCATCCGCCAGTTTTTCAGGCCTCGCCGCGGGCTTTTTGCGGCCCACTATCCGCCTCTCAAACAAGGTTGCCAGCTTGCCATACCCCGCTGCAAAGTCGTAAACCCTGCTTGCCACGCGGCTTTTCACCTTGCCCATATATTCGTCATTATCCTGGGTGGCGGGGTTAACCGCCGCGTGTATGTTAAGCAAAAAGCCACGTGGCAGGAAATAAAAGACAGCGGCGGCCACAAGGGCCGAAAGCAGCATCCCTAGGGTTAGCAGGGTTAGGTCGAAATATAGGGCGCAAAGGGTGCCCACGGCGATGAAGCCAAGGATTGGCAGCGGCCGCCCAAAGCCGCGCAGGCTGCCCGCCGCAAAGCCCGCGCAAGACAGCAGCACCGCGAAATAAATATATTCGAAGCCTGTGATGTTAAGCAAAAAGCCCAAAAACACCCCGCAGACGGCACCAATGGCCGCGCCGCCGCTTTGGGCCGCCAGTAACACAATTAAAATGGCAAAAATATGCCGCAAAGAAAATTGCCAGATATATACATCCGACGCGCCCACGGCCAAAACCCCCACCAGCACCACCAGGGAAATAAGTTCTTCATTGCTAAGGGGCTTGCGCTTGGCCCGGGGCGCCACACAGGCAATACCCTTGGACAACACAATTGCCAACGCAAATATCAAAGCCGCTTCCAGCAGGTTTACGGCGAAATAATATGCCCCCTGGCCCCGCAAAAATATAATTACAATGCCCGAGACCACCGACGCTATGGCTACGGCGGCGGCTTGCAGCATAGGTGCCGTCATCTTAGGCCGAAAACTTAAAAACAAATTTGCCAAGCACAAAACTATTATGGCCAAAAGGTATTTCATGGAAAATTCTGCACGAAAGCTGGTAATTATGCCCAGGGCCGCAAACAAAGCCGCCCCGTAAAATTTGTTGCCGCGAAACAAAAAGGCGGAAATATAGGCCAGCACAAAGGGGCTTGCCGCATCAAAAACCAAGGCCCGCGCCGCCAAAAAGCCGCCTGCCACAAGCAAAAATTCCACAGCCGCAGGGCGGCTTATGTTAAATTTCAAGGCCCCTTCGCCCTTATCTTTATCTATGTGCATCGTCCCAGCCTCATCTTCCACAATAAAAAAGACCTGCATACATTATATACAAGTCCTCATAGATATTTTGTCATAATTTGTAAATAACATGAAATATTTTCCAAAATGATTGCTGCTACATCTATTTGTACATAAAAACTGTGTTTTCTGATTGTGCCATGCCGTTTTTCTGATAAAACCGAAATGCCGGCTTTCGCCTGTCTGTCAATAATGTGATGCTTGCCAAGCCGTTTTCTTCGGCATGGGCTTCGATATGTGCAAATAATGCCTTGCCCAGTCCCTGCCCTTGATGATGAGGCGAGACATAAAATTCATCAACATATAGCTCGCTTGTGTCAATCCAAGTTTTCTCCCGTAGGAAAGCGGCACCTGCAATGGAATCATCAATAATTACAACAAAACCCAGAAACCTGCCGTGCTGGGTAAACTCATTGATATAATTGCCGGCCGTTTCCATCGTCCATACATCATTCCAAGGCGGCGCGTTGTATACTTCTATCAAAAGGCGCACGCACGCCTGAAAATCGCCTTTTTCAAATTGTCTAATTGTCATTTTGTAACCTCTCATAATATATGTGATATTGAGGGGGCTGTTTCGGCTAAAGCCGGCATTACCCCCTGGTTCACACTATCTCATCGGCAAATTAGATATATCCACAACATCCCCGTCAAAAAAGTCCGCTTCGTCTCTATCGTGGGTAATTAGCAGCACAGTCTTCCCGGCGCATTTTTCTTTCACCATCTCCATAATTCTCGGCTTCAGCGCCGCATCCATCCCTTTAAAAGGCTCGTCCAAGATAAGCAAGTCAAAATCCGTCACAAGGGCGCGGCACAGGGCCAGCCGCCGCCTCATGCCGCCGCTGTACTCCTTGGCCTTTTTATGGGCATCCTGGGCAAGCTCTGCGCGCTCAAGCAGCTTTTCCGCCACATCCCTGCCTTTGGCCTCATCGCGCAAAACAAACAGGACATTTTCCAAGCCGCTTTTATGCTCCAAAAGTCTATCTTCTTGAAACACCGCCGCAACCTTTCTGCCCCCAAAGCCGACAATTTCACCATGTTCGGGGGTTAAAATGCCCAAAATAAGGTTTATCAGCGTTGTTTTGCCACAGCCCGACGGCCCCATTACAGCAGTGAACTTCCCCTCAGGAAAATCAAGATTAAGATTGGTAAACACAATCTTCTCGCCAAAGCTCTTGTAGATATGCCTAAGTTCTAACATTATTTTTCAGCCCTTTCATCAGCAGCACAAAAACCTTCTCTATAACATAGCTTAGCAGCACAATTGCTATCGTCCACGCAAAGACATCCGCCGTTTGTAGGAAAATCCGCGCTGTGTGCAGGTTAAAGCCGATGGTGTCACGGGCAAGGCCTATAAGCTCTGCCGCGATGCCGGATTTAAAGGCAAAGCCCAGCCCGCTGGACGCCGCGGCAATGATATGAGGTGCCGTGGCCGGAAAATATATATACGCCATCTTCTTGCGGGCGGGCACCTTGAAGACCCGCGCCATCTGCAAAAGCCCTTCATCAGTGCCCTTGATGCCTTCGTATGTGTTAAAATAGACAATGGGCAGCACCGTGATAAACGCGATGAAAGCCGACAGATTTTGCGAATCCATCCACATCCAGGCCAAAATGATGAAGGACGCCACGGGGATGGACTTTATGATGTTAAACACCGGCAGTGTCAGCGCGTAAAGAAAGCGCACACTTGAGGTTGTTGCCGCCATGGCCACACCAACAACCATCGCTAACAAAAATCCTGACACAATGCGCATAAGAGATGCGCCGATGGCTGTCCAAAAATGTGCTTCAAGGGCAAGCTCGAAAAGCCGCGCAAAGGCGGCTATTGGCGACACGATGATGATGGTGTTGGCTATTATCTCGCTGGCTACATGCCAAACGATAAGCCAAAATACCACCGCCAGCGGATATTTAAGGGATGAAATAAAAGGTTTCATTTGGCATTGCTCCCCCCACGGAAGCGGGCAATTCTGCATAAAGCACGCCCAGATAGCCTTCCAGGTAGATTCGCATTTGCGCCCCCGTGATAAACACTTGGTTAGAGCGAGGTATGGCCGCCGCCGCGATATTGGCGCTTGGTATCACGCCAAAATCCACAGCCAGTTGCGCTGCTGCTTCCACATTTCCATTTACAAACTGCACGGATTGTGCATATTCCGCCATAAAAATATTTACCGCATCGGGATTTTCCGCCAAAAACTCGCTGCGCACGATGATGGACGTCATAACAAGGCCGTAATTGGGCTGCACTCTGTTCCATTCTTCCGTCAAGTCCAGCGCGTGGACGGCGTTTTCGTTTTGCATTGTTACGGTGGTTGCAAAAGGTTCTGGTAATAAGGCAATCTCAGCTTGGCCTACCGCCATCAAGACTGCTATCTGAGGATGTTCTGCCTCGGGCTGCAAAATTACGTCCACATTGGGCTCCAGGCCGTTTTGCCGCAAAATATAGTTAAATACAAATTCCGGCGCGGCACCAAGGCCGGAAAAATATACTGTGCGGCCTTCCAGGTCGGCTATCGTGGCAATTTCCCCCGTGGTATCCACGATATGCAACACGCCCATGGTACTAATTCCCAGCACGGTTACGTCCACATTGGGGTTGTTATGCAGCACGGATGCCATATTTGTAGGCACGGCGGCGATGTCCACCGTTCCCTGCACAATCATCGGCACAACCTCTTCGGGCGTGCCCAAAATTTGTATGCTGTAGCTGTTTTGCGTGTTGCCTTCGGCGGCGTCGCGCATCAGGCCCAAAGAGCCCAGGGCAGACGGCCCCGGCAGCACCGTCATGTTGATATGATAGCCCTCAGCCGCCTCGGCGGACGGGGCCCCGTTGCCGCAAGCCGCTGCCAAAGTCAAAATCCCTAAAATTGATACTGTTTGTAAAAGTTTTTTCATTTGTATGCTCCTATTCTGTAGCAATTTTACTTAAAAACAACGAGGCCGCGCGCGGATACAGACAGCGCACCAAGTATGTGTCCGCGCGCGAGCTGAGGCGATTTTTAAGTTGAATTGCTATAATAATTTATCAATAACTTCATCATTTTTCAGGTGACGCATATGACGATACCCATCCCGCCCGGCCGCATCGAACTTGCAAATAGACCGATAGTTGCAATATTTGCAAGGGTGCTTGTCCCTATGCTTTGCGGGTGCCACGTCAATGTTGCCATCCAATATCTCGCGCCCTGCCTTTTTTGCTAGGCCCATCACATGGCCCATCAGGGCATAAAACCCTTCCGCGCTGATGACGGCACTTTCCTTTTTAAAGGACAGGGCATCCTTGGTGCTACCCTTTTTCAAAGATACAGGCAGTATTTGAGAATCCGTCGTCAAATCTCTATCCATGGCGTAAATTACGTCGGCCTCATCCACCACAATGCCGCTCATCTTAAAACTGCGCAAAACCTCGGCTTTGAGGGCTTCCGGGTCGTCCTGGAATTTTTGCCCATATGCAATGACAGGATTTAGCAAATTGAAATAAAAGGCCGCCGCCGGCAGGATTTTTTGCGCAAAGTCCTCGCCTCGCGTCTCGGATAGCTTTTGTATAAAGGCGTGGAGATATACAAGCAGTTGCATATCCAAGCCGTGAAAGGCCTCGCTAAGGGAAAAACGCCGCTGGCCGGACTTATAGTCTATAATTTTAACATACTCCGCGTTATCAATTTCGCCAATATCCACCCTGTCAATGCGGCCGTCGAGGCGCATGGTTGCTTCGCCCAGGGGAATTTCGATTGCGCCTAGGGACAGCCCGTCCTCGTTTTCGGCAAAGTCCGAAAAAGCCACCTCGTTGAAGACCAGGGCAAAGTCGCCCCTTTGCAGATGTTTGGCCAGGGCCGTGGCCGAAATGCGGCTTATCTGCTTCATTTTGCTTGCATAATGCTGATATTTGCCGCTGCTATCCAAAATTTGGTTGGCGGGACTTGCCAAAGTATCCTCGATGGCGGCATCCACCATTTTATGGATGGATTTTTCATCCAACCCGCCTACATCCCCCATTTCCTGCATAGCCTTGCCAAATTGCGATAAGATATCGTGATAGATGGTACCCATATCGACAGCGGTGGCCTCATACAGCTTGCGAGGCCTTGTCGCCAGGTTGTATTCAACAAAATACGAGAAGGGGCAGTTTATAAAACGCTCCAGCTTGGACACGCTGGTACGCATATGGCGGCCATACAGGCCCCTCACGGCTTTTGGCGAAAGTCCGTGGGTTTGCGCGGTAAAAGCCGCTGCCGCCTTGATATTTTCAAGCTTCGCCGCAAACTTGGGCTGGCCGCGAAAATAGGCGTAAGCATCCTGATATATGGGCGCGAGGGCGGTGCGGCCAACCCCCATGGCCATGGCCATATCGCCGAAAACCGCCTGGGGCGCGGCAATATGCGCTACGGAATTTTCTGGAAGCTCTGCCATATGGGTTATGGAAATTTGCGGAAAAAGCTCTGTCAGTCGCTCTATCAGCCGGGTAGGGGAGCTTGCGCCACCTTCCAGGTCGCCATTATGATACGAAATTACCAGATATTCCCTTGGCTTTGCAAAGCTGGCATAAATCAAAAATTCTTCTTCGTAAATTTTCGCGACATAATCTTTGGCCAAATTCATGCCGTCGCCCGCCAGAGTGCTTCTGTCGCCATCGCCCAAAAGCCCGCCGGTTTCGGGCCGCGAGGGCAGGGCCCCCTCATTTGCGCCGAGGATGATAAGGGCCTTTATCTCGCCAAAGCGGCTGCGGCGCAAATCGCCCACCACCAGCTGGTCCAGGGATGGCGGGGCAATGCCCAAATCCGTCATGCCGGCTTCCAAAATTTTGGCAAAATCCCCAAAAGTTTCATGGCCTTCGCCCAAAATCTCGACAAGCTTGTCCAGGGTGCCCATTATCTTGCCCCAAATTTGCTCATGTTGGCGCAGGGCCTCGTTGTCGCCGCTTATCTGCGCCTTCGCAATCCAGTCGGCCATGGTTTGGTCGATGCCATTATCTTTCGCGAAGCAGTAAAGCCCAGCGGCGATATCCGCGATTTTATGGGACTTTTTCGGTCCGCCAAGGGACGTAAAGGGGGCCATAAGGGCCGCGGCCTTGGCGCGGATGGTGTTTATGCCATCCAAATCGTCCTCGGGGCCAAAACTAAAGCCATCAAGCCACGCTTTGCCCCGGATATTGTAGGCCAAAACATAATTTTCCAGTAAATCTACTTCATCAGTCGGTATCGGTGAAAGCGCGCAGCGCAGCAGGCGAAAAACCGCCTCGTATTGCCAGTTTGTGGACGCAACCTCAAGGGCGGCAAAAATCATCTCCGCCAAGGGATGGCCCAAAATGTCCCGCCGGTTATCCACAAAAACGGGTATGCCGTATTGGGAAAAAATGGCGGGCATATACTTTTCGTATTGGGCCAAATTTGTGGCCATCATGCCTATATCGCAGTATCTATAGCCCCTGTCCCGCGTCAGCATCGTCACCGTCTTTGCAGCCGTGGCAATTTCGCCGAAAATAGTGTCGGCGGAAAAAATGCGGATGTTTTTGGGTTTTTCGACAAAAGTATCAGCGGATTGACCCAAGAAATTGGCGCATAAAAACCCGATGTCGGGGGCGCCTTCGTATCGCCAGGGATTATCCAAAAAGATTGGCGCATCAACCGCAGCACCAAGGCCCTCGGCGATGAAATTTATCTGGCGCATGGTGTCTTTGGCCTCAAAAAAAGCGTCAAATTTGTTGATATCATCAAGTTTTGGCGAGTTTACGCAAAGGGTAATCTTTACAGATTTTGCCACGGAAATAAGGGCCGACAGGACTTTCTTATCCTGGGGCGTAAAGCTTTTAAAGCCGTCAATCCAAATTTCCGCGCCGCGCAAAAAGTCCGCTTGTGGAATTTTCTCCGCCAAGACGTCCAAAATTTCGTCCGAGGAAATGTATTCTTTTTCCAGATATTCCTTGTAGGCCAAATAAATCAAATGCAAGTCTAGAAGCTTTAGGCGCAGGTTTACAGCCGTCTGGGCCTCGGCCCTTGCCAAAATTTCGGCGGGGTTTATATTATATTGAAAAAATTCTGTGATAGAGGCGGCCAAAGCGTCCACAAAGCCCTTTTTCTCGCGGCTTGATTTAAAATAGACCAGCTGCTTTTTGTTTTCATTTACAATTTTTCTCAGCAGCATATGCTTGCCGGCATCTTCTAAAATTTTCCTTTCGATGCCGCCGGTTTTGCCAAACACATAGTATGAAAGACGATGGAAGGACAGCACCTGGGCGCGCCAAAGGCCACGGCTTCCCGTGGCGGCTATCAATGCTTTTTCAGATTGAAAGGAAAATTGCTCCGGCACTATAAGTATCAAAGGATTATCGCCGTCGCCATGCTGCTTTTCGGCAATTTCCTTGTGGCAAAGGGTGGTTTTGCCTGTGCCGGGCAGTCCCAGGATATATTGCACGCGCATAAAAAATCGCCCCAGTAAAATTGGAGTGGTAATAAAAAAACAATGCACCATGATATTTTAAACCACGGAAACCACGGATGGACACGGAAAAACCTTGCCTTCATGCACTTTCCGTGTATTTCGGTGTATTCCGTGGTTTAAGGTTTTAAAGTTGCGTTGCTTGGCCACCATTTTCGTAAAATTGCTATTAGCTAGTATAATTTGGAAGAGGCCATAATAAGATGTAATAAACAAGCATTTGAGGAGGCACAATATGGTAAAATCTAGATTTGTAGTATTACAAATGAAAGATATAGTGCGCACGGGAATTTTTATCGCTATAGGCCTTGCTTTGCTGATTGCCTTAATTTGGGCTATCATGCCAAGATCCGGCGAGGACGCGGCCGCGCATAATTTCATACCCGGCACCTACACATCCTACATCATCCTGCACAACAGGCCCGTCAGCGTATCCGTCACCGTGGACGAGGACAGCATAATAGACATCGTCCTGTCGGACATGGCCGAGACACAAGAGGTCTTTTACCCGCTTTTTAGGCCGACGATGGTGACGCTGTCGCAACAGGTGATAGAGATGCAATCTACCAACATTGAGGCACCCATGGAAGCGGCCATGACAAGCCGCATCCTGCTGGATGCCATAGATAACGCCCTTATGCAGGCGACTTTGGAAACCGACTTCACGCCTCAATAATTTTAGGCAAAACGGTGTTACCCAATATCTCCACAACGGCATAGCTCTTCCTTTTTGTGCCTCTGGGTTCTGTGATGCTTCCCGGATTTAGGAAGACTATGCCATTTTTTTCAAAAACCACGGGCACATGGGTGTGGCCAAAAAGGCATATATCCGCCCTTTTGGCCGTTGCAAAGGAAACAATTCCATCATAACCTATTCTTAGGTTGTGGTTATGGCCATGGCAAATCCAAATTTTTTTGTCGCCTAGCTTTATCAGCAATTCGTCGGGAAGGTGGCTGTGATAATCGCAATTACCAGGCACCATATGAAAAGCCATATCCTGGAACTTGCTTGCGACTTTCTCGCAATCTTCCAAACAGTCGCCCAAAAACATCACGCAGGCTACATCATTTGCGTGCTTTGCCACAACGTCTTCCATAAGCCGCGTCACACCGTGGCTATCGCTTAAAACCAGAATTTTCATAAACCTGTCCAATCCAAATCCAGAAAGTGGTGTTTAAATAATTTTATAACCACGAAAAACACGAAAAACACGAAAAATGCTCTGTACCTATGTGGTTTTTTCGTGCTTTTCGTGCTTTTCGTGGTTAAAGTTCACTAGGATTCGTCCAATCTATCCCTCACAAGCCCCAAAGCCTGGCCCCTATGGCTTATTTTGTTTTTCCGGGCCACATCCATCTGCGCCATGGTGATGCCATATTGCGGCACGTAAAAAATAGGGTCGTAGCCAAAGCCGTCGCCACCGGCGGCGGCATAGGCAATTGTGCCGCGTATCTCCGCCCTTTCGGCGATGATGTCGCGGCCCGGCTGCGCTATGGCAATTACGCACACAAAGCGCGCCCCGCGCCCATCTTCCGGCACATCAGCAAGCATCTCCAATATTTTGGCATTGCGCACAGGATAAGGTGTGTCCGTACCCAAAAAGTTTGCAGAATCCACACCGGGTTCGCCGTCTAAAGCGTCAATCATCAAGCCGGAATCATCCGCCAGCACAATTTTGCCACAGGCATCACAAATCTCCCGGGCTTTTTTCGCTGCGTTTTCCTCGAAAGTAGTCCCGTCTTCCACAACATGGATGTTCACGCCGATATCGTCCAGGGACAGAATATTATACGCGCTGTCCGCGAAAAAGTCCCTAATTTCTCGGATTTTCCCCGGGTTGCGCGTGGCAAAAACTATGTCAGTCAAATTAGTCTTCATCAATAGGGTCGTTTGGGTCTATAAGCCCATAGGTGCCTTGGTTGCGCTTGTACACCACATTTATCTCATCCGATCCGCTATGGCGGAAAACAAAGAAGCTATGGCCCAGCATTTCCATGGACATAACGGCTTCTTCGGGGTCCATAGGCTTTAGCGGGAAGTGCTTGCGGCGCTCTATCACAATTTCATCCTTCACATCATCTTCCACTTCCACCGCGTCATCTTCGGGCAAACTAAACATTCTAAATTCGTCTTTAAACGAGCTATCGCGGCGGGATTTGTCTTTTAGGCGTTTTTTATACTTTATCATCTGCTTGTCCAGCACGTCCACGGCACCGTCAATGGCGGCGTACATGTCGGGCGCGGTAACTTCCGCGCGCAAAAGACGCTTGTTGCTAAGCGGTATGGACACCTCAACTTTGTTATCAGACCTAACAACGGAAAAAGTAACGAAAACATCAATGTTTTCGGGGAAAAGACGCTCTAGGCGGCCAATTTTCTTCTCGGTTTTGTCCTTCATATCCTGAGAGACAACCAAATTTTTACCGGTAAATGTAAATTTCATAATCTCAACTCCTTCGTTTGCATGTATATATCCATTTTATATCAGCAACTACCTTATGTCAACAGAATAAATAGTACCTGATGTCTGCACATATTTTGTGTTGATATACCGCATCGACCCCGCCGCAATTTCGTAGGTGCCTTCAACAAACACAGCCGTAGGCGTTATGCGCCCATCGGCCACAACGTCAATATATATGGTAATTTGCCCCGGCACGGCCTTCCAGGCCACTGTGCCGTCCAGCAGCGGATGGGGTTCGTAATGGGGGCCGCTGCGTATGCCGCTGATGCGGCCGATAAACTGGCCCGCTTGGCGGTCGTACACTCTCAGGCCCTCGTGGTAATGCCTCAGGGTAAAGTCCCGCACGCCTTCGATGCGTATGGTATATTCCACAACAGCATCGGCCTGGCTAAGGGCCGCGCCCGGCGACGTAAACCGCCACGCGGTGCCGGCCAAAACCACAAGTATCAAAATAATCACAATCAAATCTACTATGCTTATTTTGCCAAACAACTTTCCGTTTTTATCCATTTTTACCTCACCTCGCTGTCGTCATGATATCTATTATGAAGCCCCTGCCGGCATAGCCCCAGCCGGCTATAAACATCTCCTGGCCCACGG
>Ga0123355_10014880_pt1 | contig 12184 bp, 11 predicted proteins | sample TergutEmb28metaG_3_FD_89872 | JGI IMG/M metagenome (GOLD analysis project Ga0123355, IMG submission 89872) | Embiratermes neotenicus P1 segment gut microbial communities from Petit-Saut dam, French Guiana - Emb289 P1 | ecosystem: Host-associated > Arthropoda: Insects > Digestive system > Gut ...
ATTTTTGCGAGAATCCGCGAGTAAAGGGATATTCGATGTAAAAATCTATGCCTGCCTGATTGAGGAGGTAGGATTTTTCGTCATGCGACAAGATGAGAGGCACATTTTCGCCCGTAAGCACGGCAGCAGGATGGGGTGCAAAAGACAAGATGGCAGTGGCAAGGCCGCTTTCGGCAGCAACTTCTTTCAGTTTGTCAATCAAAAACATATGTCCCTTGTGTAAGCCATCAAATTTACCGATTGTTATTGCAGTGTCACGGTCGAGGGCTGTCATACCGCCAATAATGAACTTCATAGCAGCATCACCTTGGGTTTTATGCAGTCATCAATCAGAACATATATACCCGCCAGATTATCCGCCTCGTCATAGGCCAGATATTCAGCTTCGCTTGATAAACCGTTTTTTGACTGCACAAAATCCAGCGGGATTTTATTGCCGTTTTTCAGCCATTTGTCCGCTTTAGATGATATGATTATTTTTGGCATGTGACCCAGAGCTATATCAATAGGAATGACAGCCCGGTCGATAAATTCTTCCAGGTCGCCTAGTTTTACAGCATCCTCTACGCGAAAACTGCCGCTTCGTGTGCGCAGAAGCTCCCCCATATGCGCTACGGAGCCCAAGCTCTCACCGATATCGGCGCATAGGGTGCGTATGTATGTACCCTTGGAGCAATTCACACGGATTACAAAAGATGTGGGCAAGCTGACCTCCAGAATTTCTATGCTACGGACAGTAACGAGGCGGGATCTGCGCTCTATTGAGACACCTTCCCTCGCATACTCGTATAATTTCTTGCCCTGAACCTTTATGGCAGAATACATGGGTGGAATTTGGACAATTTGACCAATAAAATTTTGCAATACGCTGTTTATATTGAACAAATCGCCCAAAAAAGGTTTTTCGGCTAAAATCTGCCCGGATGCATCCCCCGTATCTGTCGATATGCCTAAAATCACTTGCGCCACATATTCTTTGTCCTCCGCCATGAGATAATCGGCAATTTTTGTCGCACGACCCAAGCATACAGGCAAAACCCCTTCTGCATCAGGATCCAAGGTTCCCGTATGTCCCGCCTTACACTTGGTCAGCTTTCTGACAATATTCACAACATCATGGGAGGTGTATCCCTTTTCTTTGTAGATATTTAATATACCGTTCATGCCAACGCCGATTTTATGGCATCCAGCACCAATTGTATGCCCTCGTTCAATTCTGATGCAAAGAGCCCCGATGCCGCAAACTTATGCCCGCCGCCGCCGAAATTCTCCGCAATTTCCCTGACGTCCAAATCAACAGAGCGAAGGCTTGCTTTCACCTTGCCTTCAAGGCGTTCGGTGAAGAAGGCTGAAACAGTGGCCCCTTCGGTGTTAAGCATATATTCGGCAATGCCTTCCAAATCACCATAACTCGCCCCTAAAGCCCTTAATTCATCCTGCGTCAACACTGTATAAGCAATGGGATGTTTTTCCATAAATTGCATATTTTGTATAGTTTTGGCAAAAATTTGCGCCTCTGTCATTGAGTGCGAATATATGGCTCGGCGCTGAATATCGCTGAAGTCAATGCCGGTGCGCATCAGCAACGCGGCAATTTCCATGGTTTCGGCAGTAGTACTTAAATGCCTAAAACCGCCCGTGTCAGTACAAATACCCATATACAATGCCTCGGCTATATTTTTTGTGATGGGGATGTACATATTGATGATGCTGAAAATAACTTCGCTGGTGGCGGACGAACCAGGGTCGATATAATTAAACTTGGCGAAATTGCTGTTGTTAACGTGGTGGTCGATGTTTATGGTGATGGGCGTGCGGTGAAATAACTCCGCTGCATCGCCCAGGCGTGCCATGCTGCCGCAGTCCACCGCGATAAAGACATCGCAAGAAAGGTTCGCGATGTCTCCGGTATAAAGAAATTCACGCCCATCAAGGAAGTCAAATCTCTTGGCATATTTCTCCAGCAGCACCACGGGTTTTTTGCCCACGCGCGCCAAGGCCAAAGCCAGCCCAAATGCAGAGCCTATCGCATCCCCATCGGGAGCGGGATGGCCGGCAATGACGATGTTGTCGCCGCTTTTGGTCATGTTGTTCCAAGCTTCAAATCTTGAGAACATGTTATCCCCTCCTACAAATCGCGCTTCTTCACCCACTACGGCTTCGTCACATCATCCAACAACCTGTTAATCTTAAAGCTGTAGTCCAAAGAGTCATCCAAAATAAACTTAAAGTCCGGTGTTTGGCGCAGTTGAAGAGACACTGCAATTTGGCTTTTGATATAACCCTTTGCGCTGTTTATGGCCTCCATGCAGCTTTGTTTTGCCTCATCATCTCCAAGGACACTGATATACGCCTTGCAGTATTTCAGGTCTGCGGTTGTGTCAACCCGCACAACAGAGGCCATACCGGACATGCGCGGGTCTTTCAGGCCGCTGCGCAAAATCTCGGACAATTCTTTTTTTATTTCGTCATTAATTCTTATCATGCGGTTTTTCATAATGCATCTTCCTCTATCTTTTAATTTCCTCCATCACAAAAGCCTCCACCACATCGCCCTCTTTGATATCGTTAAATCGGTGCAGCACCAGCCCACATTCATAATTCGTCAGCACCTCGCGCACGTCCTCTTTAAAGCGGCGCAGGGTGTCCAGTGTTCCTTCGTACACCACAATGTTGTCACGCAGCACACGAACGGAGGCGTTTCGGGTTATTTTGCCGTCGGTAACGTATGCTCCGCCAATGGTTCCAATGCCGCTGGCTTTGAAAAGCTGGCGTATTTGCGCGTGGCCTATCACCTTTTCCTCAAACACAGGATCAAGCATACCAACCATGGCCGCTTTGATATCGTCAATGGCGTTGTATATTATGCGATATAGGCGAATGTCCACTTGCTGTTCTTCCGCCACGGTTTTTGCCATTGGCTCGGGTCGTACATTAAAGCCTATGATGATTGCGTTAGAGGCCGAAGCCAGCATCACGTCAGATTCTGTAATGGCACCTACACCGCCCAAAAGTGTGCGGATGCGCACTTCCGGGTTAGAAAGTTTTTCCAGCGAAGCCTTGACAGCTTCCACGGAGCCGCCCACGTCGGCCTTGATGATGATGTTAAGCTCTTTCACCTTGCCCGCCTGAATCTGCGAGAACAAATCATCCAGAGAGATCTTTTGTGGCGTTTCGTCAATAAGTTTCACGCGGTTTTTGGCGATAATGGTCTCGGCCACATAACGAGCCTCTTTTTCGCTGCGGGCGATATGGAAAAGATCACCTGCGGCCGGCACACTCGCCAGCCCCAAAATCTCCACCGGAATTGACGGTGTGGCTTCTTGCACCTTCTGCCCCTTGTCGTTTATCATGGCACGTATACGACCATGAGCCGTGCCCGCCACAATAGGATCCCCAATACGAAGCGTACCGGCCTTTACCAGCACTGTAGCCACAGGGCCGCGGCCTTTGTCCAGTTGGGCTTCAATCACGGTGCCGCGCGCTTTTTTGTTGGGGTTGGCCTTGTATTCTTTCATGTCCGCGACAAGCAGTATCATTTCCAGCAACGAGTCAATACCCTCTTTTGTGGCGGCAGATACGCGGGCGCATATAACATCGCCGCCATAATCCTCGGCAACAAGCTCATACTGCGTCAACTCCTGCATAACACGGTCGGGATTGGCAGTGGGCTTGTCAATTTTGTTTATTGCCACAATAATTTCCACACCGGCGGCACGGGCATGGCTTATGGCTTCAACGGTTTGCGGCATAACACCGTCATCGGCAGCCACCACCAGCACTGCAATATCAGTAACTTGTGCCCCACGCATACGCATAGCAGTGAAGGCTTCGTGTCCGGGTGTATCCAAAAACGTAATCGGACGGTCATTGATACTGACGGTATATGCTCCTATGTGTTGAGTAATGCCTCCGGCTTCGCCATGTACCACGTCGGTTTTGCGGATGGCATCCAACAGCGATGTTTTGCCGTGGTCAACGTGACCCATAACCACCACAACAGGCGGACGGTTTACCAGCACACCGTCATCCTCTTCGTCTTCGTGGAAGACTTCCTCAAGGATGTCAATTTCTATCTTTTCCTCAACAAGGATATTGTATTCTATGGCGATTTCTCCGGCCTTTTCAAAGGAAATCTCTTGATTTATGGCTATCATCTCGCCCTTTTTGATAAGGGCTTTCACAAGCTCTGCCCCTTGCTTATTCATCAACTCTGCCAGTTCCTTCAGAGTCAGCGCAGCGGGTACCTGTATCACCCTAGGTTCATCGGATTTTATGATGCCCCCTTTAACTGATGGCTTGGGAGAGAGTATTTTCTCTTCTTTGTCGTCCACAATACGGTCTTTGCGCTTGTCCTTTTTGGACGAAGTTTCGATTTTTTGACGGCGACCATGCTTATCCGGGGCTTCCTGCACTCTTTGATTATTGCTTTTGCCCTTGCCAAAACCGCCGGCACCGGGTCGCCCCCTGTCGGCCGATTGGAAGCCGGGCCTGTCTGTCGGGCGATTCTGGCTCTGTCCTTGGCCGCTACGGAAAGGTGGACGACTTCCGGATTGGCCGCCGGGCCTGTCTGTCGGGCGACCTTGCGCATGTCCTTGACCTTGATTACGCCTGTCGCCATATCCCCCGGCTTGGCTTGGCCTATAGGGTGGTCTGTCGCCACGGTTATCGCTTCGTGGCGTAAAAGGCTTGCCGTCTGCGCCTGTTCTGGGCGGTCTGTCTTGCCTGTCCGGCCTCACTTCACCTTGCGGGCGATCAGGACGCGGCAACGGCTTGCCATCGGGGCCAAGGGGTCGCTCTCTTCTGGGTAACGGCTTGCCATCGGGGCCCAAACGCACAGGACGTGGCAACGGCTTGCCATCGGGGCCAAGGGGTCGCTCTCTTCTGGGTAACGGCTTGCCATCGGGGCCCAAACGCACAGGACGCGGCAACGGCTTGCCATCGGGGCCAAGGGGACGCTCTCTTCTGGGCAACGGCTTGCCATCCGGCCCCAAACGCACAGGACGCGGCAACGGCTTGCCATCGGGGCCAAGGCGCGGTGGTCTTTCAGGGCGTTGCGGAGACGCAGAAACCGGCAGCGTACCCGCCAAGTCATCAACGGGTTTTTGTGCTGCGGTAGCCTCGGCCGCCTTTTCCGCCGCCCTTCTTTTTTTACGCTCTCTTTCCCTTTCTCTTTTGTTACGTTTTCTTTCCAACTCTTTTTCCGAATTTTTTTCTGCTTTGTTTGCCTCAGTTTGAACTTCCGCAGACTTTTGAGTGCCGCGCCCAAAATGCACCCGGACTTTTTCAATGCCCACCTCATCCAAGGCAACAAAATGGGTGTTAGCCACTATGTTAATTCCATTGAGGAACTTCATCACCTCAGCAGAACCCAGCCCCATCTCTTTCGCCAGTTCGTACACTCGTTTTTTGGCCATAAAACCACCTTTCTATTACAGAGTCCGCATAGGCCGCTTGGGCGGCTCCATAATCTCCGTTATTTTTTTCGCAAAATTTTCGTCTGTTACAACAAAGGTGGCACGATTGTGCAGACCTATGTGTAGGCTTATCTCCTCCTTAGTAAAAAAACTGTATAAGGGCAGCTTATAATAGTCTGCCTTGTTTAAGAATTTCTTTTTAGTGTTAGCTGAGGCATCCGAAGCAACAAAGATAAGGCAAGCCGCCCCGCCCCTGATGGTCTTTTCACACTTTTCTTCCCCTACAGCAAGCTTCCCAGCCTTTCTGGCCAGCGCAATCATAGAAAGAAGGCGTTTTTTTGTGATATTATTCACCGGCAATCTCACTTTCTATTTCATCATATATCTCAAGCGGTAATTTTTGTTTCAGCGAACGCTCGAATCCTTTGGATTTTACAGCTTTTTTAAAGCAAGCCGCGTCCTTGCAGATATACGCACCGCGTCCGGATCCATCGGCATTCCGCACAACCCGGACAAGCCATGTCTTGTCTTTCATTTCTCTGCATCCCACACAACGCCGCAGAGACGGCCAATTTCGCCTTGCACCCGCGTTTCCTTTTGTCTTATTGATTTTCATCACCTTCGTCGTAATACTCGTCGTCGTATTCGTCGTCGTAATACTCGTCGTCGTATTCATCGTCGTAATACTCGTCGTCGTATTCATCGTCGTACTCTTCATCGTATTCATAATATTGAGCCGCCGCCTGCGCGTAATCCGCTTCGTCTACGACAACATCGTCGGCTGTTCTTTTTTCTTTGTCAGGCGTGGACAGCATGTCTTCGTTCATAATAAAATTTTCTTCTACGGCTTTGCTATAGCTCTTTATATCGATGCGAAAGCCCGTAAGTTTAGCAGCCAGCCTGGCATTTTGACCTTCGCGGCCAATGGCCAAAGAAAGTTGGTTGTCAGGAACCACAATTTTGGCAGCCTTGCCGCCGTCTTCAACGCGTACAGCCAGCACAATGGCGGGACTTAGGGCCGCCGCGATAAATTCCTTTGGGTCGTCGCTATGGGCTATGATGTCGATTTTTTCGCCGTTAAGCTCGTTCACCACCAAATTCACCCTTTGACCCCCTGCACCTACACAGGAACCCACAGGATCTACATTAGAATTTTGGCTGGCCACGGCAATTTTTGTGCGGAAGCCGGCCTCACGGGCTACAGCCTTGATTTCAACAGTGCCGTCGGCGACTTCGGGCACCTCTTGCTCAAAAAGACGTGCAACAAGCTCGGGATGCGAGCGAGACACGGGGATTAACGGCCTTGCGCCGCTGCGGACAGAATCTTTAATATCCAGCACCAGCACCTTCAAGCGCTGGTTGAAATAATAATCTTCGCCGGGAATTTGCTCCACAGGAAGAAGCAAAAGCTCAATGTCGCCCACGGTTATATAAACGCTCCGCCGCTCTATGCGCTCTACAACGCCCGTCAAAAGTTTGTATTCCTTGTCCTTAAACTCGTTCAAGACTTTGTTGCGTTCGGCTTCGCGAAACTTTTGCACAACTACCTGTTTAGCCGTCTGTGCAGATATGCGACCAAAATTGCGGGGTGTCACCACGATGTCCACCATATCTCCCAAATCGTATTCCAAGCTTATCTCGCGAGCCGCCTCCAAAGAAATCTCTAAAATAGAATCGTCTACCTCTTCCACCACCACTTTTTGCGCAAAAACATTAACACTTCCATTTTCCCTGTCAATGGCCACACGGATATTTTGGCTTGTTCCAAAATTTCTTTTGCACGCAGAGATAAGCGAGGATTCGATGGCTTCAAAAAGAGTTTCTTTGTCGATGCCTTTTTCTTTTTCGATAAGGCTTATGGTGTCGATAAGCTCGCTATTTGCAGGCATTTTATCATCCCTTTCTTTCTATAAAAGTAAAGAGCGGGACCATGCCCACTCTCCGTCACAAATGATAGATTATCTGTATTGTATCACAAATTTATTTTGATTGCAAGGGGTTTTTTGTTTGCAGTTTGCCTAACGGTGTGCTATAATGGTTGCGACAAAAATATAGAACAATTTTGGAGGTAGAAGATGGCTGAAAAGTACGTGTATATGTTCAAGGAAGGCAATGGCACAATGCGTAACCTGCTGGGCGGAAAAGGAGCCAATCTGGCGGAGATGACGGCACTGGGACTGCCCATACCGCAAGGCTTTGTGGTGACAACAGAGGCTTGCACCCTGTACAACACATCAGGCAAGGTGTTGGGCGATGACGTGAAAAAACAGATCGATGCCGCCATAGTCCAGCTGGAGCAAATTGAGAACAAACGTTTTGGTGACCCTGAAAATCCACTGCTGGTGTCCGTGCGCTCCGGCTCGCGCGCATCCATGCCCGGCATGATGGACACGGTGCTTAACTTGGGCCTTAATGACGTGTCCGTGGCAGCATTGGCAAAAAATTCGGGCAACCCTCGCTTTGCTTATGACAGCTATCGTCGCTTCATCATGATGTTTTCCGACGTTGTTATCGGTGTGGACAAGCATAAGTTTGAAAAGATTTTTGACGAGTATAAGCAGAAAGTTGGAGCCGCGGAGGATTTGGATCTCAACGGCGACCAAATGAAGGAAGTTTCAGAAATTTTCAAGAAGGTCTATCGTGATGACCAAGGGCGCGACTTCCCTTCCGATGCCAAGGATCAGCTTTACGAAGCCATTTGCGCCGTCTTCCGCTCATGGGACAACGAAAGAGCCTTCATCTATCGCCGAATCCACGACATTCCATACGACTGGGGCACAGCCGTAAACGTGCAGGCCATGGTCTTTGGCAATTTGGGCGACGACAGCGGCACCGGCGTGGTATTCAGCCGCAACGCCGCCACGGGCGAAAAGGAAATTTATGGCGAATATATGATGAATGCCCAAGGCGAGGACGTTGTGGCCGGTGTGCGCACACCAAAGCCATTCCACGAACTGAAAGACGAAAATCCCGCAATTTACGACGAATTTGTGAAATGGTGCAATGTGTTGGAAAATCATTACAAAGATGTCCAAGATATGGAAATTACTATAGAGCGCAACAAGCTGTATTTCTTGCAGACCAGAAACGCCAAGACCACAGCCGCCGCAGCTTTGCGTATCGCTATCGATTTGGTGAAGGAAGGGCTTATCAGCGAAGAGGATGCCCTGATGAAGGTGGACGCAAAACAGCTTGACCAGTTGCTGCACCCCGTGTTTGATGAGGCAGCTCTGAAAAAAGCCGCACAGATTGGCAAGGCTTTGGGAGCCTCCCCCGGTGCGGCCTGCGGCAAGGTTTACTTCACATCGGAAGATGCCGAAACCGCCGCCGAAAGGGGCGAAAAGGTAATTTTGGTGCGTAACGAAACCTCGCCGGAGGACATAAGAGGTATGCAAGTCTCCGAGGGCATACTGACAGTTAAAGGCGGGATGACATCACATGCTGCGCTGGTGGCCCGCCAAATGGGTACTTGCTGCATTTCGGGCTGCGAGGCTATCAAGCTGAATGAAGCCGCAAAGTGCTTTGCCTTGGGTGGCAACACCTATAATGAAGGCGATATAATCTCTCTCGATGGCACGTCAGGCATTGTATACGGCGAAGCCATCGCCACCGTGGAAAGCGAAATTTCAGGCGACTTTGCCACATTTATGGCTTGGGCGGATAAATTCAGGAAACTTCGCGTACGCACAAATTGTGACACGCCGGAAGATGCCAAAAAAGCCATAGACTTCGGCGCAGAGGGCATCGGCCTCGCCCGCAGCGAGCATATGTTCTTTGATAAAGAGCGCATCCCGCAGATGCAAAAAATGATACTTTCCGAAAATGAGACGGAGCGTCGTGCCGCTTGCGATGACCTTCTGTCATTCCAGAAAGCGGACTATGCAGGCATCTTCGAGGCCATGGGCGGCCTGCCCGTAACTATTCGCCTGCTTGACCCGCCTTTACACGAATTTTTGCCAAATTCGGACGCCGAATTTGAAACCCTATCCAAAATCACGGGCAAGCCCGTGAAATTGCTGAAAGAAAAGAAAGCTTCGTTACACGAAATCAACCCCATGATGGGTCACCGCGGCCTGCGCCTTGCTGTCAGCTATCCGGAGCTTGCCGAAATGCAAACCCGCGCCATCATCGAGGCCGCAATCGAAGTGCATAGCAGAGGCATCAAAGTCCTGCCGGAAATCATGATCCCGTTGACGGTGGACAAAAAGGAGTATGACTTTGTGAGAGGTGTCGTGGAAAAAACTTCCAAGGAAATTCTTGCCAAAACTGGGGCTGCCATTGAATACATGATTGGCACCATGATTGAAATCCCCCGTGCCTGCCTTCTGTCCGGCGAAATTGCCGAAGAAGCTGAATTTTTCTCGTTTGGCACAAATGACCTGACGCAAATGACTTATGGCCTGTCCCGCGACGATGCAGGCAAAATACTCACGGACTACATTGACCGCAACATCTTCGAGGTAGACCCAACGGCCCGCCTTGACCAAAAGGCCGTGGGCGAGTTGATGAAAATCTCCGTAGAGCGCGGCCGCAAAACCCGTCCTGACTTGAAGCTGGGCATTTGCGGCGAACACGGCGGCGACCCATCTTCAATCAACTTCTGCCATCTTATCGGGCTTGACTATGTATCATGCTCGCCATATCGCGTACCTATTGCGCGTTTGGCGGCGGCCCAGTCCGCTATTGCGGACAAGCGCGGCGAAGAATTGGTAAGCATAGGATAACGGCGTAACAATTTTAGGAGGCTATATTTTATGAGAAAATTATTTGGTATTATGATTTTGATCTTATCAATTGCCGTTTTCGCCGCATGTGGTGACGGCAGAACCGACCCGGAAATTACGGCAGAACCCACGCCTACACCTGCCGAAACACCGTCACCCACACCGACGCCGGCACCCACCCCCGAACCCATACCGTTGACTGACCATGCTTTGGTTGGCACATGGTACTGGATGGAATCGCCTTATTATGTGTTTGAAGCCGATGGCAGCGGGACGATGGTCGGACAAGATATCAATTGGTTGGCAGAAAATGGTGTTCTGGCAATTTGTATTACACCCGACTTGTGCCGCGGGAATTGCAACGCACCCGCAGAGTGGTATTATGTGCTTGACAGGGATCAGCTGGACTTAACCAGCCGTGTTGTTCCTGACACTACTTTTACGTATACCAGAAGATAGCTTTAAAAAAGAGTTGCAAAGAAGATGGGCATCACTGTCCGCACCCTGCAATATTACGACAAACAGGGACTGCTTTCACCGTCGGCGACAAGCGAAGGCGGGCGCAGACTTTATACCGACAAGGACATGGTCAAGCTGCACCAGATATTGTCCATGAAGTATCTGGGATTTTCTTTGGAGGACGTCAAAACCCGTTTAGTCTCGCTGGATACCCCTGCCGATGTGGCAAATGCACTTGCAGAGCACGCTGCTGTTATTCGTAAGAAAATAGGGGCGTTGTCAGAATCTTTGAAAGCCATCGATATACTGCAAGGCGAAGTTTTGCAGATGCAGACAGTTGACTTTGCAAGATATGCCGACATTGTCGTGAATTTGCAAATGAAAAACGATATGTATTGGGTTGTCAAGCATTTCGACGATGACTTGCTAAGCCACATCCGTAGCCATTTTGACGACAAAAGTGGTCTGGCGATGATGGAGCGCATTAAAAGGCTGAACGGCGAGGCGTTGCAGATGCAAAAGAGCGGCGTACCGCCGGATAGCGAACAGGGACAGAGCTTCGCCAAAGAATTTTGGGATATGATCTTGGAGTTCACCGGCGGCGATATGTCCATGCTGCCCAAACTTTCCAAACTGGCCGATAAAATAGGCGGCGACTTGGATGGAGCTAACTGCTTCATTTCGCAGGCTCTGGAAGCTTATTTTGCAAAATTGGGTATCAACCCATTAGAACAGGAGGAAACAATTTGATATCAATGACCAACGTTGTCAAGCGTTTTGGCGACAAGACCGTTTTGTCGGATGTCAGCTTCGAAGTGGCCAAAGGCGAAATCTTCGGTCTTTTGGGCCCGTCGGGCGCAGGCAAAACCACCATCATCAATATTTTGGCAAAACAGCTTTCGCCCGAAGGCGGCAGCCACCATATTGACGCAAAGTACACCGAAGTAGGCCTCATGTTAGAGGAAGATGGACTTTATGGGCGCATCAGCTCCGAACATAACCTTAATTTGTTTGCCGGCATTTACGGCGTAGGCAAAGCCAAGGTCGCGGAGGCTTTGGCCAGCGTGGGCTTGTCCGATGCCGCCAAAAAGCCGGTGGCCAAGCTCTCTAAAGGGATGCGCCAGCGGCTTGCCCTTGCACGGGCCATCTTGCATACGCCAAAGGTGTTGTTTCTGGACGAACCCACTGCCAACCTTGACCCCGTCACAGCGCGAGGCATACACAACCTTATTCGTGAATTGCGTGACGGCGGCACCACGGTCTTTCTCACCACCCATAATATGGAAGAAGCTGTTAACCTATGCGACCATGTGGCGTTGCTGCATCAAGGCAAAATTGTCGAATACGGTTCACCGAGGGAGATTTGTGCCCGGCATGATTCATTTAAGACCGTGCCTGACCTTGAAGCGGTTTTTGTAAAAATGACGGGGGTGGTGCTTGAATGAAATCCATAAACGCAATTTTCATAAAACAGCTAAATGACTTTCCAAAAAACATAGCCATAGCACTTTTGTTTGTGCTATATCCGGTTCTGGCTTTCGTGATGGGTCGTTTCGTCCCGGCGGAAGACGGCTTCGAGAGCGC
>Ga0123355_10014881_pt1 | contig 12184 bp, 12 predicted proteins | sample TergutEmb28metaG_3_FD_89872 | JGI IMG/M metagenome (GOLD analysis project Ga0123355, IMG submission 89872) | Embiratermes neotenicus P1 segment gut microbial communities from Petit-Saut dam, French Guiana - Emb289 P1 | ecosystem: Host-associated > Arthropoda: Insects > Digestive system > Gut ...
AAACCCAACAGGACCGCCGCAAAACTTAGCAGGATTTTCCGCTATGACGGTACTCACACGGAGCATGCAAGATGTGATCCCGCAGAACTCTCTCATTATCACCCGCCAGGTTGACCCGGCAACGATACAAGTGGGGGATGACATTACATACTTAATGCCGAACAATACCACAATCACCCACCGTGTGGTCACCGTTCATCCGAACTACCGTAACACCGGTGAGTTCGGCTTTGAGACCCAAGGCACCATGAATGCGCACGCTGACGCAGAGATCGTCTTGGCACCAAACGTTGTGGGGCGGGTAGTTTTTCATAATTTTTACCTCCTTAGTTTTTGCCGGATGGTTTTTTACCATTCCGAATGTTTATATAAAATCAAAACGAATTCTATATAGATACAGATATACAACCGTTCGGCTGTTCGGCTCAATCTATAAAATTCATTTTGATGCTAATCATCTGTGGCTCTAGACGGTGGAATCCCCCCTCTCGTTCTCTTTGAAAAGGAGTCTGTGCAAAACAATAATCAATGTGGTGCCAAGGGCAGTCAAAATTCCAATGAACAAGACATGTGCCCGGATAAACAGGATCGCATTCCCTAGAAACAAACTATGGAAAAATACCCGCCCCACAAGGTTTGGTGCCAAAACGATCTCTGCGTCAGCTCGCGCATTCATGGTGCCTTGGGTCTCAAAGCCGAACTCACCGGTGTTACGGTAGTTTGGACGAATGGTGACCACACGGTGCGTGATTGTGGTATTGTTCGGCATCAAGTATGTAATGTCATCCCCAACTTGTATCCTTGCCGGGTCAACCTGGCGGGTGAGAATGAGAGAGTTTTGCGGGATTACATCGTGCATACTCCGTGTGAGTACCGTCATAGCGGCAAATCCTGCTACGTTTCGCGGCGGTCCTGTTGGGTTTTCCGTACCAAAGAGGTATACCCCGAGAACTAAGACGGCAAGACCTGTGTAAAAGACAGCGCCCATGACGGATGACTTGAGGCGGGAACGCTTTGCCTGTTGCATGACAGCCGTTTCCGTTTCGGCGGGCTTCTCAATCTTCGGCAACTGCTGGTGGATATGCGCTTTCGATTCTCTGAGCAGTACGTTTAACTGGGCTTGCTGAAGCCCAATATTGTCGAAACGATGATCAGCTGTCTTTTCCAGCTCTGTCATCCATAACAGAAAAAGTTGCGTGTTAGCGAGGGTAAGCCGCTTGTTCTCCGCAAGGACATGATCGATATATTCATCAACCTGCCGCTTAGAATAGCCGTATCTTTCATAGTCAAATGCCGGGATCATAGCTGCAACACCTCCTGTTGCCTGAGCCAACCAAATCCGCAATGCTTACCTCCGACATTGACGCAATCATTTCATCCTGCAAACTGTGCAGAAATTGGTGGAGTTTGCAATGCGCCTTGTGACCATTGGTACATGGTTCATCTTCCGTCTCTTTGAAACAGCGGTTGATCTGCAAGTCGCCCTCAATACACAGGTACACGTCATAGAAACTAATTTCATGGGCAGGTTTGCCCAGTTGATACCCGCCGTGTCTGCCTTGGGCGGAATTGAGCAGCTTTTCTCTTTTCATCTGATTTGCAATTTTGATGAAAAAAGGATAGGTAATGCCGATTGCTTGCGCGATATGCATCGCGGTATGTAGTTCGCCCTTATTTTCGTGCAAATATTGCAGAATCCGTATGGCGTAATCAGTAGAAATTTGAATCTTCATTGTCTTTCCAGCCCTTTCGCTGTAGTTTTCGCGTTTATATGTTCTTGACGCAGACCAGCCCTTGTCCGGGGAATGGGCAACTGCGTTGATGTTGTGTAGGGGACGATGCCCACATCGTCCCGTCCATCAACCACAACCGGACACCATGTATGGTGTCCCTACGTAGGGTCACGATATATCGTGACCTAGTCGGCGGGGGTGCGGGACGATGTGGGCGGCGTTCTGCGATGTACAACATCGCCCCTACATGCCATCAGCACACTTGTCCGCTCCCAATACTACCGCCGCCGTCTCGTGATGGCATGATAGGTCTCTCTTACTTCTTTTCTCCTGTGGGGGCTGATCGGTAAAGGCATTGGGTTGTTGATTAAGAACAGGTGATTGTATTTCATGGTGGTAATATAGTCATAATTGACTGCGTAAGAAGCATGGATCAACAGAAAGTCAAAGGCTTTCAGCTGTTCTTGGTATACCCTTTTCAGCGCCCCATAAAACTCCTCTGTTCTTCCATCGGCTAGACGCAGAATCAGCTTGCTTTTGCGGCTTTCCAGATAGATGATGTCTTTCATCGGAACCTTGAATGTGTCATGTTTTTTCTTGAACGTAAATTCTTTCGACCAGAGTCCGGCGATCTTCAAGTATGTTCTGATGACTTGTTCGATCTTTTCATATTTCAAAGGCTTTACAAGGAAATTTAAAGGACGCATATCGAATAGCTGCATGGCGTAGTTCTCTTCCCCTGAAATATAAACGATGGAAACCATATCGTTCTGATAGGTGTCACGAATCCGCCGACCTACCTCTATGCCGCTTATCTCATCCCTGCCAAATCCGATGTCAAGGAAGACCAAATCATAGTAGGAACCGGCTTCCATTTTTCTGCACAATTCATCTCCGGAAAAGAAGATGTCAATTTCATACTTGACATTTAGCTTGCCGAATATATCTATTAAGGTGCGCTCTAACTTTGCGCCTATATGTATTTCATCATCACAAATGGCAACGACTACCATGATCGGTGACCTCCTTCCGCACCTCGTAAGTACTTTCACATTTTCTGAGCAAAATAATCTTGCTCCTTACGGCAGTATGGAAAAATACCATTTAGTCGCCAATTGCACATGACTAGTTAATGTGCAATTATAGCAAAATATTTTCCCTTACACGAAAGCTTTAAACAACTGTTAAGATTTTTAAAATAACTGAACAGCGCACCGCTGCCGGACACCATGTATGGTGTCCCTACGTAGGGGCGGGGTCATCCCGCCCGTGTCATCGTAGGGGACGATGCCCATATCATGCCCTGTGGGTACATCGTCCCGCGCGGAACGACCACCCCGTCACGCTGCGCGCGCCACCCCTCCAAGGAGGGGAATAAAGGGCTTCCGGGTTTTCATTCCCCTCCTTGGAGGGGTGCCCGCAGGGCGGGGTGGTCGCCCTTGACCTTTGGACACCATGTATGGTGTCCCTACCGTAGGATCACGATATATCGTGACCTGATCGGCGGGTTTGCGGGACGCGTGGGGGTGGCGCTCTACAATGTACAACATCGGGTCTGTAGGGGCGGCCTTTGGCCGTCCGTGGTTCCCATGCATGTAAGTGGTTCCCATGTAAGAGGGCGGACGACCAAAGGTCGCCCCTACAAAGGACAAGGGCAGCGGGACGCTGAGGACAGCGTCCCCTACACAAAACCAATGCCATTTGCCCGTTTCCGTGTTTCGCGTGTAGCCAAAGGTCAAGGGCAACCACCCCGCCCTTCGGGCACCCCTCCAAGGAGGGGAATAAAACCCGGAAGCCTTTCATTCCCCTCCTTGGAGGGGTGGCGCGCGTAGCGTGACGGGGTGGTCGTTCCACGCGTGCAGCGGGACGATGTGGGCATCGTCCCCTACACACAATCAACACCATTTGCCCATTTCCTGAAATTCTAGTTCGCAATCACAATCGTCCGAGGCGGTACCCGCACCCAGCCAGGTGCGCCTTGGATGAAGTCGCGTGCGGCTGTGCTGCCTACGGTCATGGTGTTGATGCCGCTGTTGGTGAACATCTGGGAGGTGTCGGTAACCTTGCTAAAGTCTGCGTTTCTCATGTCTACGCTGGTGAGAGCGGTTGTGTCCCGGAACATGCCGGCCATAGTCGTCACGTTAGAGGTGTCCCAGTCGGACAAACCACCCACGCTGGTGAGCACGGTTGCGCCACTGAACATGTTGACCATATCCGTCACGTTAGAGGTATCCCAGCCGGACAAATCCACGCTGGTGAGAGCGCTTGCATCCCGGAACATGACACCCATATTCGTCGCGCTGGAGGTATCCCAGTTGGACAAACCATCCACGCTGGTGAGAGCGGTTGCGTTCAAGAACAAGCTTCTCATATTCGTCACGCTAGAGGTGTCCCAGCTGGACAAGTCCAAGCTGGTGAGAGCGCGTGCTTCCCAGAACATACCTTGCATATTCGCCACGCGAGAAGTGTCCAGCAGTGCAAGGTCTATGGTTGTCGCGCGAATCATATGGGCGCAGAAGCCATACAAGCTCCCCGTCGCCGCCACGCCGCCGCGCCCTGCGATGTAGACATCAAAGAGCCCAGCCGTATCGCCCGCAGTGTAGAAAGCCACCACAGGGAAGTCCGAATCCGCATGGGTCAAATCCACCGCGTCAATAATGGTGCGTCCGTTGTAGGTGTCCGCCGCAAATGCGGTTAAGTCCGAGATGTTTCTGTCGATGACCTCGAAACGTTCAATCTGGTTCCGTTGCAAAGTCGGGAAAGTGAGGTACAGGTCGGTTTCGGTAACGGTTACAGGTAGATTAAGCTCTTGCATGAGTGAGATTCCCCGCACCTCTGCCATACCTGTAATCACATTCACCAAATCCTCAGCCTCAGGAGTCATCGGCGCGTTAGAAGCAGTGTCATCCCAAGCCATAGGCAGTTGCGAAAGTGTCGCAAGATCAGCGTCCGCGTAGACAGCATAGTACATGGTACCAACAACAGGGTTGGTATACTTCATCTCATTGAGGAGAAGCCCAGTCGCCTCACCCGCTTCAAGGGGAGATGCCCAGTACGCCCAACCATCGGTGTCAAGCACCCAGATATCGCCTACAGGCTGGTTAGCGGCGTTCCATGCAGCCATGGTCATGATCTCAGCGTCCAAAGTCTCTTTCGCCGTCTGGGTAATCGGGGCTGTGTCCATCACAGGAAGCTCCAAGTCCCAATCATAGGTTTTCACGGTCGCCGTAGCAGTCGGGTTCAACTCAAAGTAGTCAGTCAATCCCGCTTCAGGGGCGTAGGCATAAGGCTGATCCACCAAATCAGGGTTGCCCAGCACAGCAGACGGCAATCCGCGGCGTGTAGAGTTGGGCAGTTCCGGCAGTGCGGGGATGAGTCCCCAAGCGTCGCCTTTTACATCGGGCTCGCGGCTCACGGGGTCTTGGTTGAATGTGGGCATGAACCATTTCCCGCCGCCATCTTGGGTGAGTCTCCAATAGTCACGGAATGTAGCGGTAGGAGTCCCCGAAGCCGCGTTGGGGATCAGGGTTGTCCACGTTGCGGGGTCTAAACGATCCGCACCGGCGATCAGGGGTTTGGCTTCTCTCGCCGCAAATGCGGGATCGTTGGGGTGCAATTCCGCACCCGGTCCGGTTTCCATGTACTCGGAGAGCCGTACACGGACGAAAATGGGGGTGATGTTGTCAAAGTTCTCTACATAAATCTCTTTGTTTGCTGCGTCTCCCGGTCTCCAAGCCATCTCACCGAAGTTGTTACCGGGCAAAGTGCCGATGACTTCTTGGTCGATGTGGAGCCGTCCTGCCGGGAATTGGTCTCTTGCGAGGGCTTGTCCCCAGCCTTGTTGTGACATTGTCTGGAACGCAAAGGTCCCGGTCAATGCGATTGCGATTGCGCAGAGTATGGCAAGTGCCGCTGCGCCTTTCTTTCTCATTCTGTTCGTTTTCATAATGATACCTGCTTTCTTTTTTTTATTTTTTTAGACTTATTTAAAATCCTGTCCGTGGGGACAGTATTTTTCTGGGTAAACACCGTACGCAGTAGTTTGGTGAGTACAGCGACAAGGATCAGTAGCGCAAGTCCGATTCCGGCGAGCAGTATATTGTTTCGTACCAGGTGTACCGTCCGACCGATTGTAAGGTTGTGGAATATGACACGTCCGATCACGTTTTGCGCCAGTACAACTTCCGCGTCCGGATTTTCGTTTTCCACCCCTTGGGTACGAAAGCCGCGCATTCCGCTGTTTTGGTGATTCTCCAATACCTCGATCACCCGATGGGTGACGGTGGCGTTATTCGGTGTGAGGAAAGTGATGTCGTCCCCGACTTGGATCGTCTGGGGGTCTGCCTTACGTGTAACGATCAATGCATGTTGCGGCAACACGCTCTGCATACTGCGGGTGAGCACTGTCATGGCTGAAAATCCTGCAATATCCTGTGGGGGACCTGTGGGATCTCCGCTGAACAGAAACGCACTGAACACAATGGCAGCCAGTGTAGCGTAGAAGAGGAATCCTTTGAGAAAGGTCCAAGCACGCGGGCGTTTTTTTCCCTCATCCAGGCTTATCTCTTCCTCCATGGGGGCTTCCTGCTGCGGAGGGCTGTGTTTTTGAGCGGCGGCAAACAGATTGTAAAGTTTGTCTTCGTTCCCATCACTCTTCGCCCATTCCTGCATATAGTCTCCCTTGTTAGAAAACTCATTGATCCACAGGAGGTAGAGTTCATTATTCACGCGTGTCAAGGTTTCATTTTCAGTCCGCAGGGTCTCGATGCACATATCCACTTCCCGCATGTCGTATCCATGCTTTGTGGCATGAAACTCAGGTCGTTTTACAGTCATGATGCACGCTCCTTTCGCTTAAGCTTTACCTTGTAATTAAATTATAAATTAAATGAAAAAGTATAACCACCCTCAAAAGGGTGCTTTTTTTGCGAAAAAAACGCAAAAAAACCCCTCCAAAACCGAAAAATCGGTTTGGAGGGGTTTTTAGGGGCTTAACGGCGCTTTATTTGACAATCTTTTGCTCCAAGGCAATACGGATCGCATCCACACATACTTTGTCTGTTTTTTTGTTTGGCATTCTGGGGATTTTATATTTTTAACAGGACACACTGTTGTCCTGTTTCATATGCTATGCTTACATACAATCAAAGCGATATGTGTAATAATCGAAGTGGCAACACAGAAACTAGAGTTGACAGATATGGTCTAGCGTGATAGACTACACATTAGTTCGGTGAAGTTCTAGATCAATTCGCTTTGTTCCGATTGGGAGCGTTTTTGTATATAAGGGAGTGAATCTGAGGAATGCAGGGAACATGGGATAGCATTGTTTTATACTTTGAGAACAACATGGGTGCGTATCTCACGATGCTGCGGCAGCATGTGGACATTAGTCTTCGGGTTTTGTTGATCACGATTTTGATTGGCGTACCACTTGGGATACTGTGCGTGGTGTTTCAAAAACAGCAAAAATGGATGATTGGGTCAGTTCAGATTTTACGTATTATCCCCAGCTTGGCGGTTCTTGTGTTGTCGCTCCGCTATCTGGGTATCGGCATGGGACCTGCGATGACTGCGCTCATACTTCTGGCAGTGCCGCCGGTTTTGATGAATACCGTTGCGGGGCTGGAAGAGGTTCCGTTCTTTATGCTGGAATCCGCCAAGGCGATGGGAATGACACCGTTTCAGGTGTGGATCAAAGTCCGTCTGCCGCTGGCGCTTCCTTTGATGCTGGCGGGGATCAAAACAGCTATGGTGGAGATTGTCGCAAGCGCTACCATCGCCGCCTTGATCGGTGCCGGGGGATTTGGTCAGATTATCTTCCAAGGTCTCAGCGTGAGACGGACGGAGTTGATTTTGATTGGGAGTATTTCTGTGGCGGTCTTGGCTCTCTTGGTGGCACTTTTGATGGATTTGCTTGAGCGTTTGCTCCTGCGATATAAGCACGTGTAGATAGCGTGTTTGTAATAAAATAGAATTTTAAGATGGAGGTTCCTTATGAAAAAGAAGCTAAAAATTGGAAGTATTGTACTGGCAGTGGTTCTCCTTATGGGGTTTGTTGCCGCTTGTTCAAATGACGATGACACAGTGATTCGCGTAGGCAGTAAGGACTTTACCGAGAGTCTGATTATCGCTGAGATTTACTCACTTGCTCTTGAAGACGCGGGGTTTACGGTAGATCGCACAGGTCATAACCTTGCCAGCGGGATTGTGCATGAGGCAATCACAAGCGGTGAGATTGATCTGTACCCGGAATACACCGGAACAGGACTTCTGACTGTGCTGGGACTACCTCTCATGACCAGCCCGCAAGACGTTTATGAGTTGGTCAAAGCGGAATACGACGAGCGCTATGATATCACATGGTTAGACTTCACCGAGGCGCACAACGGGCAAGGAATTGCGGTCCGGACTGATTTGGCGCAGGAGCTTGGAATTGTGACCATATCTGATCTGCAAGCCCATGCATCTGACCTGCGTTTTGTTACTACGGCTGAATTTCTTGACCGTGAGGACGGACTTTCAGCAATGGTCGAGGCTTATGGGTCCTTTGATTTTTACAGTGTAGACGTCATGGGCGGCGGTGCCAGATATGAGGCGCTTCGCACAAACGCGGCGGATGTGAGTGTTGTATTCACCACAGACGGACATCTTTACAACACCCATTACTATACGCTGCTTGTGGAAGACATTACGATCTGGCCGCCTTATAATCTGATTCCCATCGTCCGCAATGATGTACTGGAAGCGAATCCCGGTATCGCTGCTGCGCTGAATCGCTTGGCACCGCATTTCGATATTCCGACACTGCTTCACATGAACTCTCAAGTCATTGTCTATGGCAGAGACATTGAAGAAGTGGCACGTGAGTTTTTTGAATCTATACAATAACAAAGGTTGAATCAATACCATGATGAAAGAAAAGGCACCAGTTGCGATTGAGTACCAACATGTGGTGAAACAGTTTGCCGGTTCAGATTATATCGCCGTGAACGATGTGAACTTGACCATCCATGAGGGCGAGTTTATTACCATCCTCGGTTCATCCGGGTCAGGGAAGACGACCTTACTGAAAATGACAAACCGACTGTATGATCCGGATTCCGGCAATATTGTTCTGTTCGGGGAAAACATACGGGATGTGGACGTGGTTCAAGTGCGGCGGCGGATTGGTTATGTGATCCAACAGGTGGGACTTTTACCCCATATGACCATTGCGCAGAATATTGCCATTGTGCCAAAGCTCCTAAAGTGGGAGAAAGCGCGCATTGACAGCCGTGTGCGGGAATTGCTTGAATTGGTTGGGCTTGATCCCGACCAATTTTCCAAGCGTTATCCCTCCCAACTATCAGGCGGACAGCAACAGCGTGTCGGACTTGCCCGCGCACTTGCGATTGACCCGAAGATTATGCTGCTGGATGAGCCATTTGGAGCCATCGATGCCATCAATCGCTTGAACCTGCAAGACGAACTCAAGCGTCTCCACGATGGATTGCAGAAGACATTTCTCTTTGTCACCCATGATATCAGCGAGGCTTTGAAGTTGGGGACAAGAGTAGTTGTGATGAACGAGGGCAAGGTGTGCCAGTTTGACACACCTGAAAATATCGCCAAGAATCCGGCAGATGGATTTGTCAAATCTTTGATCGATTCCTGCCGTGAGCAGGAAAAGTTTTGGGAAGGGTTGAATTAAATGAACCTGATCGAATTCGCCCAGCGAAACTACAGTTTGCTGCTGCGAGCCCTCAATGAGCATTTGCAGATGGTTTTGATTGCGCTTGTTGTGGCTGTTCTTCTGGCGGGCGCGCTTGCGATTGTAGCGATGTTTTTCAAGCGGGCAGGGAAAGTTTTGACCTACTTCTTCTCCATTGTCTACTCCATTCCTAGCATCGCCCTCTTTGCGCTGATGATCCCTGTGATGGGACTGGGGCGTAATACGGCGGTGACGGTACTGGTGTTTTATAACCAGTTTATCTTGTTGCGTAACTTTATCACTGGTCTGGAAGAAGTCGATCCGGCAGTGGTTGAGGCTGCCACTGGGATGGGCATGACACGCATTCAGGTCATTTTCAAGGTGCGTGTACCCTTGGCGCTCAAGCCGATTTTTGTGGGGATACGCTTGGCACTTGTTTCTACCATTGCGATTGCGATCTTAGCCGCCTTTATCGGCGCGGGGGGGATAGGACTGCTTATCACCATCGGGCTGGAGACGAACAACAATAACAGGGTTCTATGGGGGATTATTCTCTCAGCGGGACTGACCATTATCACGAATGCGGTACTGGTGTTCTTTGAGCGGCGGATTAGTCTGACGCATAAGAAGTAGTGAGATGCGAGAAACCCGGAATGATTGAGGATCAATCACTCCGGGTCTCTTCTTAGGATAAGAATGTTTTGACCTATTTGAAATGGTGCGGGTGGCAGGATGCCGCCCCTACAATGCACCCTCGGACGGTATTCTACCAACCGCTGTTGCTCCTAACATAAAGCTAAAACAGCCCGCCCTTGGCAAGCAGATCATGCAGTGCGATGACATCATTGGTAAGTACCCGGTCTTTGTCTAAAAATGGGACAACTTCTCGCACTTTTGCGTGGGCGATGGCGGTATCTTCGCCCAGTGTTTTGCCGTCTCGGATGCGGAAATCTTGTCCCTGCGCCGCGTGCATGAGTTCAATTGCCAAGATATTTCGCAAGGAGTCAGACATTTCTCGCAGGCGCTGGACCACATAGGGGGCGTTTGTTCCCTTGTCCTCAATCTCGCCTGCCAGAGCAAAGGAATCTATGGAAGCAGGGACGGAAAGATGCCGAATTTTGGCAAACTGTGCGGCGCAAACTTTCTGAATGGTGGCAAAACCCAGTACGCCATCCGGTGCCAAGAAGCGGGGGAGTTCTGTAAATGCGGGATTCCCTAAACGAGCGACCCGATGTCCCGCCGCGTGAGCCATGTGGGACAGGGCGATTGCCAAGCCCTCCATGCCCAGTACCCAGTTGAGGGGGTCGAAATTTGCCGTGGGGCTAATGCGCCGCTCGTCCGGGATCAAGCTGGGATTGTCTTCCGTTGTGTTTAAGGCGCGGATCATGCGTTCTTTCGTGTATGCCAACATCTCTCGCACTGCGCCGTGGATATGGGCGATGTTGCGGAAGCAAAGAGGGTCTTGTAGATGCCGCTTTGTGTCCGGCTGGTGGAGGAAGCTACCCACCAAATGTTTGCGCAAGGCGGCGCCTGTTTCTAACATGCCCTCATCACCTTTTAGCTGTAATACTGCCGGATTAAAGGGAGAGACATTGCCGTTTAAGGCTTCCAGCGCACAGCAGAAAATCAAGTCAGCGGCTTGGAGCAGGTCTTCCAGTTCTTTGAGGACCAACATGCCTTGACCCAAACTGAGTCCGTTTGTGCTTACAATGGCCAGCCCATCTCTTGCGCCGAGGGCATTGAGAGGCGCTAAACCCTCATGCTGTAAGGCGAGCTTTGCCTCTGTTATTTCGCCTTTATAGTATACCTCTCCCTCGCCTAAGATGGTGAGACCGACAAAACTCATCAGTCCCAAATCAGCTTGTCCGACAGAGCCTTGTTCCGGGATCAGTGGGTGGATTTGATGATTGAGCAGATCGGCATAAAAGACCGGAATTTCCGGTGAGATGCCGGTAGCGCCAAGTAGGAAAATGTTCAGGCGTGTGAGGAGTGCAGCGCGGACTTCTTCCTCACGAGCAAAAGGCGGGAGTCCGGCGCAGTGTGACAAAATAAGCTTGCGGTTATACTCTGCATAATGAGAGGGAGGAACCGCCGCATCTTTGTTCCAGCCAACCCCTGTGCTGAGTCCATAGATGGGGACACCGGAGTCTGCCAGATCAAAGAGAAGCTGTCGGCTGTTTTTGAGTTGTATTTGTGCCTCAGGCGAGATAGATACCCTCGCTTTTTCAAAAACCACCCGATAAAACTGTTCCGCTGTGAGTGATCTTCCTGTTAAGATAATCTGTTCCATGCTGTGCCTCCTTGTGTCTTTGCAGATTTTACTACATTACTGTGCTATAGTCAATCATCTGCGAAAGATATCTGTTTTCTCCCCGCCTCAGGCGAGGAAAAACTTGAAATGCCATCCAAAAAAACAGGGGAGATAGCCGTAAAATAGAATTGACGTGCCTTTTGGGCATCTGCTAAGATAAAGTAAAAGAAAAGGAGGGGTGCGACCTTGAACTATATAGGTAAGAGTATCCCAATTCACGATGCGCGCGCCAAGGCAACAGGTAGTGTGCGTTATGCCGGGGATATGGTACTGCCCGGTATGTTGCACCTGGCGCTTTTCACCAGTGAGATCCCCCATGGCATCGTGAAAGCCATTGACACGCGGCAGGCGCTTGCTGTTTCCGGCGTTGTGGATGTGCTGCACTGCTTTAACACCACAAAGGAACGCTTCAACCGCTATCGCAACATTTATGGACAAAAACTGCTC
>Ga0123355_10014882_pt1 | contig 12183 bp, 9 predicted proteins | sample TergutEmb28metaG_3_FD_89872 | JGI IMG/M metagenome (GOLD analysis project Ga0123355, IMG submission 89872) | Embiratermes neotenicus P1 segment gut microbial communities from Petit-Saut dam, French Guiana - Emb289 P1 | ecosystem: Host-associated > Arthropoda: Insects > Digestive system > Gut ...
CCCTCCCCCTCTAAACGCTCTAAAGCGTTTCTGGTTTAGTACGTAAATTTAAATGTCCCGTGAAAAAACTCGGCTCTTTTGCCCAGGCACTAGCGATTTAAATTGAACGGGGAAAGGGTTAAAAACACAACCAACACCACCTTGGTCTTTGACCGACTCATCCGTGCTTTTTTTGGTCGAGGAGACCCTTTCCCCATCCACTGCAACGATTGTATCTTGGTTTCAACATCATACCCAGAAACCCACATCTCATCTCATCTGTTATAACGTTCTTAAAAAACTTTCATTACCATTTCCATTGGCAAGCAGTTCCTGACTGATTTCAACACTGTTCTCTTTCTGATCATTAGTCAACAAATGCAGCACAAATTTTGTACTGATATGATGCAGCTGAAGTTTTTCATTAAAAATTTGATGGCAAGATCCTATGTTGATGCCCACTTCATCAGCAACTTCTCGGGCAGTTAAACGACAATTTCCATGAATCACAGCACAAGCTGTCTCGACATGTCGTCGTTTGTTGATGTGGAAGGTCGTCCGGGCCTGGGATCTTCACTGACTGACATTCTGCCCTCTTTAAAATGCTTAAACCACTCATAGCACTGTGTTTGACTCATACAGTCCTCCCTGTATGCTTGGTAAAGCAATTGAAATGTCACACACACACACACACACACACACACATTGTTCTTCAAGCTCTTTCATTGTCACTTTCTCACCAATCCAACGAACAGCTTGTGCACGTACTCAGTTCATCGGATGTAGCTTGACGACTAAAGCTCATAGTGAAACGGGACAAATGGCAGTTTGTTGTCAAAACCTGATGCTAGGTGCGCTCAGTAGCTGCAGTGCACTCTCTCTGCTGTTTGATGCACTATTTAAAAAGTTCAGTCTCTTTTTGAACACTCCTCATATATCATGAAAAATTCATGTACAGATTTCACATTCTGGATCCATTAAGTTCCACATTGGGAGATAAAGGTGCAGTACAGACTGCTGGCATTTTTTAATTTACAGAAGCCAGTGATGTTGTTTCTTCTGGAAATACCACTAGGACACATAATACCTGGCATAAAATCTGCACTTAAGTACAATGTTCAGCCATGAATGTTTGTTATACTTGTCAGAAACTTGATTTTTGTAATACAGTTCATTCACAGTAATGTTTAGTACATGCACACAATACAGAAATTCCTAACATTAACTCTGAATACACTGAAAATACTGTATTTTAAAATTGTCTCAAAATCCCAAAATTATACTGGTCTTAGTGTGATAGAGAATTTGTTGAAATATTGCTTTATTTATTGTTCATGTGTTGGCTGATTAGGCGTCAAGGTTTGGAACATGCGCTTTTGTTTCCTTACAGGTTTGACTACCATGATATTCCAGGCATGTGCCACCGTAATTCTGCCATAGCAGCAACAGTCGGTCGTCGAGATCTAGTGCAAGCCTGGACTCTGGCAGCTTTATCAGCTACAGCATCAACACAGCCAGCCTCAGACTTGGATGATGACATACCATGGTCCCACCATCCCTTTGGCAGGGTCATGGTCGAGTCACTGTAAGTGACAATGGAGCAGTGTATCTGAACTGTTTACTGTATTCTACAACAAGAAATTTGAAACTAAAATAGCTCTTGCTCATAAAATAAAATTCTATACAAGATTTGAGGTTCTAGCAGTGGTGTTTCAGAAAATTAAAGTTTTGCAGGATATTTAAAGAGATGATAGTGCTTGCCTTTGAAATATCAGGGGTTATATCCCTAATGGTACTTCATATCTGAGAAGACTGGAATCTTCAGATAGAATCCTGTTAGAAGAGTTCTGTTACTGAGTGGGTTAGCTTAACAGAAATGCGCCTGACTTATAGTTTGTAGTGAAAAATGGACATTAAATTCTGACAGAATTCCATGCAAATCACTTCTTCCCACTCGGTAAGTTTACTTAAAGTAAATGTAGTCATTACAAGTCCATGTCTTTGAATTTTGTTTTACTGTACCACTGTGAGTGTTAAGAGAACTGCTTGTTTGATAGTCCTCATTAATGAACATGACAGAAAACTGGAAAAGTAATACTTAATGAGTAACTGCATAGCATGTCTATTCACCACATGTTCTTAGGGTGATCTAAAGTGAAGAGGAAGAGATGTGTGGGGCATGTATGCGTGGGATATTATGAGAAATACATGCAGAATTTTAATCAGAGAGAAGTTAACTTCAGGAGACAGAGATAGGTTGAGAGGTAATATTAAAGTGATTTGAAAGAAATGGGATATGAAGTTTCGGACTGGTTTTACTGGAACTTGAGAGAACACTGTAATGGAACTTCCAGGTTCCATAATACATGGGGAATTTCGTAACTATGCAGGGACCACAGAAAGAAGAGTTACAGATCAACCCCTTCAACATTTTCCATAACTCATCAGTGCCAACCTTGTTGCACTATAGATTTTTAGTTCTTCACATACTGCCAGCCTCAGTGCACTGTACAGCTATCCATACACAATCCTCCAACCTGGACAGTAGTTGGAGAATTAAACCATCACACTTTTCCCTCCAGCTTATTTCTCTTTATTTCCATCGATCATAGCATCCTGTTCAGTGAATGTTGGTAGTGATAATGTCCACTAGTAGCAAGCACTTTTGGCTAGTTGACAGAGGCAAGGTGGAGGCTGGAGGAGAACACTGCAATAGGCAAAGAAGGAGAAGCCTTAAATGTCATCTTCACCACCATTCATGGCGATCCTGTCTGTAGCCTCAATGTAAGTGATTGATTGAGTGCTTCATAGGAAGAACCTTGCTCCATTAACCCTTTAAAGGCCGAATTAAGTCCCATCTGCCATTTGCTAGCATTATTAGGAACTCACCATATTCTCCATGTTAGCACGATAAGGATTAAGACAGTTAATGGAGATGATGATGATGATGTTGTTGATGTTGAAGTTACAGTCTTGCCTGCTGCTTATAAGTCCACTGCATTTTGTGTAGATTTAATATTCGTAACTTTGAGGATTCATGTCTTTTGTGATGTTATGGACATGCCAAGTAGTATGTGAAAGGTAAAGGTAAAGCAATCCCATCACAGGCCTGGACAGGCTGTGATGGTTCCAGGAGGTTCAGGCTCCCAGATTTCAAGACACTCAACACATAAAGGTGGTAAGTGTGTCGGCCCTATGCACCGGCCGCCTTTACCCCCCAGGAAGTATTCCTGGTACTCATTTCCATTAGAGGCTGAGTCGACCCCAAGGCCATAGTACAGCCAGAAGGATTATGTCAATGAAAAATTCCAGTGACACCATCGCGAATTGAACCCGCAACCTTCTGGCTTGTAGCACAGTGCCTCAACCAACTGCATCACTGCGTGCCCTCAGATAGTGCATAGTTACTTATATTTCAAAGAGCATTCCTACTGCTTGACCCTGAAACCAGAGGAATAATGCTTGTTTGAAATGTGGGTGACTCTTTACCAGTCAGCACAGTGTAAGATACCAGGTGACTTCAGCAACACCCTTGTGAGAACCTCAAATCTCATATTTCATAACTTCATTTGTTTTCAGAATTACACATTATGCCAAGCAGTCAGATATCCAGATGGCAGCTATGCTGTGTTGTGCTTTTGGGTGTCGAGCTGAGAATCAGGACACACTCAAGAGCAGACAGCTCAGCAAGTCTGTTAATGTCAGTGTAAGTATTACAGTTATTGTTCTTTATTCCATGTGCCTCTTGTTGCACTTTCAATTAATGGAGTTGGAGCTGAGTGTAAGACACATATTGCGCTGACATGTATGATACGTTACTTCATATCTTGCTGTGACAATTTCAAATTTGTACAGTTCATTGGTACATTTTTACTTTGTAATTACAATAATGCTTCTTTCATCTTGAACTGGCTAAAAATATATAATAAATATCCCATTTACCAATTATGTACACTTGCTCTATACTATTTATCATTTTTGTCAGTGGCAGTTACAGCGCACTGAATTTGCTGAATTCATGTCCATGTCCATAGACCTGTTTTAATTTTACATGTGTGTATGTGTGTGTGTGTATACAGGGTGTTTCACGACTTGTGGACATTACTGCAGGAGGTGATTTCCTAGGTCTTTGTGATCAAAAAGTTCATATAAACATGTGTCCGATTTTGGACGGTTACGGAGTTACGGGCATTTTTTAATTCCCATACATGCCCTTATGTGAACCGGGTCTTACCAGCTGGCGGGTGATGTAACTCAGCTTGGTGGTTTATCATTTGCGTTGCATTATTTTTGCCATCTGGCTTGCCCACCAATCCACAGACAGTCCAGTTTCCATATCTCGACACTTGGAAGGTATTTAAGGAATGTGGGGAAGGTGGGGTGGGTGGGTATTCGCCTGGCCATTGTATACTGCATGACTCACTACTACGTGTTCAAAAACCCTTATCACTTGCATTACAGTGACTGTGCCAGCTCCTGATGTTCAGAAGAGTACGGTGATAGTTTCGTAAAAGCGTGGCCAGTAGAAGCGAGTGTAGAGTGGTTGTTAGTCCCTCACATATTCTCATCTCGGTGCGTCCATTACGTTCACGATGCCATTTACATTTTCAGTTGCAGAGTATGCAGATATGATTTTTGTGATGGTAATTCAGTTCATGCCATAGCTGAATATCAGCAATGTTTTCCGAACCGTAGAATACCAAACCGAAGAGTGTTTGCTCGAGTTTACCAGACATTGCGAGATACCAGTACACTTCATGGCGTTCACATTGCAGCCGAGCGTGATGTTAATGAAGGCGTCGATGAAGAAGAAGACATTGTTCAGATGGTACAGAGCAGTCCATGTGCGAGTACGCGAAGAATTGCAAGACGTCTTCGTGTTCCCCACACGAGAGTGTGGAGAACACTGCATGCAGAGGGCATGTATCCATTCTACGAGCAGCGAGTGCAACATCTCGGGCCTGGCGATTTTGCTGAGAGGCTGGAATTTTGCAAGTGGCTCAGTGGCAGTTGTGGATTGCATCGTCACATTCTGTTTACTGATGAAGCACAATTCAATTGCGACGGTCTCAATAATACACACAACCCTCATGTATGGGCAGATGAGAATCCCCACGCCACTGTGGAAAGGAACTTTCAACTACATGTTAGTGTCAATGTGTGGTGTGCAGTTCTGGACGATCAGCTGATTGGTCCTTTCGTCTTGGAAGGTCGTCTTACAGGAGAGGTGTACCTCAGATTTCTGCAGGAGGAATTGCCCCAACTTTTGGAGGATGTGCCTTTGAATAAACGAGGTCTTATTTATTTCCAACATGACGGAGCTCCTCCTCATTCTTTACGTGAAGTTAGAAATTTCCTTAACTATCGTTTCCCTGGGCGATGGATTGGACGTGGCGGACCCCACAATTGGCCAGCCAGGTCTTCAGACTTAAGCCCACTGGATTATTGTGTATGGGGATGATTGAAAGAACTGGTTTACAGTATAAAGGTGGTAACGCGAGATGCATTGCTTGGTCGCATTTTGGATGCCGCAGACTGCATCAGAAACAGTCAGTGGAAGCTGAAACGAGCTACTCGCGCAGTTCACAACCGAGCGGCAGCCTGTGTTGTGGCCGGCGGTGGCATTTTCGAAAACCAGCTTTAAGCACAGATCAGTTCAAATTAAAGGTAATTTCACGCAGTTAACTTTACATTTATACTTTAAATGTAGCATGTATTATGTTGGTTTATTATTTTGTTCCGTTTATTGTCAATAATCGTTACCTTCTATTCTAAGTTCCAATCGGTCATAACTCCGTAACCGTCCAAAATCGGGCACATGCTTATATGGACTTTTTTTGATCAAAAAGACCTAAAAAATCACCTCCTACAGTAATGTCCACAAGTCATGAAACACCCTGTATATATATGTGTGTGTGTGTGTGTGTGTGTGTGTGTATTCTCCAGGTGTTTCTTATGTTTATCTGTAAAACTTCCTTGCAAAATGTACTGATCTTGTTGTATATATCCCTTATAAGTGGCACTTAGACAATAAATTGAATTTTCTAACCTCCTTGTCTTCTACATAGGCCTCTACTTGCATTTGTCTTTGAAAGCATCCTTGCAAGGAGGACAGATCTTATTCTGTTTGAATGCATCTTTTCTCTGAAACCCAAACAGTTTGATTCCAAAAGCATAAAGACTGCCTTCTTTCATGTAAAGTCATGTACCCTCTTTATAATTTGAAAATGGCCCTCCATTAGCTTTATATTGAAATCTAGTAACATAATACAGTACAACCCTAATTTTACTTTTTTTAATGGGGACCTCCTAAAAATGGTGTAAAATCTGGGAAATTGTAAAGTCTAGACAAAATTGTTCTTATGGGCATTTGGCTGGGACCATACAAAAGTTTGTAAAATCACAGGAGCTACAGAATGCTGGAATGTAAAATCAGGCTTTTACTGTATTCGTATTGTGTGTATGAAACTTATTGATTACTGGTATATATTCTAATTCTTTATAAAATTGGCCCTGTAGACTGTTACTGTTATCTTGCATAGGAGCATGCACATTTATAATAGTAGCATTTGTCCATCAGTTCCAAATTATTAACTGTGATATTCTGTCATTAACACACCCCAAATGTGTTTGTATTTATTTACTAACAAGCCAGTTATGTAGTTACTGCTGTTGTTTCCTTTTCCATTGAAAAATGAAGTTCTCCATTTTTCTTAGTGTGTATGTTCTCATGTTCATTGTCAGTGTATGTTACTCGTGTAGACACTGTCTAATTAGGAACAGGAAGAAGACTTGTAATTCAAGTGTATAAACTGTTGAAGTTGTGCAGCATAAAATGAGATATGGTGGAATGCCTGTAAGTTAAGAATCATGAGAAAGTTTTTGAGGCACATTTATACTACAACATTTGTGTTTACAACTGAAGAAAACCAAAGATATCCATATTAGTCATTCCTGGCTATGGTTTGCACTGAATACAAGAAGTTTGTTGTACTTTGCCAGTCCACATAATTCAGGGGCTACTAAGGCAGATGTAAATAAATGATAACAGAAGAGGGTAAACTCAGGCATAGTGACTTACTGTACAGTACCACAAATGAAAATATAAGTGTGAATAACAGAAAATCAGTCATGAAATAGAATAATGGTTAGCAGCAATGATGCATTAAGATATTTAAAAGGCATGGAATTTTTTAAATTCATGGTAGAGTTCCCAGAAAATATATATTGATTTCCAAAAATAATGCTGTATTAAAGTGGGAAAAGATAACAACAAACTTTTCAAGGAAAAATAACAGAAAATAATGAAGGACAAAACTCATATGGACGACTTCAGTTTCAGATATATAGCAGTGCTTACAGTGTTAGTATGAGAGTATCTCAATTTTTGCACTGGGCCTTGAAATGTTTCACAATGGCACTGACCATCTGCACCATGCTGTGTGCTCTCTGAACTTAAATTTTTTTCTGGTACACTAGTACCAGCAACACTAATTTCATGCAAGATTTACAATAAAGATTGTAGTAATCTACAATAGAATTGCTTCATTCCAAGCACATATTCTTGGTCACAACTGATGCGTTGACGAGTTCTACCTACCCCGTGTTTCTGTGTGTAACGTAACAAAAGATGTGTATCATCATACGCTGTATGTTTGAAACATACAGCCATTGTAATATGCTACTACCAGTAACCATAAAGTCCATGGAATCCTCCAGAATAATGATCATTATGCTGGAGGGGAAGAGATGTTTAAAGATTCGCACCTTTATGAAGGCTGCAGTGTCCGTTGGAACCAATATGTCAGTGGTCAGAAGTTACCCAGCACTGATCTACTGAAACAACAAAACCACACACAGAGCCATGAACTTTGTTTCAGTGTATTTAGCATACAGCATGTTAGCTTTAACAGTGCTTACCCTGTCAAGCTTAATATTGTGTCAGAAGCCAAAATTAAAGGAAGTACTACCACATATTGAACATGTATCAGTGCAACATGCTGTCATTGCTGTGATGAAAACTAGTAAGAAATTCTTCATTCATGTAGGCAAACTGTGTTTTCCTGTTTGTGACTTTGTTTACCATGCAGAGCATACACTAAATTTCAGGTGTTAATTTTGTTATGTGTTATGTTTCACTTTATTTATACACATGCAAGTTTTGTGACACGTATGCTACATAATTGCCCTCCTTTTCCACAGTTCCCTCCCACTGCTGTATGAACTTTATATGCTTAACTCCAAAGAAGATTTTCAAATCCACTACTGTAATTAATAATCCTTTTCCTGTACTGTCTTACCATATTCAAGCTTATCCTTGAACACTAGATTGTCAATGAATTTAAGCACGGGGAACTCAACAACAATGACAGTGATGACAACATTAACAAGAGCAGCAACAATAATAATAATAATAATAATAATAATAATAATTTTAGCAACGACATACAAATGGAGTTTGGCCTAGACAAATGCGCCGCCATAGTTCTCAAGCATGGCAAGCTAACTAAAAACCAAAACATTAGTCTCAATATCCAGACAGTAATAAGGAACATGGAGCTTGACAAGACCTATAAGTATCTAGGCATAGAAGAAGGTGGAGGTATTGACAGCAGCCAATTGATGGACAGACTAGTGAAGGAATATTATCATTGGGTCAGGCAAATTGTCAAGGCAGAGTTAACCTTGAAGAATAAGATCACAGCTATCAACAACTTAGCTTTACCACTCCTGGTTTACAGCTTTGGAATACTCAGCTGGTTAGGAAAGGAAATTGAGAAGATTGATTGAAAAACAAGAAAGCATCTAAGTAATGAAGGAATCCACCAACCGAAGACAGATGTTAATAGACAGTGTGTTAAAAGATAAAATGGTTGAACGTGGATTAGTCGAACTGGAGTCCATATATAATGCCTATGTTGTTGGTCTTAGCAAGTAGATTAGCAAGCAAATGTAGTCTTACCAGATTAGTGCAAGAGCATGATGCCAGTAAAGCCACATACTCTCTGCAAGAAAAAGCTGTGTAATAAAGCCAAAATGTATGACACAAGAAACTGCTTCCCAAAATATCAAGAGTCAACTTATGTCCAGCAATGAAAATGAGATGATAGAAGAACTTAAGAGGAAACCAGTGAATGGACAATTCTTCTGGAACTGTGAAAGACCATCAGTAGATAAATAAAAATCACTAGCTTAGTTATGTAGTTCAGGCCAGAGGGAGAAACAGAGAGTTTAATTACAGCTGCCCCAAGATCAAGCACTCAACACACATTGTCATCAGAGGAACATTGTGAAGCACCCAATTGATAGTAAATGCAGGATGTGCTATAAGGCAGAAGAACATCTAAAACATATTGTTGCAGGACCTTCAGTTGCTCTGAGGTCACCTGTTGGGCTTAGAGCTACAGAAGATCACACTAATGAGCACTGCACACAGTATTTGCAAAGTGCTGGAGTAAATCGCTGTGATCTCTTGTGGCAGATCTGGACTTACAAGAAGACTGCCACCTAATAACTAATAGATGAGAATAAATTTAAAATAACAATAACAATGACAACAACAACAATAATATAGTGATACATTGCTTATTGATAGAGAGAATAAAATGGCACTTGTAAAAGATATAGCAATTCCCTTGACCCGTAACCATCCCAAAACTGAGACAGAGAAAATTATGAAATATGAAAATTTGACCCTGGAAATCAAAAATATCTGGAAGCTTAACAACCCATCTATATACCCCTCAGTCATCTCAGCAGAAGGAGTGGTCACCAAAAACTTCACAAAATACCTAGAGAATATAGGTTTAACCAAAAAAGATCTTAAGAGCAGGGCAAAAAGCAGTACTATTACAAATGTGTCATATAGTATGGAAATTCCTAGGGCACTCTGCTTCATCTTAGGGGATAGAGTGAATTTCCTTTCCCTGACTTAACCCAGTCCCACTGACAATCTGGGATAGATGAAGGTTTCCCAGTACACAGGTACTTAGAAGTGTGACAAAGTCCATAATGATAATATGATTTTTTATGTAATTATACATTACCTGTTGGACTGCTCCAGTCTAATGTGGAATAACAAAGAGATTAAGTTAAAACACTGAAATCTGTACCTCTCCTTCTAGATGGCAAGTGCATACAGCATTGATATATCAAGTCCCATAATATCATGTCAATTTTAAGAGGACAAATAAGGTAGTCCACATGTACAGGGGATGGACAAAATAATGCAAACACTAGATAGTATAGGAATAAAATTCTATGTGTTGGCTGCACTGAAAGAACATTAGTTGTATCTTTCATTATTCTTTTGTTGTTTACGCTTTGTAGTGCCAGTGTTAATGCATTACAGTTTGTGTTTAGTAACAATTTATATGAAAGTACCACAAAATGAGAGACTTGTCAGACTTTCAAAGAGGACAGATTGTGGTTATGTGTTTAGCTAGTTCGTTTGTAACCAAAACGACCACTTTATTAGGTGTATCCAAGGTTATAACAGCATACACAAATCGTGGGGAGACATCATCAGCTAAGAGGAATAGTGGCCAAAAACCGAAACTAAGTGAAAGGGTTCACCGTACATTGAAGAGGATTGTTTCTAAAAATTGTAGAACTACAGCAGCAAACATGAGTGTAGAACTCATTTGATGTTCGTATGACCGTGCATCCTTAATATGAAATGACATGTGAGACCAACTAGATGCAACAATTATGATTTATTAATCAACATTTAGCCCAACATGATTTGGGCACCATTATGCCCATCTTCAGGAGCGCAAGGCCGTATATAACTGCATGTGATTTTCGGCACTTAATGTGCTGGTTGGAGTCTTGGGAAGCTGGGAGGCAGGTCGTGTGCACAGTGTAGAGGCTGTTAACAGCCGGCTTCCCAAGACTCCAGCCAGCACATTAAGTGCTGAAAATTGTGTGCAGTTATGTACGGCCTTGCGCCCCTGAAGATGGGCATAATGGTGCCCTAAACATGTTGAGCTAAATGTGGATTAATAAATCGTAATTGTTGCATCAAGTTGGTCTCACAAATCATTTCAGTAGAACTTTGTTCATCTTAAAGACCCTGTTTCCACACAAGCAGTTGATGAGAGTTTCACCAATCTAACATCGATGGTAGACCTGCAATTGCTAAATGTCTGATTACTGAAAACAATGCTGAAAGGCTAGAAGATGGTGTGATAAATATAAAAACTGGACGTCTGATGACTGGAAATACGTAATTTGGTCTGATGAGTCATCCTTTACATTGTTCCCAACATCAGGCCAGGGTTATATTCATTAAATGCCTAAGAAGCCTATAATCCTGAATGTCTGGTTCCAACTATAATACATGGAGGCAGATTTGTGACAATTTGGGCAGCAATATCTTGGTATTCTGGTAGTCCTGTAAGTACTCTAAATGGTTGCATTACTGCTGGTGACTACGTAGACGTTTCAGGTAACCAGGTGTATCAGATGGTCCAGATGTTGTTTCCTAACAATGATGCAGTTTTTCAAGATGACAGTTCGCCCATACACACAGCTAAAGTGTTCAGTCTTGGTTTGAAGAGCGTGAAGATGCACTTCAACATCTTCCCTGGCCAACACAATCACCAGACATAAATAACATCAAACCACTTTGATCAGTTGTAGAGAGTAGGGTAAGAAGCATATTTCCTCCTCCATCATCTGTCATGCAACCAGAAGATGTTCTCTTTGAAGAGCGGCACATTATTCCACTAAAGACTATTCAGACCTTATATGAGTCTATTCCAAGAAGGATAAAAGCTGTATTACAGGCAAATGATGATCCGACTCCATATTAACAAAGAAATGTGTATCTTGCACAACTGTTTCCATTATTTTATCCATCCTCTGTAGTTCATATTTTACTTTGGTGCTTGTTGTATAGTGCAGAAAATTAAGCATATGTCATTAATACAATATGGAATGTACACTTCATATGTTGTACATAAGTAATGGAAGAGACATGAGATGAACTTACAGTAAACATATTTTGTCCAATCAGTGCATTTATCCTGCATGCATGTTCCCTTGTCATGTCTGTTGTACAAATTTTGTTAAATCAGTAGTATACGAGGTCTGTCTCAAAAGTAAGTGTACTGATTTTTTATTTAAATGTCTATTGGACTCACCTGAAATTACAAGTGATCTCCTTCAAAGTATGACCCTTGGGAAGTTACACAATGGTTC
>Ga0123355_10014883_pt1 | contig 12183 bp, 6 predicted proteins | sample TergutEmb28metaG_3_FD_89872 | JGI IMG/M metagenome (GOLD analysis project Ga0123355, IMG submission 89872) | Embiratermes neotenicus P1 segment gut microbial communities from Petit-Saut dam, French Guiana - Emb289 P1 | ecosystem: Host-associated > Arthropoda: Insects > Digestive system > Gut ...
AGGGGAGCAAGTAGTTGTGGTACGCTTATAGCCTGCGTTCGTGTGGTGGCAACAAGAGTAAGTTTTCGAAGAACCTGCCGCATATGGCTAACTCTATTTTGGCCCACGTGTTTTAAAAACACATTGAAGTATTTCATACGTTTTTCTGTGTGGAAAGAATACGAATTTATACATTGAAAGAATATGGTAGTTTATCGAAAAACCAAAACGCGTTTGTAGTAGATGTGAAAAGAAGTGATGAACGGCTCAAGTTCATGTAATTGAGCAAAATTGTATTGCAGTTAAATCTAGTTTGCAGCTGCATAACATATGTGTTTATCTGATATATTATCGTCATATCTACGTATAGGACTGAAGCTTTATGACAACATGTGTATGTATTTCTCATTTTTCTCGTCAGTGCTATAGGCCTATAACCCCTATCATATCCTTCGTGATAAATATTAGACAGAATAGCAATAATAACTTTCCATATTGTATAATATTTGTCATAGCTCGTTCAACTATGGAAGCTTTACATTTAATCGTTCCAGAGAAACTGCCCCGAGAAATTCTATGAACAACTTTATTTTTTGACGGTCAACGGTGTGACCGCAACCTAAGAGCGAAGTTGTGGTAACGTGGAGACTGAAGACGTGAAAAATGTACCTCATTTCAGTAACGTTGAACACAGAGCCTGTAGAGCCCATTTGTCTGCAATGAACAGCTAGGGACTAGTCACGTAGCTCTAGGAACTACGAATAAACTTTATTTTATTTATTGTAATTTAATTTTGTAGAGAGTGTACCCTGGCGCCAGAAGGTTACAGTCTGTTTGTGAATTGACTGTGACTTTATTTTGTAGAAACTTCTATTAAATTTTTCTTGTATAAAAGTTGTTGTTACCCGCCACTGTTCATGACGACTAGCACGAACTTAACATCTGCGGGCAGTACATGAAAAGCTTCAAACAATACAACAAAATGTGACAGTGTGATCTGGGCTCTCGGGTTCCACAAAGAGACCGGGGATTTCATAGGTGACTGAATGACTTTAGTTTATTCGGAACAGTTCTGCGTTATGGCATTAGACTACTTGGTTTTCTTTGGTGGACCGGACCGGCGCTCTTATCGAATCTTCACTTGCGAAACGTGTAATAAGAAAGTAACTATAATCTGTATCTATAGCTATATATATTGTATGTGCCTAATAATACGTACTAATTTTTCGGGAAACATGTTTGTTTGTTGTATTACGTTTGAAGGAAATGGTACTTTAGTCAGCAAAATATAATTGTATCTGTTACACATATATGGAGGAAACTCCAGAGAAGATAAGAAGCAAATACATAAACATTTGAATTCAAAACAATAGTGTTGTGTTTCTCCCCAAGGGACTGGGGCTATTTGTTACATACTTAGAGCTTTCAAGTATGAATAGATGTAGACATATGTTGTATTTTAATTCCACGACATTAATATAAATGAGAAAATATCGCTTAGTGACAGCAATAAAAGGAAATATTTGACATTTTAAACAGAAACAACACATATTTTAAACAGACAAGTAGAAAATTGACATTACGAACTGTTTATTAAGGAAAATGATAAAATAATAAGTAGTTATATGAACTTAAAGGTATCAATAAAGAATATTTTCCCGCAGTTCTTTTCGTTGTACTTAAGTAAAAAGTCACAGAAGAAACTTTCATAAGTCTGTTTGGAAGTTAACAAATATGAATAGAGAGAATCACGAATAGACTAAATATAAACACGAATAAATTAACAAGAATTGCAATGTACGTAACACAGAGGCGCATTCGTGCAACAATTGTTGCATTGGAAAAGCAGTAAGTATTACATATTCTGAGCTTGTGTTTATAACCCTAGGTATCCAGCGTTCGATGCACATGAACCACCTTGTCATCTGTTGCCTGTCCGGCTGTACAGTATTTTTCCACATTATCTCATAAACGACACGGTTTTCGGAAAAACGTTATCGAACATAAAATGTGTGTTTTCTTTTTCTCTACAGGTTTTGTATAAAAAATCCTCGTTTTGAGAAGAACTGAGCGAGATAGATTGAAAATGTGTATTGGTTTTTATGTAAAGTATCTGTTATTCTTGTCATATTTTAATGATATTTTTCTTGACAAATTTTCGAAAAATCCTCAAACATCAAATTTCACGAAAATCCGTTAAGGAATAGCCGAATTGGTCCATGTGGACGGACGGACAGACGGACAGACATGCAGAAGCTAACAGTCGATTTTCGCAATTTTGCGAACGCACCAAAGAACCAAAAAAAGAAAAATTCATAAAATCGACAAAGTTGCTTTTAGTACAGATATTGCTCCAGTTTCTTAAGTTTTTTTATCTCTTGAAGCTTGCCTTTCGCAATCGGTACTTTCCATGTAGTCATCCTGAACACTCTTACCACCTAATCGTTTGTGTCCTGCGATATTTTTTTCCAATATTCAGCACTCGACTGCGAAGCAACTTCGGGGTCATCAGCAGCATTTTTTTTTGGCCAAGTCCTACTTCTTAGTCGTGGGTGGCCTTTTGATGCCCCCTTCCTTTTCTCACTTTGCTTTATCATCCTAATTTTGTGTGTTTTAATTAAATTCTGAGGGTACTATGACGTTGGCCTGTTGTTTCGTTCTCGGTTGCTTCACAGGAACGTGGGACAGTGGACTGAGTTTCTTGAACATATGTGACGGAGTAAGGTTGTTGGGGAGGCGTTCGAGAATCCAGTGAGATGGGACTCTTCTGTATTTGTTGAGGAAATGTTTAGCGGGTGAAAATTGGCGGAATTGTTAATTGATGACTCTGGAGCAGCATGTCTCAGCTGCATCAAAAATTTTGCGGAAATAATCTGGGACTGAATTTCGATACAAGAAAAATATTCCCTTGGCTTTAAAGGCACGGACAGTATTTTATTTATAAGCCGCTCCTTTTCACAGCTTAGCAATAACATTTCTCAATTGCATCTTTATCTCTCTCTCTCACACACACACACACACACACATATATATATATATATTTCCAATGCCACCACATGTCCTTGTGAACTTCGTGGTCTTCCCTCCTGGGCATGGCAGGAGTGTAACTGACTTCTGAGGTTGGGGCGCCCATGAGGCGCAGTTACGTTGTCCCGATGATGTGAGTGGTGATATAGGAGAATGTAGTGGCAGGAGGGCCCGTAAACCTAAATTCTACCAACCTACCCAGACCATGGTCACCGCGTGAATCCTCCCCTTCAGGGAAAATTCCCACGGTAGAGCCGGGAATCGAACCCGGGACCTCATGACTAGCAGTCAGAGACTCTGACCAATAGACCACGAGGCTGGTCTGTTACACATATATTTTTATATTTGTTTACCCGATGGTTAACATATTGTTGTACAAATGTTTTAAGAGGACATAAATTCCCGTGTCACACGTATGTAACGCTTCCATACGGTGACTACATAAAATAAACATTATAATGCCGTTTCCTCTTGCAAACTGAAGTAACACTGTGCAGATATAATGGGAAGCATTTCTGTCTAAAATTAGGAGATTGATTTCAGGTAATGTGCACATAGTTTTTGCTTTGCCAAGTCGCCAGATTTCCGTCTCCTCTTCATTACTGTGGTTGGGACCTTTAATAAATAAATGCCTAAGACTAATATCGCCTTGCTCTTAATGTTTTGTGGCGTCCCGTTAATTTTTCAAGGTTCATTGCTGTTAAGATGAAGTACCACGTTTCAGCCTGTTGTTTTTTTGGCATGACTTTACAGGGCAGAATAAATGAAAAACTGCGTGTATTTTAGTCTAAAATAGGCTGCCGACGACAATAAAAAGTACCAATAACCTACCTGACTTCAGATTCTTATTAATATATACAAATAATCGATAAGTAATAGTCAATGACATTCGTAGCACCGATCCAGGCTACAGGTTTTTCTCGTGGCTAATCCTTTTTTGGAAGTGGCCATTAGAGCTGTACGTTCAAGTGGTGCATACAAACCGTTCTTGACCACTTCCCACATTGTTGACACTATTGACATTGCAGTTGAGAGAGCGTTGTTAAATACTGTAAGTATTAATGATCGCTAACACTAGGAATACACGGTCAAAACATCCATGGACACTTCTCCGTGTTTGACATTCAGAGGACCGTGCATCGTGATATATTCTTGTAATAAAAACCAATGAGAATACATGTTTCGGACAGATTTACTGTCTATCGTCAGGAGTTTTAATACTGTATTCACAACAATAGGTATTTTTCATACTAATTATGTTGACTGTCTGCTATCAGACAGTCAACATAACTAGTATAAGTACCTGTTACTGTGAATACAGTATTAAAAACTTCTGATGATGGACAGTAAATCTGTCCGAAACATGTAGAGTTCTTTAATAAAATAAATTTGAGAAATAGTGCATCTCGCCGGCTTTCATTATAAGAACTTCTCCGTATATCGTTTAAAAAATCATAAAACAATGTAATACGGGACTTATTTTGAAGACCCAAGTCTTCTGGGATGTGACACTGTCTCGCTGGGCGAGTGTTTCCGGCTAGTTCTTAGTGCTTTCGTCTTCTTTGGACTCATAGACCGTGAAGATGAAGTCACTACAATCTCTCGAAACGTCGCATACTGCTCGCCTGCCGAGACATTGTCACATTCCAGGACACTTTTTTCTTCAACAGAACCGCTGTGAGAACATCAGATTTCGGGATTTATTTTAATTACATTCCAGTCTTTTTAAAGAAGCAGTTTAAAATTATTATTGTGCAGTGTATACATTGAAGTTTAAAGTGTATTTTTACTCCGTTGTTCGACTGGGAATTACGGTCTACGAATCTGCACATTGCAAGATTAGGCTGCATAGAGTTTAATGGAAAGAATAAGGCAAATTGTTTATTATCGTCATTAGATGTGCTTTATTTAATTACATGGCAGCCAGCTTAACCGCGTCTTTTGTGGAGAGGCTAAGATAAACTGCATAAAACTTAAGAATCGCCACAAACTTGGTTGAGGTTCGAACGGATTGGCACCGAGACACTCCAGCATATTCGGTGTGTTGAGCATCTTGAACACTATTTAAAAAAAACGTGAATTTTCTCGACAGATGTTCGAAAAATCCTCAAATATTAAATTTAATGAAAATTCATTTTTTGGGAGCTGAGATATTCCATACGGACAGAGAGAGATGGAGAGGTGGACAGACAGACAGGAGGAAGCTAATAGTCGCTTTTCGCAAGTGCTCGGGCGCGCCTAACAAAATATGTCCATAGTATCGGTGTGCCTTTGCGTGTCTCCCTGTGGCAGCCGTAACTCATACGAGAATTAAGAAAGAATGTTCAAATTTTCGCACCAGTTTTAGGATGATTAACAGCTGTGAAGTGCCAAATGCAATCAAAATGGGCCTGTGGGATTAGGGTCGGGCCATGGGGTTTCTGTTGTGCGGAATTGTGGATTAAAATTTACTGTAAGCAACATAGCTAAATGCAGGCCTACCTCTTTAGAAAGTCTCGCTCTAGCCGACGTATACAATACGAGGGGCATTACGAAAATAATGCCTCCTATTTTATTTTAGAAACTATAATTACAGCAATAATGAAATTTATATATGTCATGGATACATTCTTCATAAAGCTGAGATTATTTTCCCACAAAATTTCCATTATCAACACACTTTTTCGTCCTTTGTGTGAGATGCTGTAAGCCGGTTGCGTACAATTCTTTGCTGAAGCGTCGGAGCTCTTCATGCACGCTGTATTTCAGGTCGTCGATATCCGCAAAACGGCGTCCTCTGAGAGCATCCTTCAGGGGGCCAAAAAGATGAAAATCATAGGGTGTTAAATCGGGACTGTAGGGAAGATGAGAGAGAACAGTCCGCCCCATTGTTGCAGTTGCCTCCCTTGTGGGCATACTGGTGTGCTTTCTTGAGTTGTCATATAGGAGGACTTGTTCCATCTTCCTGTTTAGCCGAACCCTTCGAATTAGTTGCTTTAACTTCTTTACTACCTGCACATATTGCTGGGAATTGATTGTGGCACCTCTCTCCAAGAATTACACTAACAAGATTCCATAACGGTCCTAGAAGACAATAGCCATGACTTTCCCCGCAGAAGTCCGGGCCTTGATCTTTTTCTTGCGTGGCGACGATTGATGATGACATTCCGTTGACTATTTTTATCAGTAGTTCGTAATTATGAACCCAGGTATCATCACCGGTATTTATTCTCGACAGACAAGCATGTCAGTCATTCTTACTGCGCTGGAGAACTTCTGCACAGATGTTTTCTTCGGGCGGTTTTGTGTTCGATAGTGAGCATTTTCGACGCCCATATTCCGCAGACTTTTCTGTAGTCAAATTCTCTAATGATGGCCATAACTGCGGGGATTCCAATTCCTTTTACGACGCACAGTTCACCTGTTGTTCATCCCGAATAAGGGCATCAACTTTGTCTTCGGTCTCCATCGTCGCTGTGCTAGCTGGTTGGCCTCTGCGGGACTTGTCATCAGTGTCCTATTTACGGCTTACGACGGATACAGCGTCTAACTGACCTAATATCTATGGCGTCCTCACTATATACGCTTCTCAGTCGTCTCTGAAACTCTATTGGATTGGAGCCTTCCACAGTTAGAAAATCCATCATCGCTCTCTGCCCAATACGTACGTCCACAACATCCGCAATTATGCACTGATAATGTATTTAACGCAAGTGACTGACTTGAGCGCTGACTGGTGGAGATGGACAGTCACATTCCGGTGGGTAAGGGCAGAAACTTCCAGGCACCACATTAAAAAAAATAGGAGACATTACTGTAATACCAACCTACAAAAGAAACATCTCATTCCTCGGGATTAAAGCGGCCGGAATATGTAACACTAACCAACACATTCCTATGACGCTCAAGGAAACCCACGTGTGTGAGACGTACTTGAGATAACAAATACGAAACTCTCCAAAATATTGTTTCAACTGCAGTGAGAAAACTTTGTAAACCCCGACGAAAATACAAAAGGGCCCAGAAAATAAACTCAGAAGAAACCATTTCTAAGTGAAAATTGAAACATATACTCCCATCTTGAGCACAAATATCTTCCGACCGCAAAATTTTGTACTAGCCACGTTCCCGTTATATGGCAGACTGCCATAACATTCACGCACTATTCCGCGAACTCTTTAATCACAAATTTCTTTACTCTTACACAAAATTAAACGTTAATTTAAACTCAGAGTGCTGCTATCTGACTGTACCGTGTTGTATTACATGCTAGATGCTCAACACTGTCTTCAGCTTCAGCCCGTACCTGTCAGAATGGTCTGTATTTTTCTTACAGAGTCTGAATTGAAAGTAATCCCGAATCATATTTTCACGACATCACAAAATAATACAGATTGACTTACTAGGACACAACGTAAATGTTCCTTTTCAGTTAGACTGAAGGCACGAAGATGTGTGACGAACTCTGTTTACGTGCTGTAGGCTTCGTTTCGCGACCACAGAAACTGTCTCCATGTTTGCAGATAGTGTGTATACATTTGCAGCTAAGCGTTGGGCTTCCTAATATTTGTTACAGAATCTTATTAAAGTGTTCGACTTATTCGCAAATAACGGTAGTATATGAGAGATAGGTACCTACAAACGTTTTGGAAGAATATACTGGCTCAATCGTCGGGGCCAATACTCTTCTATCCCGAAGAAAGGGACACCAGGTTCTCCAAAATGTTGTTTTCCATCTACCAAACTACACGGTGTCAAATGCCTTAAGAAATAACACATTCACCGCTATGATAACCTAAAATCACACAAAGATAAAGGTACGTTATTTTTCTCATTCTGCGTATTGCGAAGTCCAATCTGCCTACACCCTATACAAAATAAGCTGATTGGTGTTCATGTGACAAGGCAAACATTGTGTTTTATTTTCATTCGCCTGAATTATTTTAGGTTTACAGTAATATCTGACAAGAATATCGGGTATTTTACATGAGGACGTATGCAAATTATGATGATATGGCGCCGAATTCGTCTTAGAAAATCAAAACACACATTTTATGTTCAATAACTTCCCCCCCGCCCCCCTCCCCGATCGTACCGTTTCAGATAATATGGTAAAACGTGGTACAGCTGGACAGGCTACAGATGATGGCACAGCAAGGCGCAGAAGAGATGTGATTTGCGTGCCGGATAACTAAAGACAGCGTACAGACTCACAATCATAATATTTAACAGTCACTGCTCTTCCACTATAACAATGGTTACACGAACACGCCTCAATGTTACGTTATACATATGTTGCCTCTCGTGTTTATGTTTGGCGTAGCACATCTCATAATCATCGTAAAACTACTTTCAAAATTTCAAGCTCCCATGTTTATTTTCCGAAGAGTTATGGCTTTCACAGACAAACATGCTCACATCGTATTATAGTTGGATAAGTTGCTGTCAGGTTTTCACCAAATGTACACGCTGTAAGCCAGTGAGCTCACGTAAAACATAGCAACAACAACAACAACAACAACAATAATAATCTCTGTGTCTTTTTCGACAACTGTTGACGCTGTAATGACGAAAGAAATGCTGTTTTTTTCTGTTCCTTACAGTCCGATGGGAATTTAGACCTACTTTTTGTCCTCAAAACGGACGCTAAACTTCTAAACGAGCACCCCCAAACTCTGTCAACATCATGATACCAACCGAAACGTGCATCCAGTGCCGCTTATTGCTGTCGTTTGGTGGTTCTGATGTATGTGACTTGGATTTAAACTTGATTTCCATGGGGAAAGAAGATAATTTGACAGATCGACAAACCTAGGAAAAAATTCCTGCTTGGCTAATTATATAGTCAGGTTTTCGTTTAATGTTCAAATAGCATATCACGTTTCAGTTCTCCCATACAGACTGCACGTTTAACGTTGCTGTATTTAAGAACGGTGTGTTAAAAAAAGCCAACGACTTTCGTGTCGCACAATAAGAGTGAAATAATTGAGTGAAAATGTTTAGTTTTAGTTACGCTTTAGCCGTATTGATACTGAAGGTTATTGTATCTGACCCATATCGTCGATCGCTTCACCATACATTAGACACGTGCTAACCGCGGTAATGTTAGACGAAATTGGTGCCGAATTGGAGACATTTTTAAGACAGGAAACGGGCGTGTATCGGCAGCGTGAATTTCAACAAAACGGCTGCATTAGCGACCGCACAGAACTACTGTGGTTTGCGAACCGTGTGACACAAATCGTGAAGCAAGAGAGGATTTTGTCAACTGGTACGGCAACTTCATTTGGTGCATGATGGAGAAATAGACGCCACATTCATTCTGTTACGCAGCGGAGTTCGGTTTTATCTCAAACGGTACGTGAAATCTCAGAAAGATGTATTTCCCTTTTTCGTCCACGATGTGGTATTACGTGATGTTATAGGTGGTCTGTGGTGTGCTATAAGTGCAAGTCTGATTATTGGGCTCCCTTTTTTCTGAGGCCCTAAATCACGCAGAAACTTTTCACACATGGGGACCGCGGTAGCACAGTGGTTAAGGTGCTGTGCTTCAAATCGGAAGGTCGCTGGTTCGATTTCAGATGGTGTCATTGGAATTTTTCATTGACATCCTTCCGTTCGCACTATGGGCCTGGGGTCGACTCAGCCTGTAACAGAAACGAGTACAAGCAGTGTTTCCTGGGGGTAAAAAGCGGCCGGTGCGTTAGGCTGACAACCTTACCACCATCCTGGGCCATTATCACTTAATCTGGGAACCTTAACTTCCTGGAACCCTCTGGATACCTCGGGTCTGTAATGGGACTGATTTACCTTACATTTCATATATTCTGACACTATTTTTGATATGATGGTACGATTTTTAAAGTAAATTCCAAGCGATACGTACAGGTGCTTCTGGTAGCAGAATACTAATGAGTGGGTTGTGACACTTTCGATGGACCTGAACCGGAGGCAGTTGAACTAGAAAGAGGTAACATTCGTGGCATCAATTCTTCTTTAGTTACCGAGGTCTGATATTGCTGTTACATTTCTTTAAAATGTTACTGTTGAACGCAAGCTGCTGCTTTATGGGTACTCGCCTTATACCATCCGTTCAGACACCTTAACGGAGATTTATTAGGAGCAACGAATTTAAACTTTCGCAGTAAACGTTCATGTTTGTGTTCGACAGATTGTCACATTTTATTTGTACGGCTGAGACTGTACCTGGTTTTGGCCCAAACGGATGGGGAATAACGGTCGGAGCAGTTCCAGGGCACTGTTTTATTTCCAGTGCTAACTAAAACATTCTGGTTGGAAAGCAGGTAACAAGCTTGTTAATAACGTATATTAGGTAAGGTAAAGGTAAAGTGTACCCTTGTACAGGCACTGAGGCTCTGTACAGGCCGTATGGTCCATAGGGGGAGTAGAGGTATAGCTCTACTCTTTCTTGACCACGGCACTAGAAGGGGGTGAGGGGTCAGCGTCACGCCCCGGCCGCTCTTTACCCCCGGGAGAGACCCGGTACCCATTTTACAGGAGGCTGGGTGGGCCCCAGGGCCGGTCTGAACATGTGCGGAAAATCTCGCCCCCACCGGGATTCGATCCCCGGACGTCCAGCCCCTAGCCAGTCACTATACCGACTGAGCTACAGGACTCACAACGTATATTAGGCCGAATTCTGATAAAAGCTTCAAGTTAAGTAACGTGTCAGTAATGATAGATAGCCATCTGTTCTCTCAATCCATTCTTAACCTTGGCTGTAGTGTGATGTGGTAGAGGATAGCTTTAATCCTGGGCCGCTTTAATGTTGGGGTAGTAGCCCCTGGTATCTGGTGGGCCCCACAGCCTGTGTGTTAGAAAAGGAAACAAATCTCTTGCTTCTATCAAGTATCGAACGCGTTTCCTCGGCTTTTCAGCCCTCAGCTTAGTCGGTATACTGCTTACGCTATCACTGCTTACGCTTTCACGGCTCCGTACAAGGGCGTTTCACGTGCGCGTGAATGTGGGTAAAACACGTAATATGTCTTACGTGAAATTCTGCTCTGTAGCACAGACACGGGACTTCAGCAGGCGTAGTTGTGCAGGAGGTACAAAAGTGTGGAGTCCACTAGTGTTAGTGCTAAGATGCCCGTCTTACCCCACGTCGAGTTAGGGAATACATGTTATTGCTTTCTGGATCGTGAAAGCGTGTAATCCGGTAGGCAAGTACCGTCGTTTCTGAGAAACCGCTGCTTCCTTCTGTTGGGTAGAAAATGGCGGCAGCTTGTGTCTCTAAATAAAGGCAGATAAACAACCGTCGAAACATAACTTTATAAAAATAATAAGTTAACCAGCTACGTGTTTCGAACTTCTAGGAGTCGTCTTCAGGCTGATATTGGAACATAGTAGGAAATATAAAAACACGAAAAACCCCTGTAAGAAGCGAGATCTCCCGCACATGATCTGTAGAGGGTTATTTAAAATGATTGTCGGGGTTTTAACAACTTGTCATACACAATACACCTGAGATAGGAGTATATGTATTTTTTTATTAGATAGAACAACACTCCAAGTTTTTGTTACATACCTTACAGGTGCTCTATATATGCACCCTTTGTGATTCTACAAACATCAACACGGTAATCGAGTTCATTCCAAACTGTTTGTAGCATGTCAGTGGTGATGGTTTCAGTGGCGGTTCTGATTCGTACCGTCAGTTCCGTGAAACACCTGTAAGGTATGCAAGGTATGTGACAACAACTTGGAGTGTTGTTCTATTAAATAAAAAAAATACATGTACTCCTATCTCAAGTGTATTGTGTATGACAAGTTGTTAAAACCCCGACAATCGTTTCGAATAACCTTGTATACTTCCTAGTGTGTTTCAAATATCAGCATGAAGATGACCGCCAGACAGTCGAAATGTTAAATTATTATTTTTATAAAGTTGTGTTTTTAAAGGTTGTTAGTCTGCCTTTATTTATTCTTCAACACGACCGGATACAAAAAGATGAGAGTCGTGTCTGTAACGTGTCGGTGCCTACATACCAGACTACACGGGGTTATGTGAATATAGCCAACTACTTGCACTTTTATTATGTTTTTTCTAAAATACTTGTGTGCCTTCTGCTACTCTGTAGCAGAAGGCACACAAGCAAACACATACATGCCGCCACATCAAGAACAAGTATAAATTTTAGCAACTTCTTTTAGGAAACATGTTTTAAGAAAGACTCC
>Ga0123355_10014884_pt1 | contig 12182 bp, 12 predicted proteins | sample TergutEmb28metaG_3_FD_89872 | JGI IMG/M metagenome (GOLD analysis project Ga0123355, IMG submission 89872) | Embiratermes neotenicus P1 segment gut microbial communities from Petit-Saut dam, French Guiana - Emb289 P1 | ecosystem: Host-associated > Arthropoda: Insects > Digestive system > Gut ...
AACATTATGTGGAAAATAATGCACAGTAAATGGACTGTGTTATTGCAGGTTGAATGAAGTGTGTATCAGTGAACTTTATTTGGAAAATACTGCACAGCCGTGGGGAGAGTGGTATTGCAGGTTGAATGGAGTGTGTTACAATTAATATTATATGGAAGTTATTGCACAGCAAGTGGACAGTAGTATTGCATTTTTAATGGATTGTGTTAGAGTGAACAATATATGGAATTTACTGCACGACTGGCTGACAATAGAATTGCAGGTTGAATATTGTGTTACAGTGAATATTATGTGGATGTTACTGCACAGCAGTTGGACAGTGTTATTGCACCTTGAATGGAGTGTGTAACAGTGAACTTTATTTGGAAGTTACTGCATAGCAAGTGGACATTTTTATTGCAGGTTGAATGGAGTGTGTTACAGTGAAAATTATTTGGAATTTACTCCACAGCACGTGGACAGTTTAATTGCAGTTTGAATGGAGTGTGTTACAGTGAATTTTATGTGGAAGGTACTACACAGCAGGTGGTCAGTGGTATTGCAGGTTGATTGGAGTGTGTTACACTGAGCATTATGTGGATGGTAGTGCACAGCATGTTTACAGTTTAATTGCAGGTTGAATGGATCGTATTGCAGTGAACATATTGTGGAAGGTACTGCTCAGCAGTGGCGACAGTGGTATTGCAGTTTGAATGCAGTGTGTTACAGTGAACATTATGAGGAATTTACTACACAGCAGGAGGACAGTGGTATTGCGGGTTGTATGGAGTGTGATTCAGTGAACATTATGCGTAAGTTACTGCACAGCAGGTGGACAGTGGTATTACAGGATGAATGGAGTGTGTTACAGTAAACATTATGTGGAAGTTACTGCACAGCAGGTGGACAGTGGTATTAAAGTTTGAATGGAGTGTGTTAGAGTTAACATTATTTGGAAGGTACTGCACAGCAGGTGGACAGCGGTATTACAGTTTGAATAGAGTGTGTTACACTGAACAATATGTGGAAGGTACTTCACGGCATGTGTACTGTGGTATAGCAGTTTGGATGGAGTGTGTTACAGTGAACATTATTTGGAAAATACAGCACATCAGGGGGGAAAGTGTTATTGTAGGTTGGATGGATTGTGTTACAGATAAAATTATATGTAAGGTACTGCACAGCAGGTGGTCAGTGGTATGGCAGGTTGAATGGATTGTGTTACAATTAACATTATGTGGAAATTACTGCACAAGATGTTGACTGTGAAATTGCAGGTTTAATGGTGTGTGGTTCAGTGAACAATATTTGGAAAATACTGCACAGCAGGGGGTAGAGTGGTATTGCAGTTTGGACGGAGTGTGTTACAGTTAACATTATGTGGAAAATACTGTACAGCAGGTGGACTGTGGCATTGCAGTTTGGATGGAGTGTGTAACAGTTAACATTATATGGATGTTACTGCACAGCAGGTGAATAGTGTTATTGCAGGTTCAATGGAGTATATTACAGTGAACAGTATGTGTTAATTATTGCACAGTTAGTGGACTGTGTTATTGCAGGTTGAATGGAGTGTGTTTCAGTGAAAATTATTTGGAAAATACTGCACAGCAGGTGGACAGTTTTATTACAAGTTGAATGGAGTGTGTTACAGTGAACAATATGTGCAAGCTACTGCACAACAGGTGGACAGTTGTATTGCAGGTTGTATGGTGTATGCTACAATGAACATTAATTGAAAGTTATTGCACAGCAGTGGCGCAGTGGAATGGCAGGTTGAATTGAATGTGTAAGTGTGAGCATTGTGTGGAAGGTAATGCACAGAAGGTTGATAGTGTTATTGCAGGTTGAATGGAGTGTGTTAAAGTGAACATTATGAGGAAGGTACTTAACAGCAGGTGGACAGAATTATTGCAGTTTGAATGGAGTGTGATTCAGTGAAAATTATTTGTAAGTTATTACACAGCAGGTGGACAGTTTTATTTCAGCTTGAATGGATTGGTTTACAGTGAACATTATGTGGAAGGGACTGCACAGCTGGTGGACAGTAGTATTGCAGCTAGAATGGTTTGGTTTTCAGTGAGTATTATGTGGAATTTACTGCACAGCAAGTGGACAGTTCTATTGCAGGTTGGATGGAGTGTGATACATATAACATAATGTTGAAGATCCTTGCACAGCAGGTGGACAGTGGTATTACAAGTTGAATGGAGTGTGTTACATTGAGTATTATGTGGAAAACTACTGCACAGCGTGTGGACAGTTGTATTGAAGGTTGGATGGAGTGTGTTACATTGAATATAATTTGGAAAATACGGCACAGCAAGTGGACAGTTGTATTGCAGTTTGTTTGGAATTTGTTGCAGTTAATATTATGTGTATGTTACTGCACAGCAGTTGAACAGTGCTATTGCAGATTGTATGGATTGTGTTACAGTGAACATTTAGTGGAAGGTACTACACAACAGATGGACAGTGGTATTTCAGGTTGAATGGAGTGTGTTACAGTGAACATTATGTGGAAGTTACTGCACAGCAGATGGACAGTGGTATTTCAGGTTGGATGTTGTGTGTTACAACAAACATTATTTGGAAAATACTGCACAGCAGGGGGGACAGTGTTATTGCAGGTTGGATGGAATGTGTTACAGTGATCATTATATGGAAATTACTGCACAGCAAGTGGACAGTCTTATTGCATGTTGAAAGGAGTGTGTTAGAGTGAACATTATGTTGGAGTTACTGCACAGCAGGTGGACAGTGTTATTGCAGGTTGAATGGAGTGTGTTTCAGTGAATATTATTTGGAAAATACTGCAAAGGATGTGGACTTTGTTATTGCTGGTTGAATGTTGTGTTTTTCTGTGAACTTTATTTGGAAAATACTGCACACCAGGGGACAGTGTTATAACAGGTTGGATGGAGTGTGTTGCAGTTAACATTATGTGGAAAGTACTGCACAGCAGGTTGACAGTAATATTGCAGTTTGGGTGGAGTGTTTTACAGTTAACATTATATGGAAGATACTGCACATCTTGTGGTCAGTAATATTGCTGGTTGAATGGATAGTTTTACAGTGAACATTGTGTGGAAAATAATGCACAGTAAATGGACTATGTTATTGCAAGTTGAATGAAGTGTGCTTCAGTGAACATTATTTGGAAAATACTGCAAAGCTGTGGGGACAGTGGTATTGCAGGTTGAATGGAGTGTGTTACAATTAACATTATATGGAAGTTACTGCACAGCAAGTGGACAGTAGTATTGCATTTAGAATGGATTGTGTTAGAGTGAACAATATATGGAAGTTACTGCACAGCTGGTTGACAGTAGAATTACAGGTTGAATGGAGTTTGCTACAGTGTATATTATGTGGATGTTACTGCACAGCAGTTGTTCAGAGTTATTGCAACTTGAATGGGGTGTGTAACAGTGAACATTATTTGGAAATTACTGCACAGCAGGTGGACTGTTTAATTACAAGTTGAATGGAATTTGTTACTGTGAACATTATTTGGAAATTACTTCACAGAATGTGGACAGTGTAATTGCAGGTTGAATTGAATATTTTACTGTGAACATTATATGGTAAGGACTGCGCAGTAGACTGACAGTGTTTTTGCGTATTGAATGGAGTGTGTTAGAGTGAACATTATATTGGTGGTACTTCACAGGAAGTAGAGAGTGATATTGCATCTTGAATTGAAAGCATTACAGTGAAGATTATTTGGAAGGGACTGCACAGCATGTGGACAGTTGTATTGCAGGTTGAATGGATTGTGTTACAGTGAACATTATGTGGATGTTACTGCATAGCTCTTTGACAGTAGTATTGCAGGTTGAATGGAGTGTGCTACAGTGAACATCATGTGGAATTTATTGCACAGCAGGTGGACAGTTCAATTTCAGGTGGAACAGGGTGTGTTACAGTGTATATTATGTGGAAGGTACTACACAGCAGGTGTACAGTGGTATTGCAGGTAGAATGGAGTGTGTTACAGTGAACATTATGTGGAACGTACTGCACAGTAGGTTTACAGGTTAATTGCAGGTTGAATGGATTCAATTGCAGTGAACATGGTGTTGAAGATAGTGCACAGCAGTGGCGACAGTGGTATTGAAGGTTGAATGTAGTGTGTTACAGTGAACATTATGAGGAATTTACTGCACAACAGGTGGACAGTGTTATTGCAGGTTGAATTGAGTGTGATTCAGTGAACATTATGTGTAAGTTACAGCACAGCAGGTGGTCAGTGTTATTACAGGTTGAATGGAGTGTGTGTTAGAGTGAACATTATGAGGAAGTTACTGAACAGCAGGTGGACAGTAGTATTGCAGTTTGAATGGAGTGTGATTCAGTGAATATTATGTGTAAGTTATTGCACAGCACGTGGACAGTTTTATTTCAGTTTGAATGGATTGGGTTACAGTGAACATTATGTGGAAGGGCCTGCACAGCTGGTGGACAGTATTATTGCAACTAGAATGGTTTGTTTTACCGTGAATATTATGTGGAAATTACTGCACAGCAAATGGACAGTTCTATTGCAGGTTGTATGGAGTGTGTTACAGTTAACATTATGTTGAAGATCCTGCACAGCAGGTGGACAGTGTTATTACAAGTTGAATGTAGTGTTTAACATTGGACATTATGTGGAAGCTACTGCACAGCCGTTGGACAGTTTTATTGCAGGTTGGATGGAGTGTGTTACGGTGAATATTATTTGGAAAATAATGCACAGCAGGCGGACAGTTGTATTGCAGTTTGTTTGGAATGTGTTACAGTTTATATTATGTGTAAGTTACTGCACAGCATGTGGACAGTGCTATTTCAGGTTGAATGGATTGTGTTACACTGAACATTATGTGGAAAGTACTGCACAGCAGATGGACAGTGGAATTTCAGGTTGGATGGAGTGTGTTACAGTGAACATAATCTGGAAGTTACTGCACAGCAGATGGACAGTCGTATTTCAGGTTGGATGGAGTATGTTACAGTGAACATTATTTGGAATATACTGCACAGCAGGGCGGACAGTGTTATTGCAGGTTGGATGGATTTTGTTAAGGTTAACATTATATGGAAAGTACTGCACCACAAGTGGACAGTCTTATTGCAGGTTGAATGGAGTGTGTTAGAGTGAACATTATGTTGAAGCTACTGCACAGCAGGTGGACAGTGGTATTTCAGGTTGAATGGAGTGTGGTACAGTGAACATTATTTGGAAAGTACTGCAAAGAATGTGGTCTTTGTTATTGCAGGTTGAATGTTGTGTTTTTCAGTGAACATTATTTGGAAAATACTGCACACCAGGGGACAGTGGTATAAAATGTCGGCTGGAGTGTGTTACAGTTAACATTATGTGGAAGGTACTGCACAGCAGTTTGGCAGTGTTATTGCAGGTTGGGTGGAGTGTTTTACAGTTAACATTATATGGAAGTTACTGCACAACTAGTGGACAGTATTATTGCAGGTTGAATGGATTGTGTTACAGTGAACAATATATGGAAGTTAATGCACATGCAGTTGACAGTAAAATTGCAGATTGAATGGAGTGTGTTACAGTGAATATTATGTGGATGTTACTGCACAGCAGTTGGACAGTGTTATTGCAACTTGATTGGAGTGTGTTACAGTGAACATTATTTGGAAGTTACTGCACAGCAGGTGGACAGTTTTATTACAGGTTGAATGGAGTGTGTTACAGTGAACTTTATGTGGAAGTTACTTCATAGCATGTGGACAGTGTAATTGCAGGCTGAATGGAATATTTTACAGTGAACATTATATGGTAAGGACTGCACAGTAGACGGACAATTTTTTTTAAACTTTGAATGGAGTGTGTTACAGTGAACATTATATGGGTGGTACATCACAGCAAGTAGAGTGTGATTTTGCATCTAGAATTGAAAGCATTACAGTCAAGATTATTTGGAAGGGACTGCACAGCATGTGGACAGTGGAATTTCATGTAGAATGGAGTGTGTTGCAGTGCACAATATGTGGATGTTACTGCACAGCTGTTTGACAGTTGTATTGCAGGTTGAATTGAGTGTGTTACAGTGAACATTATGTGGATGTTACTGCACAGCAGTTGGATAGTGTTATTGCAACTTCAATGGAATGTGTTACAGTTAACATTATTTGGAAAGTACTGCACAGCAGGTGGACTGTTTTATTTCAGCTTGAATGGACTGTGTTACAGTGAACATTATGTGGAAGTTACTTCACAGCATGTTGACAGAATTATTGCAGTTTGAATGGAATATTTTACAGTGAACATTATGTGGTTGGGACTGCACAGTAGACGGACAGTGTTTTTGCATGCTGAATGGAGTGTGTTACAGTGAACTTTATGTGGGTGTTACATCACAGCTTGAAGAGAGTGATATTGCATATTGAATTGAAACATTACATTGAAGATTATTTGGAAGGCATTGCACAGCAGGTGGACAGTGGTATTTCAGGTTGAATGGATTGTGTTATAGTGAACAGTATGTGTATGTTACTTCACAGCAAGTAGATATTATTATTGCAGCTTGAATGGGGTGTGTTACCGTGAACAGTATGTATATGTTACTTCACAGCAAGTACGGAGTGTTATTGCAGCTTGAATGGAATGTGTTACAGTGAAAAGTGTGTGGATGTTACTTCACAGCAAGTAGAGAGTGGTATTGCAGCTTGAATGGAGTGTGTTACAGTGAACAGTATGTGGATGTTTCTTCACAGTAAGTAGAGAGTTGTATTGCAACTTGAATGGAAGGCATTACAGTGAACATTGTATGGAGGATTATGCTCAGCTTGTAGAGTGTTTTATTGCAGCTATTTCAAGTGTGTTACTCTGAACATTATATGAAATGTACTTCTCAGCGATTAGAGAGTTATATTGCAGCTTGAATTGAGTGCCTTACAGTGACCATTATGTCGAAGATTCTTCACAGCAGGTAGATATTGAATCCTTTTGATTTTTTACAATTGTCACTTAACAACAAATGAACTAACCCAATTCATCTTGTTGTATATACTGTACATTTTGTGGAATGTTTCATGAATTTGTTTAACATATTTATTATATTTTAAATTTGTAAACCCAGGTCGAGTGCTCTTAATATCTTATATTCTTAATATTATTTTGAATTTCTTAAAAAAAATATAATATATATAAATTCATGTTACAACCAGTGCACATAATCCAATCACATGTTACAACCAGTGCACAGTATCCAGTCACATGTTACAACCAGTGCACATTATCCAATCACATATTACAACCAGTAAAATAACCAGTCACAGTTTACTACCAGGGCACAGTGTCAAGTCACATGTAACAACTAGTGCACAGTATTCAATCACATGTTACAACCAGTGCACATTATCCAGTCTCATGTTACAACCAGTGCACAGTATCCCGTCACAAGTTACAACCCGTGCACCGTATCCAGTCACATGTTACAATCAGTGCACATTATCCAATCACATGTTACAACCAGTGAACTGTATCCAATCACATGTTACAACCAGTGCACAGTATCCAATCACATGTTACAAACAGGACACAGTATCCAATCACATGTTCTTAAATTCACACTTACCCACGAAGACCTGTGAAGTCCCCAGATGTGTTTGTTCGCTCTACAGACCTGCACACCACACCAACTGACTGCAGTTGCTAACACCCTTCACTGAACGTAGCCAACTAGCACATGTACATACCTGCAGAAAAACAGTGTTATATTACACAGTGGTACCGCTATACACCAGAAGGCTCATCCTAGACAGAAACATGGTGTTACGTTTATATACTGCGAAAATTATTAGTGATATCTTGGTCAAGGCCCACAAATCTTATTTCATAACTCAAGATTAAGCCGGAGGAGATCTCTACTGTTACAGCTACAACAAATTTACTACTACAATTTCAAATACTACTGTTACTGTTACTGCTACTTCTGTTATTACAGCAATTATTACTACTACTACTACCACTATTTCTACTATTTGTGCTACTACTACTACTACCTACACATGTTTTGAACTTATGAATATATTTTTTTTTTAATTTCCTGTGGATGTCACAATGTTGTTGCAATATGTAGCAGTTGGTACCTGACATGAAGTGTGTTCTGTGATATGTTGCATTGTGCCTTAATTACTGCATTTTGTTGGTTAAAGTACGGAATGTAAGCAAATGCACTTTATGAATAATATAAAATGAACGATAGAGATTAAGGAATTTTGCCTACTTTCAAATAATTTATTTAGAACACCAACAACTGTTAATAAAGTCGTGTTCTGTATTCTAAGAAGCCTTCCTTCTCTGAAATTAAGAATTAATTCAATATGCATCAAAATAAGCTCCTGGATGCTTAAGAAAACCTTTCGTTCCTAAGACACACTAACTAAACTAGACAAAGTTCAATTGCTCTCTGTTGGGGTATTTCGTTTAAAGTCAAAATGTAAAAATGTTATTTTGACTGCAACACAAGTGTTGTACCGAAAGAGACACGTAATTTTATAAATTTATTCACAAGTTTAAATCCGTTTTTCTAAAGAAATAATTCAGAAGCTTTTATGTGATCCACGGTATTAACAAGTTCAAGATTTAGTTCACAGTACTTAGGGAAATATACGGACAGCGTAACAGTTCTGGTGCGTGTGTTCAATTTAATAAGCACGGGTCCAAAACCAATTTACATAAATGCTTTGGCTTAAAATATGCCATACATTTTTGGCGTAATTATTGTTTCAAAGCTTTTGATTCACTTAATATTAAGAAGTTAGGTTCAGAAGCCAGCAGAATGCATGCAGTTTTCATGCGAAGTATCCGCTGGTGTTATTGGATTTTAAATAAAATTGTTACGAGTCAAGGGATTACAGTAAATATCAGAAATATCCAAATTCATAATAATGCATTCAGCATTTCTCCCATTGTTACATGAAGACGGACGGACAGAAATGTATAAAGGAACCAGAAGACGAATTTGTGTAGCATTCTTTCTTGAACTCCCCCAAACAGTGACGGGGTTAATGTATATTGTTGGTGTTTGGTGTTACAGAGAGACAGAGTGACTGTAATATTGAGTGTGTTACTGTACAGCATATTGAGTGTAACGATAGTGTACAGTGTGCAGCTGAACTGTACGGAGAGTAATTACAGAGAGACAGAGTGACTATAATGTTGAGTGTGTTACTGTAGAGTATATTGAGTGTACAGATAGTGTACAGTGTGCAGCTGAAATGTACTGACAGTAATTACAGAGAGATAGAGTGAAAGTTACGTTGAGTGTGTTACTGTAAAGAATATTGAGTGTAAAGGTAGTGTACAGTGCGCAGCTGAAATGTACTGACAGTAATTAGAGCGAGACAGAGTGACTGTAATGTTGAGTGTGTTACTGTACAGAATAATGTGTGTACAGATAGTGTACAGTGTGCAGCTGAACTGTACTGACAGTAATTATAGAGAGACAGAGTGACTGTAATGTTGAGTGTGTTAATGTACAGCATAATGAGTGTACAGATATTCTACAGTTTGCAGCTGAACTGTACTGACAGTAATTACAGGAAGACAGAGTGACTCTTATGTTGAGTGTGTTACTGTAAAGAATACTGAGTGTACAGATAGTGTACAGTGTGCAGATGAACTGTACTGACAGTAATTACAGAGAGACAAAGTGACTATAATGTTGAGTGTGTTATTGTAAAGCATACTGAGTGTACAGATAGTGTACAGAGTGCAGCTGAATTGTACGAACAGTAGTTACAGAGAGAGACAGAGTGACTGTAATGTTGAGTGTGTTACTGTACAGCATATTGAGTGTAAAAATTGTAAACAGTGTGCAGGTGAACTGTGCTGACAGTGATAACAAAGAAGCTACTGCTATATATTCAGCTGCACAACAGCACAGAATATTTTCTGTAAAAATACTGTACAACCTGTACAGTGTGCAAATGAAATGTACTTACAGTAATTACATGCAAGCTGCTGCTACATGTTCAGTTGCACAACAGCACTGCAAATATATTGTACAAATACTGTAAAACTTTTACAGTGTGCAACTGAACTGTAATTACAGGTGTTAAACAGAAGCTGCTGCTACATGTTCAGCTGCACAACAGCACAAAATTTTAGTGTACAAATACTGTACAAACTGTACAGTCTTCAACAGATCTGTACCTAAAGTAATTACACAGAAGCTGCCGCTACATGTTCAGCTGCACAAAAAGACAGCACATGTACTGTATAAATACTGTACAAAATGTACAGTGTGCAATTGATCTGACCTTACAGTAATTACACAGAAGCTGCTGCTAAATGTTCTGCTGCACAACAGCACAACACATTTACTGTACAAATACTCTACAAACAGTACATTGCGCAACTGAACTGTTCTTACAGTAATTACATAGAAGCTGCTGCTACATGGTCAGCTTCATATCAGCACAACATGTTTACTGTACAAATACTGTACAATCTGTCAGTGCACAACTGAACTGTTCTCACAGTAAATACAAAGAAACTGTTGCTACATGTTCAGCTGCTCTACAACACAGGGCATTTGTTGTAAAAACTGTACGTTCTGCAAATAAACTGTACTTAGAGAAATTAGAAAGAAGCTGGTGCTACATTTTCAGCTGCACAACAGCACAGCACATTTACTGTACAAATTGTACATTCTGCAACTGAACTGTTCTTATAGTATAAATTGGGATTTTGTGTGTACTTGTCTGACACAACTATAAGGTGGAAGACGTATGTATATTTATTACATAAAATCAACTACACATTTCGGCCCTATTTTCATTGGCCATCTTCTGGTTGATAATTGAAAACATTTAGTAAACTCTCATACTAGGCTTTTTATACTAGGTTTGGGTGGGGGTGAGATATCGCATGCTGTGTATTTCGGGTGGTGTAGGTACATGAGCTCTGTTATATACTATTGTAAGTTAACTTATTTAGATCCATGGCATCATCTTATAGTACTTGAGGTATAATTTACTTGTATACTTTTTCTTCTTATGAACTATTATAATATATAATATAATATGTATAATTTGCTATTTACAGTGCATAAATGTAGTACCTTTAAATTATTTTGTAATACTCTTTGTCTTGAACTGTACCACCACCATAATTGTATTAGATTGTGATAAGTCGTTGATTCGATCACCCTGTTGATGTATTACTTATTTAGTAGCCTTAAGTCTCGAATTTCTATAAAACTTATACTGTTTACAATGTAGGCTTATAGTAGGAGGAGAAAATTGGTGTAGTGGGGTCTCATTCTATTTTTTGTAGGCTGAGGTTTCATTATCAATTATAGCACAGCCAATGCGTTGAATCTTCCTTCTAGTGTCGTTGGTCTGTGCATGTGTTCCATGAGTGGTGATGAACTTATTTCCCAGCTGTGCCGATGGGACGATCCATAGGAATTTCCGGTTTTCTTTTGTGTGGTGTATTTTTCCCAGGGTGTGGCGCGTGTAGTGTAGATTTTATCTGCAAAAAGTTATTAGTTGATCCGTTGTATTGCGTTTCTTCTACCGTTTTTGGCTAGTATCAAATTGGCTAATTTGTATGGTACTTACGGATAGTATGAGGTCGTGTTTGGCCTTCTGCGTTGTGTGGTGCGTAGAAATAATGGTGTTGTCTACCTAGATGGAGTGGTCTCGGGTGTTTAGATGCTGGTGCCGGTGGGATTGTTATATATGCACTGTTCTGCTTGATGTTATCACTATGCACATTTTATATATATATATATATATATATATATACACGTGCGTGTATTGTTTATATATCACTGGTTGTAGTCACTTTGTTTTCACTGTGTGCGCTGCGTGTTCTCCCGATCCGTGTGCGTTTTAGTGAGTTTTGTGGCTATTGGGGTGGCATTGGGTTTTATCGTCTGTGGGTCATTGAGGTGGTTGTTAGTAACGGATTCAATGTGGATGTGGTATCTGTCCCATGTATTAAGATGTGCTCCTTTTTTGAGGTAATGTATAATTTGCATGGTCTGATTCATGGGGCCGAATGAGTGGGATTCTTCCGTGAGGTGTTGCGCGAAGTTGGATGTTGTGCTGTTGTTGTGCCGTGCTACAAAGAACACAAAACAGCACGGCACAACAACAGCACAACATCCAACTTCGCGCAACACCTCACGGAAGAATCCCACTCATTCGGCCCCATGAATCAGACCATGCAAATT
>Ga0123355_10014885_pt1 | contig 12182 bp, 11 predicted proteins | sample TergutEmb28metaG_3_FD_89872 | JGI IMG/M metagenome (GOLD analysis project Ga0123355, IMG submission 89872) | Embiratermes neotenicus P1 segment gut microbial communities from Petit-Saut dam, French Guiana - Emb289 P1 | ecosystem: Host-associated > Arthropoda: Insects > Digestive system > Gut ...
GGCGCGAGTCAATTCGGCGACTTCATCGCCACCGCGCGGATCGAGTGGATGATGGAAGTCTCCGCCTTCGAGAGCGCGAACACCGGCCACCAGGCTGGCCAGCGGCCGGGTGAAGGTATGCGAAATAAAGAAGACCAGTCCGCTGCCCACCAGGATCGCGGCCAAACCCAGCAGCAGGAGATAACGGTTTAGTTGGCCGAGAAACCTGGTGGCCTGATCGTAGGAACCGAGCACGCTCAAGCGCACCGGCAGAGTTTTCGAGCCCGACAGCTCAATGGAAGTCGCCAGAAAACGTTCGTTGCCGATTTCGATATCGTGAGGTTCCTCCTGCACCGAGCCGGTGATCAGGGCCTGCAGGTTGCCGCCCTGGGGTTGTGGTGGCAGGGTGGTGGCGATGACCTCGTTGCCGATGGAGAATGCCACCTGGCTGCCGGCGACGTTGCTGACTTCCTCGGCCAGGCGGTCGTTGATCTCATAACCGATCACCAGGAACCCGAGCAGCGTGCCCTCCGTGCGCGAGCCTCGATAGATCGGCTCGATGAACGTCTGATACAGGTGGTGCTCGCCCAGCCACCAGTGGCTGGTTTCTCCGCGATTCTCGTCGAGCGATTGCTGGAAGTACTTGGCAGCGGCCTCGCGGCTGAATCCCGGGGTCTTGGTGTGCAGGGCGACGATCTTTCCGCTGCCGTCGACCAGCACGAACAGATCGCTGCCCGCAATTTTGTAGACCGCACCGGACGCATCCTGGATTGTGACCGCATCGGCCGCGGTCATGATGGAGCGCGTAATCGGGAGGTCAGCAAGCAGGGCCACGTCATTGGTCAGCATGGCCTCGCGTTCGTGGCGGAAGTCCTGAAAGGCCGCGACCGAGTGACGCAGGTTGACGGCAATGCTCTGCCGGACGTTGCTTTCCACGCTGCGCCGCACCAGCAGCAGGCTGATCGTCGTCAGCCCCGCCGTGAGCACGAGCATCGACAGAAGAAAGCGCGTGCGCAGCCGAAGGCGCGGAAAAGAAGCGCCGGCGGAATCAGTCGGAGGAAATTGTGAAGCGGCTTCAGGAGATGGGTTCACAAGACTCAGCGAACAAATTTATACCCCATTCCATGAACCGTGCGGAAGTGTATCGGGCTCGACGGGTCTTTCTCCAGTTTCTGGCGAAGTTTGAGAATGTGGTTGTCGACCGTTCGGGTCGAAGGGTAATTCTGATAACCCCATACTTCGTTGAGCAGTTCATCGCGACTGATGACGCGATCCGCGTTCTGAACAAGAAATTGGAAGGTCTTGAATTCCTGCGCGGTCAGGACGACGGGCTTGCCCTCGCGTTTCACTTCCATTTTCTTGAAGTCGACCGAGATGTCAGCGAAGCTGATCACGTGCACATCCGGCGTACGCGCGTTATGACGCAAAGCCGCGCGCACCCGTGCCAGGAGTTCCCGCGGGCTAAAGGGTTTGGTGACGTAATCGTCGGCACCGAGTTCTAGCAACAGGACCTTGTCCGATACGTCGCTGGCGGCGCTGAGCACGACGATGGGCAGGGTCGGGGAAATCGCCTTGATCTCCTTGCAAACGTCGCGGCCTGAAACTCTTGGCAGACGCAAGTCGAGCACTACCGCCGCCGGCGCCGACACCTGAAAACTGTCAATGGCCGACTTGCCATCAGACTGGGTTTCGACCGTGTATCCCTCGGTCTCAAAAAGACGCCGCAGCGCCTTCTGCACCGCAGGATCGTCTTCCACGACCAGGATGCGACCGATAGGTCGCGTGCACGGCGACGGACTTAGAGTTCTGCCACTAAACGGAGTAACCAGATTCCCCATATAAAGTTGTCCAATCTGCGGGGGTGGGATGATTCCGCTACAGCTTCGCCCCATCTGGAAGTGGCTAGCTCACCACAAAGCTTACACGCTTTGTCCACAAATGAGTCCGGCTCTGACATTGTTTTGACACTTATTTTACAAATTCCGGACGCGAACTGGCGAGGGGACGGAAGGCAGTTTGCTGGCGCGCGAGGCCCAAGATAGGCTGTCGGCTTGGTGTGGTTACGGCCTTCGCTGTATGGACCCGCGCAGGCGAATGCCCTACGCTGCCTGTGCTGCACGAACGTCCGCACACTCGTCTAGACCGTTTCCGCAAGGAGTCCAAAAATGTTTTCCCCAAAGTTGGTTGTGGTTGCCGTACTTGTGTCCGCGTGCTTTTTGTTTGCGAGTGTGGCTGTCGCATGTAGTGCAAGTACTACTGATTTCAGCGATAACGGAGGAATATTGTCGGGATCGAATGCCGGCTTATCGCTAAGCGGATCGACGTTGATCTCGGTGACTGGCTATCCTGGTATGGGTTCGACCATAGGTGACCTTGGAACCGTTTCATTCGTTACAGGTGCCTTGAGCAGTGGGTCGCTTCAAATGGGCGGCACTTTCGCCGCAGGAGGCGCGTTCACCATCGACGGGAACGGAACCGGCGGGCTCCCGAACGCCGTGATGTTCTCGGGAACTTTCTCAGGGCCAGCGACGTGGACTCTTACCACGCTCGCCAACGGCACTCACAACTACACACTCACGGGTGTTATTACCGGAACGATGGGAGGTAACACTCGAAATGGTGTGACGGTGCAGTTGGCCGTCAACACCGGCAAGGGGTTTTTCGATGGAATGACCACAATCGCCGGCGGAGACACGGCGCTGTTGTCGTCGGTCCCTGAACCTTCCACTCTCGGGATGATGGGCGCGGGACTGTTAGGCCTGGTGAGCGTGCTGCGGAGGAACGCATTTCCGCACATTTGAGGTGACTCCAACAAAGCGCCCGCACCATTGCGGGCGCTTTCCCTGACTCGTTTTGGCTGCGGGTCGAAGGGTTTAGGAACACGACGATCCGGACGATCGGCGATCACGGCTGTCGTAGAATTGTGGACTTGCCTGCCGCCACAGAACTTGACGGTCTCGTCGTCGTCCTGGTGCGTCCGCGCAACCCGCTGAATATTGGTGCGGCTGCTCGTGCGATGAGTAACTTCGGCGCTCACCGGATGCGCCTGGTCAATCCCTACGCCCTTGCGTTTCGCGAGGCGCGCTCTGCCGTAGGAGCCTCGGCAATACTGAAGGACGCCCACGAATTCAAGACTCTCGCGGAAGCCGTATCCGACTGCACACTGGTTCTGGGAACCACCGCTGTCCGGAACCGGGCGCTTCAGCATCCGCTGCACAGGCTCGACCAAGGCGTTGCCGACACGATTCGGAAGCAGCTCGATGCCGGTCGGGTTGCTTTGTTGTTCGGTTCCGAGAAGATTGGGCTCACCAACGAAGACTTCAGCCACTGCCACTGGCTGGTGAATATCCCCACGATCGAGGGCCACATCTCGATGAACCTGGGGCAAGCGGTGGCCGTTTGTCTCTACGAACTCGCGCGCAGTTCTTCAGTGGAACAGATCAGGGAACGAGTCGAACCAGCGAGGGCGGGGGAAATCGAGCAGATTTCCGAAGGCATGCTCGAGGCCCTCCAGGCCAGCGGCTATGTGAAGCCGGGCAACGATGCGGTCGCGGAAAAGAAAGTGCGGCGCCTGATGCTGCGACTCAACCTCGAGGCCATGGATGCCAAGGTGTTTCTCGGCATGGTGCGCCAGATCGTATGGAAGCTTCGCCAGAATAGCGAAGGCTAGACGCGCTGTGCCGAGGCTAGCATCGAGGTTTGTCTGAAACGAAATTCGAGCAGCCAGGTGCTCGCCGTGGGCTGTCCATCGACCTGCGGAGGCGTAAATTCCCAGCTCTCGGCCGCTTTCATCGCTTGCGCGGCAAAATATCTGCTTGGTCCCGAGGCCTGAAAAGTGGCGGAGGCCACTTTGCCGGAAGCGTCCACCTTGAGACGCACCCGGACCTTGATTGTTCCCGTGATCGTGTCCAGTGCGCTCTGGGGCACGTGGGGAAGAACCCGGTGGGCCACCTCGCCGGCGGTAGTCACTTTCTTGAGGGCTTCGGGCTGCGCGGTCGCTGACGGTGGGCTGACCGCTGGCGTAGCGGAAGCGCTCTCACCGGCGCTTTCGGCCGGCGCGCCTGCGGTTGGAACTTCCGGCCTCTTTCCGCGCCAATACATGGCTGCGACCACAATTCCCAGCAAAGCGATCAGGGCCAGTGGGACTCCGAAGATCGGTCGTCGACCTCTCGACGGCGACGGAACCGCAACCGCCTCCGTCTCCGCCGGCACAGATCTTGCAACTCTTCCCGTGGGTTGCAAGCACGCCTGGATTAGCGCCAGAGAGCAGCGCCGCTTCGGATCGAGGTGCAGGCATTCGCGGGCAATGCTGCGAAAGGGTTCGGGGATATTCTGCGGCAGGCCGGTCTTGCTGGCCGAGCCGTCCTCTGCGAGCGCCACATTCTGCGTCAACGCCGCCACCAGGATGGCGCCCACCGACCAGATATCCCCTTCAGGAGTGACAATGCCGGCGGCGGTTTCCGGCGCGTCGTAGGCATCGATTCTCCGGCGCGTCGAATTCGTGTTGTCGGCAAACTGGACATTGTCTGCCGAGAGCTTCAGTTGCTCGCCGACCGCCAGCACATTCGATGGCTTGATGCGGCCATGCACGAACCCTCGTCCGTGAAGATAGGAGAGCGCGTCGATTACCGGAGGCAACAGGTCCCCGACTTCGGAGGGTTCGAGCGCACGCTGCGGCAGAATCCGCGCGAGATCGTCGTCGGCATATTCCATGACGATGTAGAGAACCAGGTCACCATCGATCTGGCAACTCCCGGTGTCCAGCGTGTGGATCAGGTGAGGATGGGTAAGAGCCGCAGTTGCGCGCAGGCGTGCGAGTTCGCCATCGACGTCCATGCCCCTGGCATCGATCAGCTTGATCGCGGCTCTTTGAGGATCCGGGGTGGAGATTTCAGTCAGAAAGACCGCGCTGTGGTCGGACCCGCCCAGATATTGCCGGAGCGGAAATTTCCCGTCGACGACGCGGCCTTCCCATGATTTCCAGGTCTCAGGGTTAGTCATATGCTGCTAACGTGCGATTCAACATTCTATGCCATCGGTTCAAAAACCGGCGGCCAGAGCGCTGAATCACAGGTTGCAGCCAGTGTGGGCGAGGTTCAGCGGCTCTTGTAGCTGAAAGTCACCTTCGTTTCTCACCTGCCCGGCTAGCACCTGCATTTGCAGGCCGGCCTGGGAGCCACTGCCCGCGATCGGTGCCATCCTTCGAGCCACCGCGACTTCATCCCGAAACGCCCAGCGATCACCTCTCCCCCAAAATCTTTCACCCTGTATACCCTGGGCATCGACAGCGCGACGCAGGTAACCGGCAGCGGCTCTGCTGTACCATAGCAAGTCGCAAGCTCCACGGCTTCGGAGGAAACTTTGGCCTTTACCACCGAGAAGTCGCGTCAGGCCTACGAGCGCACCCTGGCTGTGCTGATCGAGGCCAGCAGTTCCTCGTCGCGAGGCCCGGCAAACTTCGGTAAATATCCGATCTTCATGGAGCGCGGCCGCGGCTCGCGAATCTACGACGTCGACGGCAATGAATATATCGACTGGATGATGGCATTCGGCGCGTTACCGCTTGGGCACGCGCATCCAGAGGTCGTCGAGGCGATCACGGAAGCCGCCGCCAGCGGGGCCCACTTCGCCACCGCCACTCCGGTGGAACTCGAAGTCGCCGAGATGATCCAGAAGATCGTTTCGAACGCCGAGCGGGTGCGCTTCGCCAACACCGGGACCGAAGCCGTGATGGCGGCGGTTCGCCTGGCGCGTGGCGTGACCGGGCGTCCGAAGATTCTGAAGTTCGAAGGCCACTACCACGGCTGGCACGACGACTTGCTGGTCAGTTCAAACGTGATGCCAGTCGCATCACTTGGACTTCCGAGCGCTCCGGTGAAGATTCCTGACAGCTCAGGCCTGAATCGCACGGCTCTCGACGACACCATCGTTGTGCCCTGGAATGACCTGCCGGCGGTCGAACGCGCCCTCGAGAATCATCGCGGGCAGATTGCGGCGATCATCACCGAGGGCGTCATGGCCAACATGGGCGTGATTCCTCCCGCCGAGGGATATCTGCACGGGCTCGAGAAATTCGCGAAGGCGAATGGCATTCTTTTCATCCTCGATGAAACCGTGACTGGATTCCGCATCGCACCCGGAGGCTGCCAGGAGCACTACCAGCTCTCGCCCGATCTGGTGACGTTCGGCAAAGCCCTGGGATGCGGCTTGCCCGTGGCCGCGCTTGTCGGCCGCGCCGAGGTCATGGACGCCCTCGAGTGGGGCGGGGTGCTGCACTACGGCACGCACAACGGATCGCGCATCGGCATGTTCGCGGCGCGTGCCAATCTGCGTGTGCTGACCCGCAAAAACCATGAAGCTTTTCGCCACACCTGGAAAATTGCCGAGAAGCTCTGCCATGGGCTGCGCGATCTGTGCCGCAAGAAAGGCCGCCAGGCCGTGGTGCAGAATGTCGGTCCGATGTTCCAGCTTTTCTTCACCGATCAGCCGGCGATCCGCGACTATCGCGACTTCTGCCGGCACGTCGACCGCGCCGCGTTCCAGAAGTTTGTGCTGTCGCTGTTTCCGTTTGGAGTCTATGCGTCGCCCTCTGCCGCGCTGCATTCGATTGTGACGGTGGCCCACACGGAGAAAGATGTGGAGTTCACGCTCGACGCCGCGGAAAAGACACTGGAGAAAATGTGAGGCGACAAAAGTTTTTCAGGCAGCGCTGCCGGACATCACGCCGCTGAATTCGACTGGCGCGCCCGGCTGCGGCAAAGGAGAGCTCCCATTGGCGCAAACGCCGGGGGCAGTAAAACAAAGGGCACCAATGACGCTGCCATCCAGGAAGATTGAGACGCTCGCGGTGGGGTTACTGTCGCTCGAGGGCAGGACCGCCATGGTCACCGGCGCTGCTTCGGGCATCGGCCGCGGCATAGCGCTGCGATTGGCCAAAATGGGAGCGTTCGCCGCGCTGCTCGATATCGACGAGAGCAAAGGACGGGAGGCGGAGGCAGAAGTCGAAGCTCAAGGCGGAAAAGCGATTTTTGTGAGATGCGACGTACGCTGTGCTAGAGACTGCGAAAAGGCTGTCGAGGCGGTGATCAACTCACGCGGGAAGGTCGACATTCTCTCGAACTGCGCCGGCATCGCCATTCGCAAAGACGTGATTGATCTCACCGAGGACGAATGGGACCGCTCGCTCGAGGTGACCCTCAAGGGGATTTACCTGCTTTCGCATGAGGTGATCCCGCACATGATTCGCGCCGGCGGAGGCAGCATCATCAACGTCGGTTCCGGATGGTCACTCAAAGGCGGTCCTAAAGCAGCGGCCTACTGCGCTGCCAAAGGCGGCGCAATGAACCTGACGCGCGCTATGGCGATTGATTACGGCAAGCACAACATCCGCGTGAACTGTGTTTGTCCCGGCGATGTCGACACGCCCATGCTTCGGAGCGAGTGTGCGCAACTCGGTGAAGACGTTCCAGCTTTCCTGCGCGAAGCGGCAAATCGCCCGCTCGCTCGCGTGGGCACTGCCGAGGATGTGGCGAATGCCGTCCTGTTTCTCGCCAGCCCGATGTCGAGCTGGATCACCGGTGCCGCGCTGGTCGTCGATGGCGGAGGACTGGCCTAGCAGCGAGCACCATGCGGCTATTGCCCCAGAGAACGCCGCTGCCTTTTGTCGGGAGAACTGAAAGCCAGCCTCTGGTGCGATGTCCTTGATGTCTACTTCCCAGTTGCTCCCATCCGCAAAGGTTAGTTCCGCGATGAAGAAAATGACACCGTCATTTGTGTCCCCTGGCTTTATCTCCTTCCGAACCGTAACGAGGTTCAAGCTGCGGAGCTCAATTCCGTTCGGAGGGACATTTGCCCAGCCAATTTGGTACGAAGCAATCAGCTTCCCACTGTCATTTTTCAGTCGAGCGCCTCTCAATAAGTGGGGGTGTGTGAGAGCAATTTGAACAAGGTGTGCAGGAGCTGAGCTTTGGGTGGCCATAACCATCCGAACTTCGGGAGCAGCAACGGCCGAGCCGATCAGCAAAAACGCCACCGCGAGAAACACCATGAATGTGGATTGTTGCACCTCGATTCGAAGCATTACCGGTTGCGTCAATCTTCATAGGCAAGCGTCGAAGTCTGCGGTTGCGCTGATTCATCGCTAGCATTCACACAATTGCCGGAGACGACTTGGCGTCACCGCTGTCGCCGCTGCCTTGCCACTTCGTACAGTACGATGCTTCCAGCCACTCCGGCGTTCAACGATTCGACTTGCGCCGCGTGCGGGATCGCCACCAGTTCATCCACCTGCGCTATCAGAGTGCGCGGCAGACCCGACCCTTCGCTCCCGATGAATACCGCCGACGGCCCTGTGAATGCTGCCTGATCGAGCGGGGTCCCTTTGTGAGATGACGTCGCGATCAGCCGTACGCCGGCTTTCCTCATGCTCTTCAAAATCTCTTCGATTCCGCCGGCCGCTTTTGCCATTACAACCGGCAGCCGAAAGATCGATCCCGCCGACGCTCGAATCACTTTGGCATGGAACGGGCTGACCGTGCCTTCGCCCAATACGACGCCCGCGCTGCCAAAGGCTTCGGCCGAACGCAGGATCGTCCCCAGATTGCCCGGATCCTGCAGGCCGATGATCACGATGACCGGACCTACTGGCAGCCGCTCCCGAACATCGTCGAGTGAGAATTCGCGCAGCCGTACCAGTGCCGCCACGCCCTGCGGCGTTTCACTTGGAACCGCGCCGTCGAACAGCTTGTCGGGAAGCAGCAGGGTCTCGACATGGGAGCCGATCTGCGGCAGCAGGCGCTCCGCCAGATTCTGCGCCGACTCCCGGAACAGCACGGCGCGAAAATGCAGCCCGCTGCGGATCGCTTCCTCCACGATGCGGACGCTTTCGATCGCGCAATCGCCTTTCCCGGTGAGTTCGGCGCGCGCAAACGCCTGGCGCAGTTCCTTCACCAGAGGATTGTGTCGGCCTTCGATGCGGCGAAGGCGGCGCGCGGCTGGAGCTATGTTGCGAGGTCGAGCCATGGCTGATCCCAGGCGGCGAAAAACCTAGAAACCAACAAGAACATTAAGCCACACGGAGTTCAAGACCACAATGCTTCTTCCTGCGTGCCACTTGGTTGTCCTTTGTGGTTTTGAGTTCTGCGTGACGTGGATTGCCACCTTTGCCGTATTATGGTAGGTTCCGCCGTCTAAATTCATCAGTCTATAGCAGTTAGAGAAGGGATCGCCGTGCGCGCCGAGATTGTAAAAATCAATTCCGAGAATCCCGAATCTTCCCTCGTAAAATATGCCGCCGATCAGATCCGCTCCGGCGAAGTGCTGGGTATGCCCACGGACACCTTCTACGGACTGGCCGCCGATCCCTTCAACCTGCGCGCCGTCGACAAGGTGTACGAGATCAAGACGCGCTCGCGTCACAAGCCGCTCTCGCTGCTGATTGAGAGCGTCGACCAGGCCGAAGAACTAGCCAAGCCCCTGCCCGAAGAATTCTACGCACTGGCGCGCAAGTTCTGGCCCGGTCCGCTGACGATCATCGTGAGAGCCGGTTCACGGCTTCCTCTCAAAGTCACGGCTAACACCGGCAACGTGGCCCTGCGCGTGCCCAATGCCAAAATTCCGCTTGCCGTCGTCACCGCAGCCGCCATCCCGATCACCGCGACTTCAGCCAACCTCAGCGGCGCGTCGGAATGCACCAGCGCCGAGCAGGTGCACGACCAGCTTCAAGGACGCATCAACATCATCGTCGATGGCGGCGATTCTCCCCGCGACATTGCTTCGACCATCGTCGATCTGAGCGATGAAACAGAGCGCTGGCGCATCATCCGCGAAGGCGCCATCCCCTCCGACGAGATTTCGAAATTCTTTGCTCAGGGATAGTCATCGAATCACTGCGAGGACCAACCCCATAGGATGACCGACAAAGCCGCCAACCAATCTCGAGCGTGGAGTTGGTGGCTGCGTCTGCTGATGCTGGCGCTCATTGCCGCCTGCCTGGCCTTCGCCATCACCGCCATTGGGGTTGTCCGTAGTGCGTCCCTCGAACAGACCCGCCCGGCCGATGCGATTGTGGTGTTCGGAGCAGCAGAGTATTCCGGGCATCCCTCTCCGGTGCTCAGGGCGCGTCTCGATCACGCGCTCACTCTGTTTCACCGCGGATTGGCCCCAGTGATCATCACCACCGGGGGCGGGGCTTCTGATCCGACTTACACCGAAGGTGGTGTGGGCGAGGACTATCTGATGCGTCACGGCGTTCCCGAACGCAGCCTGATCGCCGAAACCCAAGGCCGCGATACCTCTGAGTCGGCGGTGCGGGTAGCCGTCATCATGCATGCCAACGGGCTGCACAGTTGCATCGCGGTCAGTGACGCATACCACGTTTTCCGCATTCGCAAGCTGCTCGAGCACCAAGGCGTCGGCCCGGTTTATGTCGCGCCCCGTCCTGACTCACGGCCGCATAGCATGGTGCAGCGTACGGTTGCTGTCATGCGAGAAGCGACCAGCTATCTGTTATGGCGTATCGGAATTCGATGAGCGGGGGAGCGGAAGCAACGATCAGTAGGTATCGCTGCCGTTGCAGTCTACAGGGAATTTGAGATATTGCTGGCCTGTCCTGAGATGGCGGTGATATGCAAACGTAGCGCGAATTGCAACCAGATAAAACGATGTGAAGAGAAGGTCGAGAGCGGCTAGAATCGTCATCAGAAGCGAGCAACGCAGGGCAGATGCCTGTCGTCAAAAGAAGGCCGTGGGTGGAGATAGCAGAGCGCTATCGTTCTCTGTCCGAGAAGCACGCCGGATTCCGAGATAAGCGGCCAATGTTCCAATAAGGTGACCCGTGCCATTGATGCTGAGAGTGAGAAGGTATATTTTCTTTCAGTCGGACTTTTGTTCAGCGGGGAAAGCTTCGCAGCCCCGCGCTGAGGATCCTGGCGCGTGGTCTAGGCCTGGTTAACAGCGAACAACGCCGTCGACTCTATCGGCTTGTAAATCGCCCACCAAGATCCTTAGCGAAGCAGGAAAACATAAAAAAACAACAAAAAAAAAACGGGCAGCGATTGGCCAGTTATATCCCGATAGCGCTTAAAACCGCCCTTGATCGCGGGCTTTCGAAAATTTGAACGGCTCCAGAAAGTCAGCGTCTCTGTAGAGCCCGCAGACTCTTCCCTGATCTTTGATCATGCGTCGGGTGTTCAAACCCCCAGCTTTCCTGCCGCCGCCGCCCGAAACAGTTGCCCTTCCCGGATGTAGCGGCGCAGCGTGACCAGCGACTGATGCCCGGTCTGGCGCATGATTTCCAGCTCCGTGGCACCATTGATCGCCGCCTGCGTGGCAAATCGGGCTAACAAGAGGGACGCTGCGATCCACGCAAGAGCCTTGTAAGCCGTTGGACTCATGGACTTTAACGAAAGCGATTCTCAACAGGATCCTCAACCGCAATATGTGCGTCACAGGGGACGCCCCCGGAATTGAATGCTCTCTGCACATGACGGCGAAACGGCTCGAACTCTTGCTGCTTGCCAACGCATGGGACCGGCCGCTATAAAAGCGCAGGTGGGCGTACTTTTGGGACGACTTCGCCTCCTGTTCGCTGGCCTCGCAATACTGACAGTTTCAAATGTTGCTGGGCGTGTCAGCATTTCACCACAGTCAACACAACAACCGAGGTCTTGGCATTGGGTGTCATTAGAGGACTGCGTCCCAAGGGCACTGAAGGCCTCTCTCCTCAACAGGGTGCCAAGGCCCCGGCGATTTCGTGAGAGGCCCGTGGCATAACTTTTGAAACTCTGGAACGATCAGCGCGGGTAGAAAAACACAATGAAAAAACTACTATTCATCGTTCTAGCACTTAGCATTGCTGCCAATGCTGTATTTCAGCGAAAGTGGATGGACGCTTCCTGACATCATGAAGTCAACGAGGACGTGCCTCTCACCGGAGCTACCATGAAGATCCTTGTCTGCCGCAGTCTCGCCTTCCTGGCCGTCTTTGCTTGTTTTGCAGTTTCGACGCTTCTTGCCCAACCGGCGACCCACCCGCCTCCGCCCGCGGCCGCCTCCACCGTTCCGGCGCCCTTGATTGCCCGCGTGCAGTCGGTGATCGATGCCGACACCCCGCGTCTGCTTGAAATCTTCAAAGACCTGCACCGCAATCCCGAGCTCGCCTTCACCGAGACCCGCACCGCCGAAATCGTCGCGCGGGAATTGCA
>Ga0123355_10014886_pt1 | contig 12182 bp, 14 predicted proteins | sample TergutEmb28metaG_3_FD_89872 | JGI IMG/M metagenome (GOLD analysis project Ga0123355, IMG submission 89872) | Embiratermes neotenicus P1 segment gut microbial communities from Petit-Saut dam, French Guiana - Emb289 P1 | ecosystem: Host-associated > Arthropoda: Insects > Digestive system > Gut ...
TAGGACTTGTCGTCGCGGTACTTGACGTTGAACCGGGGGTCGAACTCCTTGATCCAGGAGTACTCCAGCTGCAGCGCCTCGACTTCGGTGTTGACGACCGTCCACTCGACGGACGCCGCGGTCTGCAGCATCAGCTGGGTGCGCGGGTGCAGCGCGGTGAAGTCGGCAAAGTACTGGTTGAGCCGCTGCCGCAGCGACTTGGCCTTGCCGACGTAGACGACCCTGGCGTGCTCGTCCCGGAACCGGTACACACCCGGCTGCTCGGGGATCTCCCCCGGCTTGGGACGGTAACGGGACGGGTCTGCCACGAGGACAAGGGTAGCCGCTGACGGGGCTTTTCCCGGCCCCTAGCGGCTTTCCAGTGTCTGATGTCCCTGGTTATCCGGAACGGGCCGTTGCTCCGGCCCTCGTCCGCCTGTCCCAACTCGCGTTATATCTTGTAGGCTGACTGACGTGACGGACTTCACGGCATCGCCGTCGGCGGAGCAGCTCGGCGACGAGTACTTCCAGAATCCGCTGGCCTTCTACACCCGGATGCGCACCGACGGACCGGTCAAGCCGGTCATCCTGCCGGGCGGCGGGAGGTTCTGGCTGGTGACTCGCTATGCCGAGGTGCGGGCCGCGCTCGCCGACCCTCGGCTGTACAAGGACTGGGCGGGCAAGCTCACGGGTCCCGACTGGGTGCCGGACGAGGTGATGGGGTACCTGTCGGTCCACCTGCTCAACGCCGATCCGCCCGACCACACGCGGCTGCGGAAGCTTGTCACCCGGGCGTTCACGGCGCGGAGGGTGGCCGACCTTCGGCCGCGGGTCGAGGCGATCACCGACTCCCTCATCGAGGCGCTCGCGGCGCGGGCGGCGTCAGGCGCCGATGAGGTCGACCTGATTGAGGCGTTCGCGTTCCCGCTGCCGGTCACGGTCATCTGCGAGCTGCTCGGGGTGCCGGTGCGCGACCGGGACCGGTTCAAGGAGTGGTCACACGCGGTCGTAGCGGACGAGGAGGGGTCGGACTTCCGCGCTACAGGCGCCGAGATGTTCTACTACTTCACCGACCTTGTTGCGGCCAAGCGCGCCCGGCCGGCCGACGACCTGGTATCGGCGCTGATCGAGGCATCCGACTCCGGCGACGCGCTGAACGAGCGCGAGCTGATCGCGATGCTTTTCCTGCTGCTCGTCGCCGGCCATGAGACAACAACCAACCTGATCGCGTCGGGGATGCTCGCCCTGCTGACGAATCCTGTGCAGGTGGCGCGCTTGCGGGAGGACCCGTCGCTGCTGCCCGGTGCGGTCGAGGAACTGCTGCGTTTCGCCAACCCGCTGAATCACGCGACCGAACGGTTCACGATGGAGCCGGTGGAGATCGGCGGCGTGACGATCCCGGCCCGCGAGTGGGTGCTGTGCGTGACCTCGTCGGCGAACCACGACCCACAGCGGTTCTCCTCGCCGGACACGCTCGATGTGGGCCGGGACGCCGGGGGGCATGTGGCGTTCGGGCACGGGATTCACTACTGCCTGGGGGCGCCGCTCGCCCGGCTCGAAGGCGAGGTCGCTTTCGGGGCGCTGCTGTCGCGGTTCCCGTCACTGTCGCTGGCGGCCGACCCGGCTTCGCTGCGCTGGCGGCGGAGCTCGCTGATCCACGGTCTGGAAACGCTGCCCGTCCGGCTCGCCTAGCGACGGAACATAGCGTGCGCTCCGCGATTCTTGCTGTTATTAGGCGGAACGGCGGGTCAGGCGAGGACGGTGCCGACGGTGACCGACTCATAGCCGTGAGCCTCGGCGACCGGGGCGTTGGTGACCTGGCCCTCGTGGGTGTTGAGGCCAAGGGCGAGCGCGTGGTCGTCGCGCAGCGCCTGCTGCCAGCCCTTGCTGGCCAGCGCGACCGCGTACGGGAGGGTCGCGTTGGTCAGCGCGTAGGTGGAGGTGATCGGGACCGCGCCCGGCATGTTGGCGACGCAGTAGAAGACGCTGTCGTGCACCGGGAACACTGGGTCGGCGTGCGTGGTCGGGTGCGAGTCCTCGAAGCAGCCGCCCTGGTCGATCGCGATGTCGACGAGCACCGAGCCGGGCTTCATGCGGGACACCAGCTCGTTGGAGACGATCTTCGGGGCCTTGGCACCGGCGATCAGCACCGCGCCGATGACCAGGTCCGCGTCCAGGACGGCGCGCTCAACCTCGTAGGCGTTGGACGCGAGGGTCTGGATCTTGCCCTGGTAGATGGCGTCGATCTGGCGCAGCTTGCTGATGTTCTTGTCGAGGACCGTAACGCGAGCCCCCATGCCGACCGCGATCTGCGCCGCGTTCTGGCCGGAGACGCCGCCGCCGATCACGACCACACTGGCCGCCCGGGTACCGGGCACGCCGCCGAGGAGCGCGCCGTAGCCGCCGCCCTGGCGCATCAGGTGGTAGGCGCCGACCTGCGGGCCGAGGCGGCCGGCCACCTCGGACATCGGGGCGAGCAGCGGGAGGGAGCCGTCGGCGAGCTGAACCGTCTCGTATGCGATTCCGGTCACCTTGTTGGCCAGCAGCGCGTCGGTGCAGGCCTTGTCGGCGGCCAGGTGCAGGTAGGTGAACAGCGTCAGGCCGGGCCGCATCCGGTGGTACTCCGCCGCGATGGGCTCCTTGACCTTGAGCACCATGTCGGCGATGCCCCACACCTCATCGGCGGATGGAATGATGGTCGCGCCGGCGGCAACGTATGCCTCGTCGGCGAGCCGCGAGCCCGCGCCCGCGCCCTTCTCGAGGTAGACCTGGTGGCCGTGGGCGGTCAGCTCGCGCACGCCCGCGGGGGTGATGGCGACGCGGTACTCGTGGTTCTTGACCTCGCGGGGGATGCCGACCTTCATGACAATGTCTGCCTCTCAAGACGGTTGCGGGACAGCCTTTACCTGAACTGCGTTCCATCCCACTGATCTCAGTTTGCATTATTGTCGGAATGAAGCCTAGTAGGCTAAATTTAATTCTGTATACTATTGGTATGGCTGATGGAAGTTCATACCGGTCGGCTCCACAGGGGGGTCCGCCGAATCGTGTTCGGCCGGTCACGCTGCCGGAGAGCGCGCCCGGTTCCGGCGGACCGGCCACAGACGGCAGCGGCCCGCTGGACGACGTGGACCGGCACATCGTCTGGGAACTGGCGCGGGACGCCCGCCTGCCGAACAACGCGCTCGCCGAGCGGGCCGGCATCGCGCCGTCAACCTGCCTTGGACGGGTCAGGTCGCTGCGCGAGCGGGGGGTGATCCGCGGCTACCACGCGGACGTCGACCCGGCCGCCCTCGGGCGGCCGCTGCAGGCGATGATCGCCGTCCGGCTCCAGTCGAACGCCCGGGGCCGGATCCGCGGCTTCGTGGCCGACGTAGCGGGGCTGCCTGAGGTGCTCAATGTGTTCTTCCTGGCGGGAAAGGACGACTTCCTGCTGCACGTTGCGGCGGCGTCGACGACCTCGCTGCGGGACTTCGTCGAGGCGCTGTCATCGAACGCGGACGTCTCCTACACCGAGACGTCGCTGATCTTCGAGCACATCCGCGCGGATGCCACTGGGTAATGCCGCGCTCGCCGAGCCGGCAACCGCCACCAGGGTGAGTGCGGGCCGGGACCAATTCGCCGCGGCGTTTCCTGTGGCTCGCGGTACTGGCGGGCGGCGCGGGCGCGGCGAAGCATGAAAGGTGCCGGGTCGGTCTGGCCGGGCTTCGAGCCAATGAGAGGCAGGCGGCAATGCCATGCCGCGGCTGGCGGGCCGTTCGCGACCTTCAAGCGCGGATGGACGAGGGCCGCCGGCGCCGCCTCGCCGCCATCGGCTTCCCCGACGGCGAGGCGGCGGAGCTGTCCGCCCTGCACACCCGCAACTTCATGTAGCGGCCGGCGCGGGAGCCGCCTGGAACAGGCTGACCTTCGGGCCGTTGCCCATCAGCGGGGCTGCCAGCGGCAGCAGGAAGCGGTACTTGGGGGGCAGCTGGGCGCGGAGCCCGGCAGGCGGCCGGAGGATCGACGCGGACTCGACCAGCCGGAGGCCGAGCCGCTCCAGCGTCCGCGGGTCGTCGCACGGCCACTGCCACAGCGGCAAGTTCCGCTTGGCGGCCATCTGGCGCTCCCATTGGAACGTTCGCTGCGGGTAGGTGTCGAACGCCAGCATCGCCCCGGGGAACCGGTCGGCGATCCGTGCGAGCGCGCTCGGAACCTCATCTTCCGGCAGGTAGACGAGCACGCCGTCGGACACGAAGAAGTACGGTCCGGGCAGCTTGGCAGCCGCGGCCAGCCAGTCCTCGTCGAGCAATGACGCGGCGAGCATCCGCCTGCGGTCGGTGTCCTCGAAGAACCGCCGCCGCACCTCAATGGTGTCCGGAAGATCAAGATCGATCCACCGAACGGTCCCGTTGTCCACCCGCTCGAACCGGGTGTTCAGCCCGGTGCCGAGTTCGACCACGGTACCGTTCGGATGGCGATCGAGGAACTGACTGACCCACCAGTCCAGGATCATCGTGCGGAGCACGACGACGGTGGTATTAAAGGTCACCTTGTAGGCGGCGGCGTCGACGTTGAGCGCGCGCAGGATCTCGACGGCTTTGGGGTCCCGCAGCAGGGGACGCTTGCGCCCAGTCTCCTTGGCTCGCGCCGTCAGGGGGAAGAACAGCGTCCGCTGAACCGCGCCGAGCTCGGCAGTCTCACGATCTGTCATGTCTTCATGATGCCTTTCTGCCCGGGAGCGGTTACGTTGCTTATCGAACCGCAAGGGTCGAGCCTGCCGACCAGGACCGGAAGAACCTGACGATGCTTCGGAGTGCGGAACGGATTCTCGTGTCACACGTGACATGCTGCTGACCTACGGGCACGGCACGGAGAGCGCCGAGCGGACGGCCGCCATACTCCGCGCCGCGGGCGTTTCCTCGCTGGTGGACATCCGGATCGCGCCCGGCAGCAAGCGCAACCCGCAGTTCGCCCGCGCTGCTCTGGAGGAGTGGCTGCCGGAGGCGGGCATCGCCTACCGGTGGGAGCAGCGGCTCGGCGGGTTCCGCAAGCCCGGACCGGACAACCCAGACGTGGCATGGCACGAGGACATGTTCCGCGGTTACGCCGAGCACATGCGGTCCGCCGGCTTCCTCGACGCGATCGGCGGCGTGCTGGCCGAATCGGCCACGCCACAGGTCGTGGTCATGTGCTCAGAGTCCCTGTGGTGGCGCTGCCACCGCCGCCTGCTCGCCGACTTCGTCTCCGCCGCCCGCGGCACCGAGGTCCGGCACCTGATGCACGACGGCCGGACCGAGCCGCACCGCCCCTCCCCCGGCCTCCGCCTCCGCGCCGACGGCCTCCTCGTCTACGACTCCGGCCAGGCCCCTCTCCTCTAGCCGGCTCCGGGACTGCAGCATTTCCGGGTGCTGGGTTCCGGTACACCGATGGCAGGACCGACGGCGAATGTCGGACACGCCGGACATGATAAGAGCGCCCGGCGCGTAACGATCTGAACGCCGCGCGTTATGCGGGCGTCAGCCAGGGCCGCAAATCGCTCCTCTTCCGACTAGCGTCTATCCGGGCTTTAGTGCTGCATCTAGCCTGGATGGAGTACCATCATGACTAAACCAGTACGCTACCGAGTTCTCGAGCGGGCGCTGCAGGCACAAGGCTGCACCTGGCGACCGGGCAAGGGAGACCACATCGGGTGGTACTGCCCATGCGGCCAGCACATCGCGGTCGCCACCAAGGCCCGCGTCGTCTCACCCGGTGTCGTAGGTGACATCGTGAGCAAACTCCGCTGCCTTCCGGAGGGGTGGCTGTTGTGACGGGAATGACGGTCATGACCAGGTACAACGTGACGGCCAAGCATTGGAAGCGCGGCTGGGAACTGCACATCGAGGGAGTGGGCGTCACCCAGTGCCGGAGCCTGGCCGAGGCCGAGACCATGGTCAGGGACTATATCGAGTCGCTCACCGGCGCGGATCCGGGCGCTGTCGTGGTCGCGGTTACTGCTGAGGTCGGCAACGGCCTTGACGAGCAGGCCCGCGCGGCCAGGGAGGCCGTCGCGGCCGCCGATCGGGCTACCAGGGAGGCCGCGGCCACATCCCGTAAGGTCGCGCGTGACCTGCGCCAAGCGGGCCTGTCCGGCCGTGACATCGCCGCGATTCTCGGCGTCTCCGCGCAGCGCGTCTCGCAGCTGCTCAAGTCAGCCTGAGTTCCGGACGTTCGCCGCCCAGTGCGGCGAACGTCCGGACACACGGCTCGGGCAAGGCGGGTGCACTAGGCTTGGGCGCACGGAGGCTTCCCGCGCGAGAGAAGGCCAGTGTGTCTAGTGACCGGGCTGACAGCGGACCAGCCCTTGGCGCGCAGGATGGGAAGAGCGACAGCCCCAGGCTGGACACCAGCGTTGCTCACCCGGCTCGGGTCTACGACTACTGGCTCGGCGGCAAGGACAATTTCGAAGCCGACCGGAGGGCGGCAGAAGCGATCATCGCCATCAGGCCGGCCATCGTCCGGGATATCAGAGCCAACCGTGACTTCATGCGCCGCGCAGTGGCGTACCTGGCGGGCGAGGGCGTACGGCAGTTCCTCGACATCGGCACCGGCATTCCCACCGAGCCGAACCTGCATGAGGTGGTGCAGCACATCGCCCCGGACGCACGCATCGTCTACGCGGACAACGACCCGGTCGTGCTGTCGCACGCCCGTGCCCTGCTCGACAGCACCCCTGAGGGCGCGACCTCCTACATCCACGCCGATCTGCGCGACCCCGCGATGATCCTGCAGCAGGCGGCGGGGACGCTCGACTTCACCGAGCCGACCGCTGTCACCCTGGTGTCGATCTTGCAGCTCGTCCGGGAGGAGGAAGACCCCTACGGGATCGTCGCGCGGCTCATGAACGCGGTCGCCCCTGGCAGCTACCTCGTGCTCACTCACCCGGCCAGCGACATCCACGGCGAACTCGTCGCCGAGAGCGCGCGGCGCTACAACGCCTCGGTCGTCACCCCGGTAACCCTGCGCTCCTTCGAGGAGGTCTCGAGGTTCTTCGACGGGCTCGAGCTGGTCGAGCCCGGCATCGTTCAGTGCCACCGATGGCGGCCGGCACCGGGCTCCCTGGTCGAGCAATACGAGGTGGCTGGCTGGGGCGCGGTCGGCCGCAAGCCCTAGGGCACGCAGGCCGCGCCGCCTGCTGCACAAGGGATCGGCGGCAACCAGGCGGGTGAACGGGCATCATAGGGATGTGGGGGGTGGCGCCGAGGCGGGCTGGCAAGGGCACGTGATCGTCTGCGGGCTGCCCGGCGTGGGTCTGCGGATCGTGGAACAGCTCACGCTGTCGGGTGTGCCATCCGTGGTCGTCGACGACAACCCGGCCCAGCCGCTGGCACGGATGCTCGCCAACTGGGACGTGCCACTGATCATCGGCCCGACCCGCGCCGAAGAGACGCTGGAGTCGGCCGGCCTGGCCGGCGCCATCGCAGTGATCTGCGCGCAGCATGACGACCTGGCCACCCTGGAAAGCGCGCTGCTGGTTAAACGGCTGCGCCCGGAAGTGCGGGTGGTCGCGCAAATCACCAACCCCGCCGTCGGCCGCGCGGTCAAGGAAGTCGGCGTGGCGGTGCTGGACGTCGCCGGGCTGTCCTCCCCGTCGGTGGTCGAAGCGTGCATGGGCGAGGGTGTCCAGGAGATGACGCTGTCCGGAATGAGGTTCCTCGCCGCCCGCACCACCGCGCCGCGCGCGGCGACGCTGCGCGAACTGTACGGCGCGCTGGCCCCGGTGGCCGTGCTGCCGTCCGCCGGGGACGTCCTGATCTGCCCCGGCCGGGACACCCGGGTCAACGCGGGCGATGAGGTGACCCTCATCGGAACCCCCGACGAGCTTGCCGCGGCCGCCGTGATCGATCACCCCGAGCGAATCCGTCGTTTCACCGCGACCCTCAGCCCGAGCGGCAACGGATCAGCGCAAGGCAGCGCGCCATACGGCATCCTCAGCGTCCTCGGACCGGAAGAGCCGGGCGATCCGCGGGCCGGACCCAGGGCGCCGGCGCGAGCCTTGCGCGCACTGCGCGACCTGGCGGTATCGCTCGTGCGCGCCGCCGACCGCAGGCTCGTGATGGCACTGGGCGCGCTGCTGGCGGTCCTGATCGTCGCTACGCTCGTGCTCCGGTTCACCTACCGCCTGGCGGGTCCCGGTCACCAGATCACGCTGCTCGACGCGGTGTACTTCACGGTCGAGACCGTGACCACCGTCGGGTACGGCGACTTCACGTTCCGCGGCGAACCCGCCTGGCTGATCGTCTTCGCGATCGGGCTGATGATGACCGGCGCCCTGTTTGTCGCGGTGTTCTTCGCACTGGTCACCAACGTGCTGGTCAGCAGGCGGATCGAGGAGTCGCTCGGCCGCCAGAAGATCACCGGGCTACGCGGCCACGTGCTCGTGATCGGTCTGGGCACGGTTGGGCTGCGGGTCGCCAGGCAACTGCACGACGCGGGCCGGGACGTCGTGGTCGTCGAGATGAACGAGCACAACCGGCACCTCGCCCAGATCCGGGCGCTGGACGTGCCGGTCGTGACCGCGGACGCGACCCTGCCGGAGGTGCTCCAGTCAGTGCGGCTGTCCGAGGCCTCCGCCGTGGCGATCATGACAAGCGACGACCTGGCCAACCTGGAGACCGGCCTGGCGGTTCGTGACCAGCTCGGTGAGCGGTGGGCAGCGACCCCGGTCGTGCTGCGGATCCTCGACCCGCAGCTGGCGCATTCGGTCAAGGAGACGTTCGGCTTCAAGAACGTCCGGTCGACGGCCGCCCTGGCGGCACCCTGGTTCGTCGGTGCGGCGCTCGGGCTCGACGTGCTGTCCACGTTCTACGCCGGTGACGAGCCGCTGCTCGTCGCGCGGCTGACGGTCACCCCTGGCGGCGGCCTGAGCGGCCTGCAGATGCACGAACTCGCCGCGCGCACCCGCGTCCTGGCGCTGCGCCGCGCCGCCGACCGCGCGGTCCTCGAGCATCCGCCGCGCCGCTCCACCAGGTTCCGCCCGGCCGACGAGGCCTACCTCATCGGCCCATACGACGAGCTGCTCAGTGTCTTGCGCCGGGACCGTCCGTCGGCTGCCCTGGCCGGCCCCTAGGCGGGCGCGATGTGCGCCGCGAAACCCGTGGTCTGCCAGGTCTGGCCGGCGTCGGTGATCGCGTAGCCGTGGTAGCCGTCCAGCGACTCGATCCAGTCGCGGGACATCGCCGGGCCCATCGCGAACGCGGCTGTCGCGTAGGCGTCGGCATAGCACAGCCGCGGGCCGACCACGGTCAGGCTGGCCAGGCCGCGGGGCGGCTCGCCGGTGTGCGGGTTGACGATGTGCTCGCCGCGCTCGGCCACGCCGGATGTCGCGACGGCGCCGTCACGCGCGGCCACGACGAGCGCGAGACTGCCGCGGCGGAACGGGTCGGCGATACCCACTCGCCAGGGCTCGGCCGCGCTGCGGCCGCCGGCGCACTGCACGTCGCCGCCGCCGTTGACCAGATGATTCGGCGACCCGGCGGCGGACAAGATAGCCGCCGCCCGCTCGACCGCCCAGCCCTTGACGTAGCCAGACGGGTCGAACCGGCCGCCCGGCGCGGCGGTGAAGTAGCCGCCCGACTGCATCCGGATGGCCGCGCATGCCGCGATGACCTCGGCGACCTCCGGTGCGCAGGCGTCCGGCGTGATCGTAGCGTCGGCGAGCATGGTGACGTCACTGTCCGGCCGGAACGGCGAGAAGACCCGGTCTACCCAGTGCAGCCAGCTGACCGCCGCGTCAAGCGAGCCGTCGGCGGCAGCAGCGGCGGGCACGTCGAACGAGACCACCGTCCCCATCACGGACTCGGCGTGCCGCACGCGCGCTGAGAATTCCGCCATCGTCGGTAGCACGCGCTGTCCCCCCGTCAGGCCCCGATGTTGAGCGCATTCTGCAGGGATTTAATATAACCCCCGCTCGTGTATGTAGCCCCGGAGACCGTGTCGATCCGTGCGCTCTGCGCGGCGAGCGTCTCCGCGATCAGCCGCGGGAACGCGTACTGTCCGATCTGGATGTCCAATTCCGTGGCGTCAGGGCGCTGCAGGATATTGACGCCGACGATCTTCTGGCCTTTCACCACGACCTGGACCTGAACCGGCCCGTACAGCGTGCTCGCGGCCCGCCCGGTGACCTTCAGCGCACCGAACTGCGGCGGCGACGACGATGGCGCCGGCAGTCCGGAAGCACTGGAATTCCCGGCAGCAGCGGAGTTACCTGACGTACCGGAACTCCCCGGTCCACCGGGAACTCCGGGCGGCCCGGAAACCCCGGTGGCCCCGATCCGTTCCTGATCGCCGCCCGCGGTCCGGAAGGAGAGCAGCGCGACAAGGCCGGCCACCGTCAAGGCGACGGCGAGCAGCACCCTTCGCATCGGCCTACTCCAGGAAGATGTTGTCTCCGCTGATGTTAATGTGCTTGGCGGGCAGTGGTTTCGGCGCGGGGCCGGCCACAACCGCGCCGGTCGAGATCGAGTACTGGCTGCCGTGACACGGGCAGTCGATGGTGCCGTTGGAGATCTGGTTCACGAGGCACCCCATGTGCGTACATACCGCGCTGAACGCCTTGTACTCACCGGCATTGGGCTGGGTGACCACGACCTGCTTGGCGGTGAAGATCATGCCGCTGCCGACAGGGATCTGGCTCGTAGAGGCGAGCGCGCCGGCCGCCGCGCCGCCGGAGGCGGAGCTGGCTGACACGCTGCTACCCGTGGTGGCGCCAGCGGCACCGCCGTCCGTGGCGGCCCCAGCTGCCGGCTGACTGCTCGAGTTACTCGAGCTGCAGGCAGTGATCGCGCCCGCGAGCCCCACCAGGCCGACGCCCGCCAGCATGCCGCGCCGCGTAGTCGCCGAGTCCTTGCGTGGTTCCTGTGTCAAGACTGCTCCTATTCAGGTTCGTGGACCGCTGATACGGGTCCGGCTTACTCCGCGCCCCGCTCCCCTGTATAGGGCAACGGGCTGGGGCCTGCTCCGGTTCAGCACCAGCCGTAGTCCGGTCGTAAGGCTCGTGGGACGAACGGCCCGCCCGATTGGGACCGAATGCACTGCTGCCCTGGTCACGGGCTGCCTAGCGTGGGCCTCGTAGACATCTAGGCCACCGTGACCGCGTACTAGCCGCTGCCGACCGGGCGCGGCGCGGACAACAGGGGAGGTGCTGGTGATGTCTGGAATCATCGTTGGAATCGACGGCTCGGCCCACGCGCAGCGGGCCCTTGAATGGGCCGTCAAGGAGGCGGCGGTGCGCGCGCAACCGCTGACCGTGATCACTGTGTGGCGGACAGCCGTGGGCTACTGGGGCGCCCCGGTCATGTACGCGGGCGACAGGGAGTCCGCGGACAACGCGCACAAGGCCGCGCAGGAGGCGCTGGACAAGGCCGTTGTCGAGGTTGGTCTCGGACTGCCGGTCAGCACGACCGTGCGGGCGATCAGCGGCATCGCGGCGGCTGAGCTTGTCAACGCGAGCAAGAGCGCTGACCTGCTGGTGATCGGCTCGCGCGGCACCGGCGGATTCGCCCGTCTGCTGCTTGGCTCAGTGGCGGCGCAGGTCGTGCATCACGCGCACTGCCCCGTGGTGGTCGTGCCGGACGAGATGCGCCACGGCTGAGCTTCCCGGAGGGGGCAAGTCCCGGCCGGATGCGACTCCCTAGCGCCGGGGCTGCCCGCGACGGCCGGCGGCCGGGGGGAAGCCGCCCGGCCGTCGCCTTTTCGTCCGCAAGTAGCGGAGAGTGACTTTGCCTGCCCGGCCGCGCCGCCCAGCCGGCCTGCGTCCGGTGGTGTCCGGAACGGTCCCGTGCTTCGAGCCGCGCGTGCTGACCTTGCTAAATGTCCCGCCATATAACCATTTAGATACATATCGATCCGACCAGCGGTAAGATCCCTGTGTCCTTACGGAGAGTATTCATAACGGTACGTAGAGCCCTAATCTGTTCCACAGCAGGCATCACGGATGGGACACGGACAAATGCTCAGAGTAAGCGGGGAGCTACGGGCCCGGGTCTCTCGTGTATCGCACGTGACCGACGCATTTCTCGTATTCAGCGGCAGACGGCAGGCTGGCGCACCGGAGCCCGGCCTGCGCCTTGTCATGATCCCCCCAGGCATGCGCGGGATACCGCACGTCCACCCCGGCCAGGGGATCGCGCTCTCCACCGTCAGCGGCGAGGCCGAAGCCTGGCATGGCGCCGGCCTGGCCA
>Ga0123355_10014887_pt1 | contig 12181 bp, 11 predicted proteins | sample TergutEmb28metaG_3_FD_89872 | JGI IMG/M metagenome (GOLD analysis project Ga0123355, IMG submission 89872) | Embiratermes neotenicus P1 segment gut microbial communities from Petit-Saut dam, French Guiana - Emb289 P1 | ecosystem: Host-associated > Arthropoda: Insects > Digestive system > Gut ...
GCAAGCTCCTGATGATGGATATATTAATGTCTGAAACATGTTGAGCACATAAGAAGTGAAATAAAATAGCAAGTGACATCAAGTTGGTCTTTAATTCTTCAACTATCACAATGATGCACGGTCCAATAAACATAAGATTAACAAAAAACTTACTAACAGGCACTCTGAATGCATGTCACTAGTGACTAGGTGATGGACTGGATGATCCAGGTCTCAATTCCTGGCAGAAGCACAAGATTTTTCTCTTCTCCGAAACACCCAGACCAGGCCTGGGTCCCATGCAACTTCTGTACAATACACACCAGGGGCTCTTACCTCAGGGATAGAGTGGCTGGGCTGTGGGGCTAACCACTCATTACGTAGTTCCATTAAGACTGAGTGGACCTATTCCTCCACTCCCACTATATGCATTCATGGCATGTAAAGGGAACACCCATACTTTTTGTGATTTTTCAGTACAGGAAATTCCACACAGTAATGCATGAAAAATATACTCTGTATGTAACTTCCCACTTCACCAGGTGCATGTATATATTTTTGTTTTAACTAATGCTCTTCCAGGTACCTTTGCTAATGCAGATGCATTGTCCTGCAGTCATAATGAAACTTCTGGAAGAATGTGAACATTGCTACTAAATTTTAGGCCTTCCTGTTTTGTGTCCATTGCCGAAATTATCAAGTTTCTCAGCACATGTCACAAACATGAAACAGTTTTGAAGTTTGGAATCATATGTAAAAGTGTTCATCAGTTTTTCAGAATAATCTTGCTTTGTAGTGTGTGTATTTTTAAAACTCATTGGCAAGATCACTGTCAACAGCTTGCAAGCCACCCTGAATAGCTGACACCTGTTTGATTTCCTTGGGATATCCAGTTTTCTGGAGTCCATGCAAATTCTCGCAATTTCTGCAAATGCTCTTTCCTTAGCCATTTCATTATTCAGCCATCTTTATATACTATTTAGCATGCCAATCACACTGATAATAGCATACTAATGCAGGCCTACACAGATTTCCAATAAATCTAGAATCCACAAAATACAACAAAATACATAGGATCAAACATTGTGTGTTTTTATTAACAGAAGAACAACTGAAATACCTACTTATAAAGAACAACCAGTTACCATTACACTTGGAGTAAAGTCAAAATGCCTTTGCTAGGACATGGGGAAAACAACAAATTTCCTCTTGCCATTTCCAGGATATAGGGGCAGAAATGACAATAGGAAACAAACAAAATGAATGGGAAAGGAAAACAGGAGAATGAAGGATAAAAAGGTCGGAAAGGTATAAAGGGAAAATAACTATATTGCCAGAACTGTTTTTTAATGTGAAAAAGAGGGAGGAATAACAATAGCATGGGTAAATAAATGGAATGGAAAAGCAATTAAGAAGAAGGGAGAGGAGCTAAAAGACATGCAAGGGATGAAGGAATGGAAGAACATGATTTTCCTTGTCATCTTTTATGGTTCATGCATTAGTAATAATATAATTGTAAGAAAAATATAGGCTGTTGTAAACTCAGTAATGAAACTTGGGGCTCCACAAAATGTGGGGAATTTCTTTACTAGCTGAGGAATTATCAGTTCTCAAGAAGGAGTTACCATAGTTAGTTGCAAAACTAAGCAAATACAAAGCACCACCATGAAAATTTTAGACACTATGGTGACCAAATGCCTGGGAGTTTTACAGACCTACTACACTTTTGTCTGTTTTACAGGTCTTTGCTGTGGCTTTACAAAAATCTTACAGGAGTCAAGTGGGACTACACTGCTCCGTCATCAGGGTACATTGGCAGTATCCTTTGAAGCTGGCACTATGCCAAAATGTATATACACAACACACATTCTGGCATTCTGATCCACAAATATTCCAGATATCTAACAGTGGCCTCCAAACTTTAGGTGCAAGAAGCATGACATGAAGCAAGTTCTATACTGAGCATCCACAACTCTGGAGTGACCGGTTACACTCAATGTTATTTGGTACTTCCCATCATGCGTGTGAACTAAATGCATTTTTGTATATAAGAGACAAAACTACAATAATTATGCTGAAGATATCGGGTGCCACCATACAAAATTGAGTTATCTGCCCCTTACCAGGTGCCTGGGATGTGTGAACCCCTGCATTCTGGTATGAACAGTTAAACATCTGACTGCCCTGCCTATGTTTTACAATACACAATTCCCCTCCCTTGCCAGTCTCTATCTTAGAAACTAATATAGTAGAATTCCTAGTTTTTTTAATATCCACAACAATAGGTTACAAAGGCAATGAATTGTGTACCATTCATCATAAAAGTAACATCAAAGAGAAGTTGTGAATCCTTAACATAAATCTCAGGTGGTTTTAATTCTGTCAAGAACTACTGCAAATATTTTAGCTACCCAGCTGCAGAAGCAAGTTCTGAGTGTGTATGGGATGAAATTCAGTGTGCTGCCCATGCAGATTGGTCAGATATCAGTAGGTAGATTTCACTAGTCTAGCCCAAGTGCCATTACATACTTCATTCTGTCTGTATTTGCTTGATCTTTGAAACAGATTTTTTACACCATAATTTTTATTTTGTCAACCTTTATGATGTTGGTTCTTTGAACTATCGCAGTACCAAATTACTTCATGTTCTGCATTACCAACAGACAGGGGAAAGAAGAGGCATATAAATAATCTTCTTTACTTAAAATATTGTTAAATGTAAGATGTGAGTTGGTCATCATGGTTATGTTTGTAATTTGATGTTTTCACAGTAATGATGAAGGGTACAGTCTTTTGAAATATGATGCCATGATGACTGGCAGTTTGTTGCCATTGATTTGGGAGGACCTTGCTGCCATCATCTTCACGACAGTCAAAGAATAAGGAGTTGATGGGAGAATGTGTTGCCTTATAGAGGGAAAGGGTGGGTTAGGGACAGCGCTAGTCAGGCAATAGGAGATGCAGTGTTGTGGGATGTGCAGAGTTTTTTGTTGGGCCCACTAGAGGTAAAGGAAGGGTGATGAACCAGTGAGAGGAAGGAGCACTAATTACTGAGAGAACAAGACAGGGGGAAAACCAAGTGGAGACGGTAAGGTAGAAGGAGAGCCTGGATGTGTTGGCTCTGCTGCCATTGTGTATCCTTGTGAGGAGATTGTCTATATTCCTTCAGGGAGGGAATGAGGGATTTATTTCTATGCCCTAGATGGTGTTGTATGTCTGAAGACTGTAATCTTTACATTTGCTAAACCTTGTCGAATATGCCAGAAGTCACATCACGAGTTATTTCTCTCGAAACTTAACTGTAAAGAGGTCATAGAAATAAGTATAATAAATGATTGGGGTAGCCAAGTTCAATAACTCTGTCAGTCACCACTAAATTTTCAGATCCAGTACGTGTAATTATATAGCTCTGCTACTAAGAACACTGACTAGCAATTATTGCCTCCATGAAACCAGACTGATCTTTTGCCTTTGTGACATTACAAAACTGGCTGTGACAGTGGATAATAATAAAATAAATATGAGCTCAAAGAAGAAGAATGAGGAAATAAGTAGAACTGTAGACACAGAGCTAACTCATGTTTCAGACTCTTGGTGTCTGTGGTTCTGTATACAGTCCAATTTGGTTATAATGTCATGCCAGGAACTGAATAATTTGTGCTATTATAAAAGAATGTCACTCCAAGCAAGGAACATGTACCTTACAAGGAATTCATTGGTACCGCAAAATATCTGATGTTACAGACAAGGTCATTATTACTGAATTATTACTGAATTGAACTGTATTTTAATCTGTACGTTTATAGGCTGCAAATCAAAAGATAAAAGGTTTTGTATCATATGGTAGCAGTCATGCCCCATATTTAATCTGCTCATAATTTCTCTATGCACACACTTTTGTTTGCTAGTGTTATTCCCAAACGTTTGAACTCTGGCACACACATTTTCAAAGGATATACTAGCAATATTTGTTTTATGATTCTGTTAATGAGGTATGAATGTATGTGAACATATACGCAGTGTTCTCAGCATTTACTCCTAGATCAGCATACATATTATTGACTAATAAAGTTTTGTGTTTTTGTCTGCAGTATTTATGTTTTCATTCAGTAAATTAACATCACCAGCACAGACAAGATGTTGATGTGTGCCATTTAACTTCAGTTTACTTGAACCTTCCTAACAGCATATTCTAAAGCAGAGTTGAATAGTAATGGTAATCAAAAATCTCTTTATTTCGGATCATTCTGAACAGGAAATATATCTGACAAATGTATGCCTATCCAGACTTCATGTTAAGTTTCATTTAAACACATCTGAATCAACAAAAGTGGTTTCATACCCATACCGAACTCAGTGAGAACATTATATGAAACCTTCATACTCATCATCTCATAGGATTTTGTAGTTAAACCAAATCCACCTTCTAACTGATTCCTCTGTGCAAATGGTGGAACAATGGTCTTGTATACACTACACTTGTAGGATAAAATAACTACTGTACATTTTTCGTGATGCTAGTCAGCAGATGACTTCATTTGCAAGCTGCAGACTTTTTCTGGCTGTTTATGAGGACTTGCTCTTATGGCTATAACATTGAAATGGCTAGATTTTAATGCACTGCTCTTCGTACACATGCTTCTTACAAAATGGCTTTCTGAGACCCAAGGGTGAGGTGCTGGGATTCCTGTAACAAGGAATGGGATTCACGACTGACAAGATCCACTGTGGTCCCCTCCCCCAAGACCTTTACTGGACAAGCAGGATGATACTGTCCCATTCAATGTACATTGTTTTGTATCAAAGAGAAACACTGTCCTTCAGTGGGCACTTAAACTTAACAGTACTCCAGCTGCAGCAGAAACCTGGGATTATGTGAAAGGCTTTCTACCATATTAATGTACCTTTAAGAATGCAAGTCACACAGCCTGGCTGTAATCTCCATCTTGTAGGGGTTCCACATGAATAAGTCCCTGATGAAATCTTATTAACAACTTGATGATCTGCCCATCACAGACAGGCAGATGAGACTGAAACAAGATGGCTGCCTGGCTCACATGAGAAGTTGAGTTAGCTGTAGAAACAGCAGGAATGCCCTCAAGAAAATGGATGTTATACCAGTATGCTATGGCATTGACCATTCCTGGGCATGTTGCTGTTGCATCTGTAGTCTGTGTCATTTGGATGGTTGATCTTTCTAGTAGACTAAGTTGCAGCAATTCAACAGGCTTGCTCAGAACAGCAGTAGCAAGAGTTGATAGGTTAAGATCTAGATGCTGTGAAACCTGCAAGGGAAACATACAAGTAACAGGACAACTTGGTAACAAGGAAAGTAAATCTGTCTTTAACCTTTTAAGATTTTTATCCAGTCATGATAATCCTTTAATTAAGGTCAGAAATTTTTGTATGTAACATTTTATTTAATAGAGGCAGCAAGTTCCTGTGCCACATTGGTAACCATCTACAAAATTACATGAATAACAATCTTATACACTAAGTGGAATTCATCAGTCTGCATAACATGCTATTTGTGATTACTTCACATTCTTGTTCATTTATGTTTATTTTCATTATCATTCACAACAGTGAAAGCAAATATGGTACAGACCTGATAGGTGTTGATGAAACGAGCTATATCATAACCACAAGTGTGTGAGTTGTTTAGAACGTGCGATACCTGCATCAACCAGTCAGACTGCAGCAGATGACCCATCACACAGATCTCCTGTGGTAACAAAGTTCCACCTTCTGCCAGTGATGACCTGAAATATAAGCAAGTATTACACATATGTGGCTACCTTTCATAAAAATGTGCTGCCTACATCACTTTCAAGTTAGTTATCATACCCCAGAAGAAAGCAATCTTCGTAGCCCCTGCTGTGACAGTCTCAAAGCTCATCCTCACAAAAACATGAACACACATGTTGCAGGTGCCACTTGCCACTCTTTACATCATTGGATGACTTTCAAATTATAGTACATTGATTAAACATTAGTAAGTTGTCCTGTGTATGCCATAAAGTAATATGGGGGAGTGAAGGTGCAGCTCCACACAATCTTAACCTACGCACTAGATGGAGGTGAGTGGTTAGCTGCATGCCGGGCAGCTTTAAACTCATTTCCCACTGAACAGTAGGTGGGTGGCATTCCTGAGCTGGTCTCCATGCCTGGAGAAGAGAAAGATCTCTTGCCCCTGCTAGGATTTGAGATAGCTGATACAGTTTATAAACTTCACACTAGCAAATCACTAACCTTTATTTTCCAGGAATATGAATTTAAAATTTCCCAGACCTATGCAGTTGACAATTATATTTTAATTTGGTGGTTACATCTCACCATCAGTAAATGGGGGATTTTAAGTCTCTTGCATTACAGGATCAGCAGTCACACTCATATTTTAACTGCAGAACATGGTATTAATGTGGGAAAAATGCAACACTTAGCTGCACAGACATCAGTAATAGATGCACGACCAATAAAATGTTAAAACAGGAAGTCTGAAGGTATTCATACGTGAGTGCCGGTATCATGTTGAAGGTTGTCTCATTAAGTTCCCCAGAAGGATCTACCAGGTGTGCCATAATGATGTCAAACTGTACTATGCCACTGTCCAACATTTCCATGAGTTGTTTCTCTGTTACACACTGCAGCTGTGTGTCGGTGATACCATTCAATTCTGCAACATTTCTTATTGCTGACTCATCATCTGGTGAACTCACAACACATACAAGCCTTGCTGGGTAACACATGAGCAAATGCAAACCAAATACAGGGAATGGAGAAAGATCTAATATTGCCGAGATGTGCAGATGCCTGGGCTGTAAAAGAAAATAGAGCATATTTGTAAACTCAAAATGGGCAGAGTTATTTGCTTCAATATGAATGTGGGATGATTCCACAGATATAACCCCATTAATACTTGTTAATAAGAATGATTTTATGGTGGTCAACTGACTTTTGAATACAGATGAATCCAGTGATTTCGTATAACTGGGAAAGTGAACCTAACTTATGGACAACTGTGATTTAAAACAGTCATGGTGATGTGCCCCAAGATACCAGCTACCTGTTCCCTTAAAAGTTAGGGAGAAAAGGAGTGTAAAAACAAGCATACTTTTATTATTCGTGAAAAAAAAATTGACTGTCATGTGGAATGATTAATTAATTAACTTATAGTTCTACATCTGAATTCTCTGTTTTTCTGACATACGATGCTGCCTCACTGGGAAGCAGGTTCCCAATCAATCACTTCTTTTTATTCCAACTAGATGCACATAATATGTTAAATACAAATATTTATCACCAGTTACCTCTTACATGTTTCAGTGTTTATTACACCATCTTCAGTAAGACCATTGCATTATTGCTCAAAAACTATGTGCTTTTTGCAATGCTGTTACACAGGTTGTTGTGAGACAGCGCAGCATCATATCTCAGGAGAAAAGAGACCTCAACTACACTGCAACAAATGCCTAAAAACTGTCACAATTCTGTAATTGTGTGTAATTTTTAATCTTCTGGTTATTATTTTGATGATGATGATGACAGCCGTAACATAGTCTATAACACGCTAGATTTCTGAAGTACTTATGAGTCACAAATTCATATGAATTAACCCACCAACTACAATCATGATCACGTAAATGGCCACTAGCCAGTTAAATGTAAAACAACACTCCACCACAATTACAGGCCTATCACAGCTGCCATTCTAGTGAACAATAATGAAGCACCTCACTATCATACTGACCAAATACAAGATTCCCCCCCCAATCAAAATCTTCAATTTTGAGAAAAATGCCTACAAAAGAACATGTTGAACTTTGTGTGTAATTACCAGGTAACCCTCCATTTCCCAGGTTAAGAATAAGAAAAAAATCAATGTCACATGCAGGTGAATGTGGTACTTAATGGCCTGCCAGTGAAATGTAAACATTGACTCCAAGGCCTGCTACTTCAGCTATCAAGTAACTGGCAGTGATGGTGGATCTTGGGTAACAGTGATCAAATCACTACTACCAGTACATCACACATCTGTATTCTAGATAATATGATGACAAATATGAATCCCAGTATGACAGATCTCAAGACAACGAAAGGAACACATGTCCTACTATGTGGACAACTCTTTTTTAACTACTTCCTCAATAAGCAAGGTTCTTACCTGTTGACATATGCGTACAGCAACCTGCTTTAATGCCTTCATCCACTGTTCATCATTCAGAAACTGTACAATGGGCTGAGAAACTATGTAACTGCAATCTAATCTCCTCAATGTACCACAACTAATAACTGATTCTGGTACATTGTACACTTCCTTTGAGAGTACACCACTTTGCAAAAAACCAAGTTTGGCTGACATGTTTAATACTGTCTCTTTCAATTTCACTTCACACTCTGACTGCTTATCTGTCCATACTTCTTCTTTTCTTTCATCCTCATGTGCACATATATAATTTTCACCTGATGAAATGCTTGGTACAACTTTTGATGTAGCAGTAACACTGACACACGGCATGTCTCTCTGCCAGTCGGATGACATATTTAGAGCCAAGTGTTTAGAGGATTCAGAGTCAAACTCTGCAGTGCCACTGAAGATTTCTGGGTTCTCTTTATTATCAGTGTGAAATTCTTTGGAAGCCTGAAATTCGTTTTGTACTGTACATATTTTACTTGAAGAAAGTGAATCCTGTAACTTTATAATTGTATGCACGTCTTCTATTCTACGCTGATCATCACGGATCTCAACGGAAATTTTTCCACCATGGCACATGATACTTATGTTTAATTTTTGACCTGAAGTGATATGGATAGGAGACTTAACAGGAAATGTGGCTTGGTCCCAACAATCTGCTCTGTGAACACCATCTCTATCACTATCATCATCATCAGGAGCAGATGACAGGATGGTGATGCCATCAAGATGCAGATCAAACCACATTGCTATAGCATCGACTCGACCAGACTGAACACATGTCAGGCAATGTTCTAAGCTCTTCTGCCCATGCAACCAATCGGTCATGTCCCGGCTGTCATTGAATTTGATGTGCAAAGCATAGCATGGTGATGTAAGGAACCTGCAGGGAAATTAAATATGACAACAACAGGCTTTAGGATCATATCCAGAATTTCATTACTGGAGATTAATATAAGATTTTTTTTTGTATCTCGGCACCATTCCATGAAGGTGTGTGGGAGGCACAGAGATACAAACTGCTCATTCAATATGTTAAAATTAGAAGGAATCAACCAATGCTACACATTCTGGCTGGTTTACTCCTGAGCAAAGAACCTGTCTTATGCAGTGGACAGAGAATCAACAGTGCCAGAACTGTTCTGGGCATAAAGGCACAGAGAAAATTCCCTGCCCATGCAAGTAAAAAACTATGGATGTCAAAGTACTTCGCTGCTTGAGCCATTCTTGCTAAAATGAGGTTTAATAAAACTTAAACTGTAAGGGTATGTTTAAACTACTGCTGATTAACAACATATCCAAGACCTGGTCAGCTGCTATATTTAAATAACCATCTGTGCTTAGATTGTGCTATTATTTTGTCTTGTTATCAACGGATAGAAACCTTATGTTCTGTGGTTTTCTTGACAGAAGCATTTTGCTTTTCAATATGCACTGAATACAATCTAAAAACTGGACAACACTGCAACAGCACGGAGATTTGCTGACAATTAAGTGTACTTATAAGGACATGCAGGGTTCTATGTAAAGAAGTGTTTACTGAGTGAAAACAGGATGTGCAGATTGACTTTGCTGATGTCACACTGGTAATTCTTGACTTTTTCATTACCAAGATTTCTGTCTACGATAAATGTGAAGTAATAGTACCTATTTATGGTATTGTAACTACACATCCTTAGCACAGCAGTTGGACACAAAGGTCCAGTGTGTCAGCCTGTGACATGTGAGTGCCCTAGGCAGGCTAATAATTTTGGCACCCTCTTCCAACCCATATTCCTCAAATTTTTTGTAGGTTGGTGTCCCTGCCAGCTATCCAGCTGGCCCACCCCTTAATCCATTCCTGTTAACACACCCAGAACTCTGCAATAAATTTCTCTTTGAATTCACGTTCAATTCTCGTTTTGGTAACTGGTACTAAATCCAGCACACAATATTAACAAGAGAACAGACTCTATTGTTTTTGCCTGTCCAATGGGAAGTTCTACATGAATCTGCAAAGTATCTTTTGAACTTCAAAACCATCCCCTGCAATGACAGGGATGAAATAAAAACAGGTTCCTTTTTTAAATCTATACATTGGAAAGGAAAGATGTGTTGGTGTATGACCATCATTCATATCAATATCATGATTTATAAATTAATTTAAAAATATGCAATGAATATTAGATTCTTATACAGGACTGTAATCCAATAACTACTTAATTGGTTATTTAATAATAATAATAATAATAATAATAATTCAACAGTCATTTGTTGACATGCAGGCTTAACAGCACAAGTGCCAATTATAAAGCCAGCACAAAAAAATACAACACAAAACAGTACCAAACACAAAAACGAAACACTAAACAGACAAAGCAAAAGAAATATAATAATGACAACAACAACAATAATAATAATTAACATATGACATTAAATCAATGAAGTCCCCTTGAGACATTCAATACTGGTAGGGTATGAAACATGCACATCACCTGTAGCCATCAGGAACTGTGTTTAAATTCTCAGTGTCATATGGTTCATCACGCTTAGCTGATAGTCTCAGCTTACTCAGGTCAAATTCCGTCATGTTACTGCATACTTCCTGTGCTTGAACCTCTAAAGAATTCGATTCTTTCTGTGCATGAAATGAAATTATGACATTTATTCTCATAGCATACACTAATGTATCAACAAATGCAAATAACCTCGTCACTAAAATAAAATGTCAAGCACACATTCTACGACATATTTGTTCTGAACATTTCTACTTTGAGAAATCAATTTTCAAGACTTGTGGAAGTTTTAACAGCATTTGGAAACACAGGGACCAGATGATTACCTGGGTCATGTTAGATAAATCCTGTTGTGCCATGTCTGGATTCAGGAGCCGGTATTTCCTTGCAATATGGCTGCATTCTATAGGAACTACCCATACACCAGCAGCATCAGGCACCACCCTTCCTACGTTTGCCACTTGACCTTTAGACCCTTGTGGTAACAACAAATGGTCCCAAGCATGAACAAGAGACTGTAATATTCCTTCACCCAGTAATCCTGCATCCACTGTCTCAGTCACCACAAGAGATACTCTGAAACAAGAGACAGAAAAAAGATGCTCCTTACAGGGAATGGTTTTGAAAATCTGCACTGGTACCACATTAATAAGACCCATGGATCAACCCCTTCCACACCTTCTGTCAGCTCTTATGCTTCCCTCTTCAGTCTTCAGTGAAGTGCGCACTATAACATGCCATGAAGGCACAGAGGGCAGGTGGATGTATAGCTCAACCCTTTTGTTAACCTTGGTGCTAGACGGAGGTGGGTGGTCAAAGCCACACACCAGCCACCCCACCCTCAGGAAAGAGCCTCGGTACCAATTTTACAGGCTAGGTGGGCTTTAGGGCTGGTCTGGATGGGTGTGGAAAATCTCGCCCCCACTGGAGCTTGAACCCCAAACCATCCAGCCTGTAGCGAGTCGCTATACCAATTAAACTACCTCAGCTGCCTCCCTCTCCAGTGTACTTCACCATACTCCCCTCTCATCATCTAGCCATTCTCTGCCATAAATGGTGGTAGTGAATTCATTGTGACAACCTCATCTGTCTGGCTGTTATACAGCAGAGGGGGCCAGATAAGAACACAACAGTCAGCATCTTATAGTAAGCCACAAGTATTATCCATGGGACTTGTTTCTGTGGCCTTAGGATGGCAATATTGTGAACAGTAACGTGGCGTAAGATCACAAAGTACAGTACACACAAGAAAGCTGTTCTTACGTGTATTTATCTTAGTCATCTCAAACATAACAACACAAAAAAATATGCTTATGATACTTTCAGTACCTCAAATTACGGTATCCATTCCATTAACTGAAGAAATGAATACTCTGATACAATAAACTAGATTGGAGTGTGTATACTTGTCTAACACAACTATATGGTGGTAGAGATATGTATAATTTATTACATAAAGAACAACTACATGTTTTGGCCCTTTTCATTGGCCATCTTCAGGTTGATAAATGAA
>Ga0123355_10014888_pt1 | contig 12180 bp, 11 predicted proteins | sample TergutEmb28metaG_3_FD_89872 | JGI IMG/M metagenome (GOLD analysis project Ga0123355, IMG submission 89872) | Embiratermes neotenicus P1 segment gut microbial communities from Petit-Saut dam, French Guiana - Emb289 P1 | ecosystem: Host-associated > Arthropoda: Insects > Digestive system > Gut ...
AAAGCCGGTTGCGCTTTTTCTCACCGTGGAGGGCGGAAACGTACTCGGCGGGGATATTTGGTGGGTGAATAAGCTTCATGATATGGGCGTTAAAATGCTGACCCTTACCTGGAACGGGGAAAACGAGCTTTGCGGCGGCGTGGGTTCCGATAAAGGATTTACCGTTTTTGGCAGGCAGGCCGTTTCCAGAATGGAGCAACTTGGCATGGCCGTGGACGTATCCCATCTCAACGACAAAAGTTTTTGGCAGCTTTGTGAGTTTGCCGAAAAGCCCTTTTGTGCAAGCCATTCCAACTCCCGGTCTGTATGCTCGCATCCGCGCAACCTCACCGACGACCAGTTCAGGGAAATCGCCCGCCGGGGCGGAGTAGTTGGACTAAACTATCACCGAAACTTTGTAGCCAACGGTGGAAATACCAATACAATAGACGATTTGCTGCGCCATTTGTTTCACTTTTTGGAGCTGGGCGGAGAGAACGCGATCGCTTTGGGCTCCGATTTTGACGGCGCCAAAATGCCCGATTACCTGAACGGCGTCGAAAAACTCCCATTGCTTATCGACGCGCTTGAGCGTTCGGGAATAGGCAAACCCGTGGTGGAGAAGGTGCTTTTCGGCAACGCGGCGCGCTATTTGTGCACACTGGGGTAACTATTTGCAACAAGAGCGACGATTGCTAAGGATTATGTTTTTTTGCAATTTTTGTCCGCGCGATTGAGAATTTTACGAATTTATGGTAGAATTTAAAGGAATACTCATTAGTGTACAACTGCGCTTGCGAAAGTTGGGGGCAATTGAATGAAAGCTGGTTTTGTCGGCGCGGGAAAAGTCGGGGTTACTTTAGGCAAATATTTCAAGGATCGCGCGGTAAGCGTAACAGGATATTACAGCCGCAATCCTGATTCGGCAAAAGAGGCCGCCAACTATACGCAAACAAAGCATTTTACTTCCCTTGGCGCTGTTTTATCGGAAAGCGACATTTTGTTTTTATCAGTTCCCGACACGGCGATAAAACCCATATGGGATACTCTAAAGACAATGCCGGTTCAAGATAAAGTAATTTGTCATTGCAGCGGTGCGCTTTCTTCAAGCGTTTTTGACGGGATCGAGGACAGGCAGGCGTTTGGATATTCAATCCATCCGTTTTTTGCGATCAGTTCAAAATTCACGTCGCACAAGACAATGAATCAGGCTTTTTTCACGCTGGAAGGCAACGAAAAGCATCTTCAAAGCGTCAGTAGCTTTATAGAACAGCTTGGCAACCGCGTTCATATCATTTCGGAGCATGAAAAAATCAAATATCACACGGCGGCTGTGTTTTTAAGCAATCATGTGGCGGCGCTCACTCATACAGGCTGCAAAATGCTAAGGGACTGCGGGTTCGATCAGGAGATGCTATCAATCGCGCTGAAAACATTGTTTTTAAGTAACTGTGAGCGCATCGTCGAAGACGGGATCGTTAAAACTTTGACCGGCCCGGTGGAGCGCAATGATTTGTCAACGGTAAAAAAGCATCTTGATTGCCTTGATGGAAACGAAAAAATATTATACGCCTGCTTATCTGCGCAGCTGGTTGAGATAGCAAAAGAAAAGCATAAGGATAATAATTATTCGGCTATCGAGCTGATGATTAACGAGGAAAGGGAAAAGTTGAAATGAAAAATACGGTTTTAACCTTTCAGAAGCAAAAAGACGAAAACAAAAAGATTTCAATGCTCACGGCATACGATTATTCCACGGCCAAGTTGATGGACGAGGCCGGTGTAAACAGCATATTGGTAGGAGACTCTCTGGGTAACGTAATATTAGGTTATCCTGATACGCTGGCGGTTACGATGGAAGATATGATTCATCACGGCAAGGCGGTAGCGCGGGGAGCCAAGAACGCCCTGCTGATTGTAGATATGCCGTTTATGTCCTATCAAACCTCGGTTTACGACGCGGTGGTCAACGCCGGGCGACTTGTAAAAGAAGCCGGAGCTGTTGCGGTAAAATTGGAGGGCGGCATAACCGTATGCCCGCAGATCAAGGCGATTGTTGACGCCTCCATTCCCGTAATGGCGCATATAGGATTAACTCCGCAGTCAGTAAACGCGTTTGGCGGATATAAAGTTCAGGGGAAGGACGAAGCCGCGGCAAAAAAGATTCTCGAAGAAGCAAAAGCGATTGAAGCGGCTGGCGCGTTTGCGGTTGTGCTGGAATGTGTGCCGTCCAAACTTGCGAAACTAATTACGGAAACATTGAGTATCCCTACCATCGGCATCGGAGCGGGGAGATTTTGCGATGGGCAGGTATTGGTTTTTCAGGATATGCTTGGCATGTTCTCTGATTTTACGCCAAAATTTGTAAAAAAATATGCTGACGTCGGCAGCGTGATGAAAGAAGCGTTCGCGACGTATTTCCGCGAGGTTCAAGAAGGAGCTTTTCCCGCTCAGGAACATGAATACAGCATATCGGATGAAATAATAGAAAAACTATACTAGGGGTAAGGGCGGCCATGAAAATTACATACACGATCCAGGAAACAAAAGACCAGATAAAGGCATGGAAAAAAAGCGGGTACAGCATTGGTTTTGTACCCACTATGGGTTTTCTTCATGAGGGGCATCTGAGCCTGATGCGAAAGTCGGCGCAGGAAAACGATAAGACGGTGGTCATCTTTTTTGTCAATCCCACGCAGTTTTCACCGTCGGAGGATTTCAGCAAGTATCCAAGAAACTTTGAGGCGGACGCACAAATGTGCGAAAAAATTGGCGTTGATTTGATTTTCAGCCCAAGTGTAGAAGAAATGTATATGGGCGATGCCGATACATTTGTAGATGTTGACAAGCTTTCAAAAGAACTGTGCGGCAAGAGCCGCCTTGGCCATTTTCGCGGCGTATGCACAGTAGTCAACAAGCTGTTCAACATCGCAATGCCCGACCGCGCTTATTTCGGGCAAAAAGACGCGCAGCAGCTTGCGGTAATAAGCAGAATGGTCAGAGATCTTAACATGAATGTGGAGGTTGTGCCCTGCCCGATTGTGCGGGAGGACGACGGGCTTGCCAAAAGCTCCAGAAACGCCTACCTAAGCCCAGACGAAAGAGTAGCGGCCGTGATTTTATACAAAGCAATTCTTGAAGGAGAGCGGCTTATTAAAGCAGGCGTGCGAAACCCTGAAAAGATAATCTCGGAAATGAAAAAAATTATTGGAACCGAACCGCTGGCGAAGGTAGACTATGTTGAAATCGTTGACAGCAATTCAATAGAAAAAATCAGTGTTATTAAAGGGCAAGTACTGGTGGCGATGGCTGTGTTTATAGGCAAAACCCGTTTAATAGATAATTTTACGTGCGAAGTTTAAATAGTAAAGATAATAAAAAAAATGAACAGGAAGGACGAAAAAGCGATGATATGTAGCGTAAAAGAATATGATAGAATAACTGAAATTATTTTGAAAAAAATAATTTCAAAGCAAGAAGACTGGCACATTCCATCAGATGGGATAGCAGAAGAAGATTATATGGATGTTGTTGGGTATGTTTGGAATAGTAATTTTGTCAAAAATGAAAATCCCCATTATATAACACTTAATAGGGATGGCGGAGAGATAACTGTTTATTGCAACGAAATCCCTATAGTGACAAGTTGCGGAGAGCAGTTTGTCAATGAAATTAACGTAAGCAAAGTAAATAATAAAGCGTTTGTGGTTGCTAATGAATTTAAAAAAAGACTTTACAATGTGCTAGTGAAACTAATAGATGGAGCAGACTGGCAAGAAAAACCAACGGATATGAGCAATATAGATTTTTCTAATGTACTTGATTATGCAGTTAAGCATAAATATATCTTGGGAGTTTATGGTGGTATTTCAAGAGCTGATACGTACAATATTTCTATTCTTGGACGTATACGTATATCAAGAGACGGGTTGATATTTATGGAGCGCTATGAAGGAATTGTTTAACATTGACTTATTAATAGGTTTTTTCTAAGGCAAGAAGCTGTGTTCGTGTATGGACACAGCTTCTTGGATTTTTATTGGTTTATGTAAGTTTAAAACCCGCCGACAAAATAGATCACGCTGGTAAGAATCAGCGCCATGATTATAGTGAGCGCCGCGCCTGCCTTTGCCATGTCGGAGATGGCAAAGTAGCCGCTCTGATAAGGTATAACGTTGGTAGGGGATGAAGTGACCAGAATAAGCGCCATTGGTGAAGCCAGTGCCGCGGGCACCGCGAAAATAAGCGGGTTAACTTGTAACTGCTGCGCCAGCGCAACAGCGATGGGAACAAGGATCGTTGCGGTTACCGCGTTGGAAGAAAACCCGATTTTCATAAGGCAGGTGAGTAAAATTACCAACAGGATCTGCACAGGCGCGGGAAAGCCTCCGATTTCGCGAAGCATAGCGTAAGCCAGCCAGCCGGCCGCACCCGAACTATACAGAAAACTGCCTATGGATATGCCGCTTAAAATCAGGATTATAGTGTTCCAAGAAATTTCCTTTTCAATAGTCTTCCATGGGATACGGCTCATACCCGGGAAAAAGAAAAGGCTGCTGGTCAGGATTACAGGGAGCGCCAGCGGAATACCAAAGCCTAAAATGTACTCCAGCAGCGGGGTGGCAAGCCACAACGCTATTGTGAGCGCAAGCAGTGCGATCGTGATTTTTTCCTCGCGGCTGATTGGGCCAAGCTTCCTAAGTTCTTCTTTCAGCTCCTGCGGCGTGATAGACAAATGATCCATTTCCGGCTTGAAAAAGAATAGCAGAACCAGCCAGCAGGGAAGGATAAGCAGTAGCGTCGTGGGGGTTCCGAACCGCATCCAGTCAACAAAAGAAAGCTCGATTCCGGCCATATCGCTGATGAATCCCATCGCCAGCGGATTGCTGCCCGATCCCGCGGGAGTGGCTATGCTACCTATAATCGGCCCAAAAGCGCAGGATATCATAAGCGCCTTACCGAAATTAGACTTGAGCGGTTGCAGTCCCTCGCGTTCCAGTATGCGCTTGGCAAGAGGCGCAAGCATGGCCGCAACCGCCATACCCGCAACCCAAAAAGCGATAAGTACGCCCATAATAATAAAGCCGAGCAGAATTTTTCGGGTGGAATTTCCCGTAACGGTAAAAATGCTGGCAAGCATCCGCTCGCCCAACCCTGATTTCGCAATAAAGGCTGCCAGAATCAGCGCGCCGATAAAAAATACCCCGACAGAATTGCCAAAGCCCTCTCGCACCAGGGCACCAAAAGGCGCCACCTGCAAAACCGACATCAGCACAATGCTTAACATTCCGGTAATGTGAAAAGGGATCGCCTCGGTCATCCACAAGATCAAGGCAAAGACAAACACGCCCAGTATGGTTTGCCCCGTCCTGTCCAGTACGGCAAAACCCAAGTGGGTGACGCTTTGGGGCAAGGGGGCGGCAATTACAATCACCATTGCCACAAAAGCCAGCAGAAGATAAATCTGTTTTCTCATTGCGTACCCTGCCTCTTATTTTTTAACCTCTCATAATCATATATCACCCGGTTAAAAATGGCAATAGCATAACAGATGCTGTATGCAGCTTTTTAATATTGAGCCTTGTTATCCTGTGGGTTTTTTGGTATAGTTTGATATATTAAATGTCCCTCCTTAGAGCTTGGGGCACATGAAGTTAAAACCATCGGTGAAAAGGATGATATAATATGAGCTATTGCAGCACAAGAGATAACAGTGTCAGCGTTTCGGCGGCCCATGCCATTGCCAGAGGCATTTCCCCGGATGGCGGCCTGTATCTGCCAAAGTCTTTGCCAAGACTGGATACCGAGCGCCTCAAGGCGCTGCTTGATATGGATTATCGGCAGCGCGCCTGCGATATCCTTGGGGATTTTCTGGACGACTTCACCAAACAGGAAATTTTGGATAGCGTATCGGCCGCATATTCAGACAGCTTTGCTTCCGAAAAGATAACGCCTATCGCAAAGCTTTACCCCGGCGCTTATATGCTGGAGCTTTGGCATGGCCCTACCTGCGCGTTCAAAGATCTTGCCTTGCAGCTTCTGCCGTATCTGTTAACGCTTTCGGCTAAAAAAACCATAGGGGACAAAACAGTAAATATTCTGGTCGCCACATCTGGGGATACGGGCAAAGCCGCTCTTGAGGGCTTTAAGGATGTAGCGGGAACCAATATTCTGGTGTTTTATCCGGAGCATGGCGTAAGTAAGGTGCAAAAGCTGCAAATGACAACGCAGGCGGGCGGCAATGTCGGAGTATGCGGAGTGTACGGCAACTTTGACGACGCCCAAACCGGCGTTAAAAACATATTCGCCGACGCTGAAATGAAAGCGCGCCTAGAAGAAAAAAACGCGATATTTTCCAGCGCCAACTCGATCAATTGGGGGCGGCTTGCGCCTCAAATCGTTTATTATATCAGCGCCTACTGCGAGCTTGTCAAAGAAGGGGAAATCGAGCTGGGCGCGAATATCAACATCGCCGTGCCCACCGGAAACTTCGGAAATATCTTAGCGGCTTATTACGCTAAGCAAATGGGGCTTCCCATCGGAAAGCTTATCTGCGCGTCCAACGTCAACAACGTCCTCACCGATTTTATAAACACTGGTGTGTATGACCGGCGCAGGGAATTTTTTATGACTTCATCGCCCTCAATGGATATTTTGATCTCCAGCAACCTTGAGCGCCTGCTCCATTCCCTGATAGGGGATGACGACAATGCCGTAAAGACATTGATGGCCAGTCTAAGCCGGGATGGCGTTTACAGTGTGCCCGGGCAGGTGCTTGAAAAGCTCAAGGCGGATTTTTACGGCGGGTTCTGTGATGAAGCCCAAACCGCCGCCACAATAAAAAATACTTTCCGGGAATATGGCTACCTGTGCGACACACACACAGCCGTCGCTCTGAAAGTATATAAGGATTACTGCCAAAGCACGGGGGACAAAACCAAAACAGTTATTGCTTCAACCGCCAGCCCTTTCAAGTTTGCGGGCAGCATTTTAAGCGCGCTTACCGGAAAGCCTAGCGCGGATGATGAATTTGCTCAGTTGAGGACTCTGGCTGAGATCAGCGGAATCCAGCCGCCCGCCTCAATCATGGAGCTGGAAAACAGCATTGTGCGCTTTGAGAGGGCTTGCGAGAAAGATGATATGCCGCGGGTTGTCAGTGAAATGCTGAATTTATGAAAAATCATTTTTGATTTTCCTGTGGGGCAAGATGCCATCGATGTTCCGTTGCGTAGAGAATTTATATTTTGTGGTGAGGAGGCAAAATGCTATGTGTGTAAATTGGGATGCCGTTTCGGCAATAGGAACAATGTTGGCAGTAGTTTTTGGGTTTTGTGCGATTTTTATCAGTCAAAAAATATCAGACAAAGCTCGTATCAAACATGATGTTTGGATTCAGAAATTGGAAATTTTCAAAACACTCTCAAAGCATCACGGTGAAATGATAGAAAATACTATTAAAGAGGTGTCAACAAAAGCAAATTATGATGTGTATACCTCGATTAATTTAGTGCCAATTATTTTTCGCAACTCACCTAAAGTTCTTGAAAAAGTGGGTATATATGACGATTGGATTCAATCTCAAGGAAACAGAGATACGACCAATGACATTTTTTTGAACCGTGAAGAAATACAGAAAGAACACAATGAGAAATTTCAACGACTCCTTGATGCGATGTATGAGGCTACCAAATATTCTTAGTGGTGACACGACGCTATGAAGCTAAAATTCAAAATCCAAGGCTTTTAAACAGATGCCCTAAACACCGTCCGCAGCAGACCTTTTCGCCGGGCAAAATAAGCATTTTCTACAGTAAAACAAAGCTAACAAAAAATTATTGCAAGGAAATGAGGTTCATTATGTTTGCAAAAAGGATCATAGTGTTGGCAGCCGCTTTTCTGCTCGTTGTATTGCTCGTTGGATGTTTTTCTCCCGGCTCTGGGGGGACAAGGGGCAACGGGCGCATGGTTGACGGTTCGTTTTCGCATGACGGTTCCATCACGCGGATTGTTGTAAGCGATCTGGCGGCGACTGTAAACATTCGCCCCGAAAGCAGCCGCGCGGTCACATACACGATTGACGAAAACTTAATGGATTTATTAGAGCTTACATATCAAAATGGCGAGCTTCGGATTGCAACAAGGGGCAACAGATCTATAACGAGCAACACTGGAATTACTTTTGATGTTGGCGCCGACGCGCTTCAAGAAATCGTCGTGGCTGGAGCGGCGGCAAGCATACAGGGTAGCGGGATATTTTCCGCTGAAGTCTTTGCGCTGGAAATCAACGATGCTGCCGCCAATGCAGAGCTTGCGCTTGATGTACAACGCGCAACAGTGGAAGTAACCGGCGCGGCTGACGTAACTTTTTCGGGCGTGGCTGATGAACTGATTATCAATGCTTCCGGCGCGGTAAACGTCAATTCCCGCAACTTGATTGCACAAAATGCCACAGTCACGCTTGAAGGCGTGGGCGCAATTCAAGTTTATGCGGCGGCAACGCTTGACGCTTCTGTAGAGGGGGTTGGTTCCGTTACCTATTGGGGCAATCCGGTACTCACATCATCTGTGGCGGGAATGGCAGAGGTCAGGAGAGGCGATTAAAAACATAAGCGCGAACCTAAAATAAGCATGATCTACAGTTCGTTCCTGCGCGAATTGTCAATTAACAAAAAAGCCGCCGGTTTCCCCAGTGGGGAAACCGGAGCTGCTTGGAGAATTGCGCCGGATGATCCGGCGATTGAATCGCCCGTTACTACGGCCTGAACGTAACGCAGATCGTATCGGCGGAGGAAGAAGCGTATTGGGGGCCCACCTTGATTTGCGGGGCCGTACACAGTTTTCTTTCATTGTTGTATACGCAGTTGGTTACGTCACAAACGATCCGGCTATCTTTATTGGTATCAGAAGTTCGGTTATCACTGGGATTCCACATAGGACTGGACATAATAATTCACTCCTTTCGAATTTTATTTTGCGCGGAAAAACAATCGGAAATACACTTGCCGGTTTTGGCAATAATAACCAAATCAGAAACAGCGCAAGGAGAATCATGGCCATATACGCAATTGGAGATCTGCACTTGTCGGTAGCCGCCGACAAGCCAATGGATATTTTTGCAGGTTGGGAAAACCACACGGAAAAATTGATCGCGAATTGGAAAAAAAAGATAACCGATCAAGACACCATTGTGCTTGCCGGCGATATATCCTGGGAGATGAGCCTTGGAAAAGCCATCCCTGACTTTCGGCTTATTCATCAACTGCCCGGCCAGAAAATCATCCTGAAGGGGAACCATGATTACTGGTGGACTTCTTTAAGCAAAATGAGAGAAACGCTGGAAAAGCATGAGCTGGACTCCATTCACTTTTTGCATAACAACAGCTATTATGTGGAGGGCGTGCATATTTGCGGTTCACGCGGCTGGATTTTTGAAAACGGCGAGCCTTACGACGAAAAAATCATACGCCGCGAAGCCCTGCGCATCGAAGCCTCCCTGAAAAGCCGCGGATCCGAAGAAGGGGAAACGATGTTGTTTTTGCACTATCCCCCCATTTACGCGGGGCAAACTTTGGAACCCTACATCAAGCTGATGCAACAATACGGAGTAAGTCGCTGTTACTACGGCCATATCCACGGCAAAGGGTATAAATACGCCGTGAGCGGTCTTTGCCGGGGAATCGAGATGTCGCTTATTTCAGCCGATTATCTGTCCTTTGACCCGCTGTTGATTAAAAAGTGAACGTTGGCGCATTATGTAATGTACGGGCATAAAGCGATTAAAATTCGGGCATAAGATTAGTCAGTCAGGAATCAGGAGTATGAAAATTCAGAAAGGCGGCATATTTTTTCGCTAAAAAATTAAAAAACATAATGCGTTTTGCCGGACGATATGCTATAATGAATAGGTTATAGTGCAGGAAAGTAACAGGAGGTTTAACAATGAGCATCACTTCCACCCAAAAAAAAGACACAAATGTTGTGGAAATGGAAATTGCGGTAAGCGCAGAAGAATTAAAAGCGGCAGCTTTAGCTGTCTATAAGCGAAAAGCAAAAACGCTGAACGTGCCCGGTTTCCGCAAAGGGAAAGCCCCAAAATCAGTAATTGAGCGCATGTATGGCGAAGGTATCTTCCTGGAAGACGCCATAAGCGACCTTTATCCGAAAGCGCTTGGCAAGGCGGTCGAAGAATCCGACATAGAACCTGTAGACCGCCCCCATATCGAGATACTGAGCGCGGATAAGGAAAAGGGATTCACCTTTAAGGCTACCTTAACAGTTAAACCCCAAATTCAGGTGGGTCAGTACAAAGGTGTTGCCGTTAATAAAACCATTTACAAGGTAAAAGACAGCGAAATAGACGCCGAAATAGACAAAAGGCGGGAGCGCGGCGCGCGCATTATATCGGTAGATAACCGCCCGGCTAAAATGGGCGATTCCGTTATTATCGACTTTGAGGGCTTTGTGGACGGCGTGCCTTTCGAAGGCGGAAAAGCTGAGGGCCATATGCTGGATCTGGGGTCCAAATCTTTTATAGCAGGTTTTGAGGAACAAATATCCGGACGCAGCATTGGTGAAGAATTCGATATCAATGTTACTTTCCCCGAGGAATACCACGCCGAGGCGTTGAAAGGCAAACCAGCAGTATTTAAAATAAAACTAAACGAGATCAAAGAAACGCAGCTCCCGGCCATCGACGACGAATTTGCGAAGGACGTCAGCGAATTCGACACTTTGGAAGAAATGCGCGCCGATATACGCGGTAAGCTTGCGCAATCAAAAGATAACATGTCGGTTAACGAAATGGAAACCAAAATAATCGACGTCATCACTGCCGGTATAAGCGGTGAGATCCCCCCAGTCATGTTCGAAAACAAGATCGGCGAATTGGTTCAGGATTTTGACTACCGCCTGCGATCACAGGGCATGGATCTGGAAACCTATCTCAAGTTCGCCCAGATGGATATGAAAGCGTTGTACGATAATTTCAGGCCCCAGGCCGAGCGGAATGTTAAAATACGTCTTGCCCTCGAAACCATAGCCGCGATGGAATCGCTGACAGCGTCCCCCGAAGAGGTTGACGCCGAATATATCAAACTGGCCGAAACTTATCAGGTCGATGTGAGCCAGGTAAGGGCGAACATACATGAAAAAGACGTCAAAGCCGACGTCGCCTGCTCCAAAGCAATCGACCTTGTGAGGAAACACGCCGTTGTAACTGAAGTACAAGAGAAAGACGAACAAACCGAAATAGCTGAAGCACCCGCAGCCAAAGCAAAATCTGCCGCTGTTCCCAAAAAGGCGCCGGGAAGACCCAAAAAAGCGGCGGCTGAAGCGAAAGCAAGTAAAACGGAAGAAAGCGAATAACTCTTTTGGAGGTGTACGCATAACATGGCATTGGTACCGATGGTGGTTGAGCAAACCAACAGGGGGGAGCGCAGCTACGATATATTTTCCCGTTTACTCAACGACAGAATCATAATGCTCTGCGATGAAGTAAATGACGTCACCGCCAGCCTTGTAGTGGCGCAAATGCTCTACTTGGAGGGTATGGATCAGGATAAGGATATCAACCTTTACATCAACAGCCCCGGCGGCTCCATAACCGCCGGAATGGCTATTTACGATACAATGAACTACCTAAAGTGCGATGTTTCCACTATTTGTATCGGCATGGCCGCTTCTATGGGCGCGTTTTTATTAAGCGCGGGCGCAAAAGGCAAGCGCATGGCAACTCCTCACGCCGAAATTATGATCCATCAGCCTATGGGCGGAACCCGCGGACAAGCGTCCGATATTAAAATCCACGCCGAGCGCATATTGCGCACCCGAAACACCCTCAACAAACTGATGGCCGAGCAAACCGGTCAGCCGCTGGAAATTATCGAACAAGATACCGACCGGGATTTTTTCATGCAGGCTGGTGAGGCTCTTGATTACGGCATTATTGACAAAATACTCTCAAAGCGGTAAACTGTTGCGATAATCTACGAGCTTGCCATACACCCAACCGCGTGAAAGGACTTTCGCCATGTCTAAAAGCATTGATAACAGAATATTGCGTTGCTCGTTCTGCGGCAAACTACAGGATGAGGTTGGCCGCATGATAGCGGGCCCCGGCGTATGTATTTGCGATGAATGTATTGAACTTTGCCAAAGTGTTCTTGATGGGGAGGATCCATACGAGCCCGCCGCGCGCCCAGA
>Ga0123355_10014889_pt1 | contig 12180 bp, 11 predicted proteins | sample TergutEmb28metaG_3_FD_89872 | JGI IMG/M metagenome (GOLD analysis project Ga0123355, IMG submission 89872) | Embiratermes neotenicus P1 segment gut microbial communities from Petit-Saut dam, French Guiana - Emb289 P1 | ecosystem: Host-associated > Arthropoda: Insects > Digestive system > Gut ...
AGCTACCGTACACTGGTACTGCCACGGACTGCATAGCTACCGTATACTGTGGTACTGCCAAGGACAGCATAGCTACTGTACACTGTGTACTGCCAAGGACAGCATAGCTACCGTACACTGGTAATGCCAAGGACAGCATAGCTACCGTACACTGGTAATGCCAAGGACAACATAGCTACCGTACACTGGTAATACCAAGGACTGCATAGCTACTGTACACTGTGGTACTGCCAAGGACAGCATAGCTACCGTACACTGTGGTACTGCCAAGGACAGCATAGCTACTGTACATTGTGGTACTGCCAAGGAGTGCATAGCTACTGTACACTGTGGTACTGCCAAGGACAGCATAGCTACCGTACATTGTGGTACTGCCAAGGACAGCATAGCTACTGTACACTGTGGTACTGCCAAGGACAGCATAGCTACCATACACTGTGGTACTACCAAGGACAGCATAGCTACCGTACACTGTGGTACTACCAAGGACAGCATAGCTACCGTACACTGTGGTACTGCCAAGGACAACATACACATCCTGGGCAAAGAATGTCCACTTATGCTTGGTACCAATACAAGACTGGAAAATAAACTTTCTAATTTTTATTTCCATCAAAGCATGCAGCAAGTTTACAATAAGAACAGTTTATATGCAAGAGAAAAAGCCTGATAATGTTTTAGGAGTAAATCAAAACATACTGGGTTTTGAATAGAACTGAAAACCACCAACTGTCAGTATAAACATAATTTAAGATATTAACAAATGAAGTGTCCAGTGATCTTAGATTTGAAGTGACTTTCTCAATTGCTCGAGATAACTGAATTGGAACATAAATATTTCTTGATTTTTCCAAATTTATATCATGCACATACATAAACCAACTTTAGCTTTTATTACACACATTGTACGATTCCGACAGGTGTCTAGTAGTCTACAGAGGCAATGTAACATGCCAGTATTTCTGGGTATAATATTAAAGTTACATTAACATACAATACATGTTATAAAATCCGTAGTTGTTAATCATGAACACATGAATCTGAATATTACATCAAGAAATGCTGGCATTCTGTTTTGATGTAGCTACATGTGGTGACACTGAATATGGGGTTTTACATTAGAAAGAGGCATGTCAGAAGTGTATAATATGTGGAATAAAATGCTGCAGTTGTTATCTGTGAATGTGACACTGTGTCAGCCACAATATAAAGGCAGTAGGTGTTAATAAACAAAACCTTAGAAGCAGTTGTAATGTGACCAGCATAGTGTAGCGTCTGCTCCACTGTCAGTCCAGGCAGCAGGTCACACTTGTGAGTGACATAGCCACAATTTTGCTGAAATAGTCTCAGGGACATGTGAGCACCATTTAGTAGGATTTGTCCTCTGGTGGGGCCCTGTGCACGACGAGATATTACTTCCAATAACGCCCTTTTTCCACTACCTGAAATTGTATTAGTACAATTTAATTGCTTTCAAAAGTGTAGCATGTGTAGATACGGTTACGCACACACATGCAGTAAAAACATGTTAGAACTGTTCCTACGTGGGACTTCTTGAAACTTGATACAAAGGCATATTTTAAATTTATATTGTATTATACATAAAATAACTCACTGGTCAGAATTGTTACTGTTGGACATGTTGCAATGAAATTAGTCAGTGACTGATTAATTGTTCATTACAGTTTGTCTTAGCCTTAGCATTGAATTGTAGCATGGCCCAACTTTCAATTGCTCTATTTCTGTATCAAACACTTATACTTCATACAGTTAATTAGAAATGTTCAAATTAATTACTTTATATCAAAATGTCCCCCTGAAATTGTGCGTGCGTGTGTACATATACTTCAACAGCACCATTTCCAGTGGATTCAAACATTCAACTGGTGAAATCTTCAATGGAAATAATTTTACACTGCAAACTTTGAATGAAGAATGTTATGTGAAGGAAAAACTTAAACTGAGGAACACTAAATAACGTTTCTGCTACAACATATTTTGAATCTTGTCCTTTGTTACGTTACAGTTGGTAGCCCTTTCTGCACCGAGGTGTTCAGCACAAGGGGACGCTTCTGTCTTTTTACTTTTTTTACATGGCAAATTATAAATTAAATTGCAGAATGCTGCAGATGGTTCTTACAAGATTTCAAGTAATGGCAGGACAATTTACTGCCATTTATAATGCTTCACACCAATGTTGTACTCCAAAAATGTCAAGTATCGAAGTGACATTTCATGTTCCTGAATGGAAAGTTTCTCAGTCACACGAAAGATCATCTCAAAGTTATCAAAATATACCACTGAGATTAAATGCATTCCAAAAGAAAAGTTTAAAATATGTTTTGCAGCTGTCGCTGTAATGACTGCTGCTAGGCTGTTACAATTATCTGTTTCACCTTTTGAACCCAGTACAGCAAGAACTTCACCTCCATGAACTTCTAAGGACACATCTTTAAGGATTACTCCAGTTTTTACACTTCCCATCAGTCGCTGGAAACATGTTCCAGGCTCCACCTGAAAGTAAAGATGACGTATGTTTGTAGGACAGCTGAAATTGGCTGTGATGGTCATAACAATACACCTCAAATCCAGCAGTAACCAATTCATGTTTCAGTATTATTATTCAAAGACATTACTCAATAATAAGCCCAGACCTCTACTGGGGTTCTTCCATACACATTACATATCATCGTATTCAATATTTGTAATACAGAAGTATAAAAATATAGATTAGTGGCTCAAGCATATGAAACTCTATGTTCAGAATTTTGACCTGTCCTTATCAGCCATTTTAATAGCACTGTTTTGACCTTTTGTTGCTGGTTCAGAGGAATCAGGATGTGACCACATGGCTAGAAAGTTTGTATCACCAACCCTCCTGCTGTTGCTAAGATCACTCACAGCTCAGTCTAGCTCTGTCTTCTATTTAGTGAGGGTGGTTACTTCTGTGCTGTATGGAATGACACTCCTTTAATCATTTTAATTTACATTATGCTTCCAAACAGTGTTTGTAGTTAATTAAAAGTAAACTGTCATGCTTTTTGTGCTCTGTGAGGTAATTTTATATTTTTAATATAGATATTTCATAAGTTCTTGGAACCAAGTAAGCAGTTGATGTTGGAGATGTATTCCAGATGTTTGTGACAGTATTATCAGTTCAGCAATCAAGAACATTGAGACTCTACCATATTCACATGTGCAGATTACTCTGTCTTCTTGCTTGCATAAAGATATTCACCACATCAAGTAAATAATGCTCAAACATTCATATAAGATACAGTACCAACCTAGAATTTCAAATTTTAAATATAGATTGAAATATAAAATAAATTATATTTGGTTCAAAAGTCTCATTTTTTACATACTAGATTTTTAATCTGATGAAACTGTAAGTAAAATTAAGTCAAAACTTTAAAGAGTTGCATAGGCTTCATTATTTCTTGAAGCAAACCCTTTATGTAGCAGTTTCTGTTCCTCTGTGAGCTGGAATTTTGAAAATCAGGCTTGCAGTACTGCCAGACTCAGCCAACCGTACTTGAAACTCAAATGAAACACTCTGATAGCAGACAGTGTAGGCTGTGCATGTAAGAAATGGATCGGGTCCTCTGCTGGATTCAGAAGGGACAATATCATTCCAGGCCAGTGGCTGGGTAAACTGGACCTCTGTCAATGTCAGGTTTTCATACATATGTTATTTAACAACAATGTCAGTTGCTTACAGGCTATGCACTGGACAGTCCAGTGTGCAAGGGATTTTTGTCTTTTCCAAAATGTCCAGACTGGCTGTGGGGCCCAGCCAACCTCCTGTTGAGTAGGTATCGGGCATTCTTTCCTGGGGGTAAAGCAGCTGCAGCGTGAAGTTGACCACTTGCCTGCACTAGTGCCGAGGTCAAGAATATGGAGCTACAGATCAGCCCCCCCTCCCCCCCTCACTCCTATAAGCCTTCATGGTGTGGACAGGGACATCTTTACATTTTTACCTTTGTCAGTTGCGAAGATTATGTAATGTCAGTAGGGGATGAATCAGTATAAATTATTGGTGGAATGATACCAAAAGAGGAAAACTGGTGTACTTGGGGAAAAACCCATCCCAGTGCCATTGTCCACCACAAATTTCATATGGATCCTACTGGCATCGAACTTGGGCCTCAGCGGTAAGACGCCGGCGATTAGTCACCTTAACGGTGGCACAGGAAGCAGTCGTTCAATGTGCTTGTATGTGGCTTTTCTTTATCTTCCATTAATTGCACTTATTTATTTCAAATGACAATTAAGCAATAACATCACAGTAAACTTTTTCAGGTGAAGCAAAGCAGCCAAATCCCATGCAATTAACGGTTAAGAGGAGTCGTGATGTTTTAATTTTTCAGTGTTTTGTCACTGTAAGTGGAGATATCGCACATGTTCTTCCCTTCACACTTCCTTCTGTTCCAGATCATACGAAAGCAAATCGAAATCTAAGCAACTGAATTACATTTTACATGTGAGTTTGTGCATTCTACATGTACATTTTGCAGTCACACTATAGACTTACACCAATTGTATACCCAAAAAAAATGAATTTGTCATCTGTGGGGATATAAATATTAATTATCTTGATAATCATCATAGAAGACAACAGTTAGGTACTCTATTAGCTATGGACAATCTAAAAAGTACAATTAATTTTCCTATGAGAATTGTTAATGGTTCAAGTACTGTGATTGATAACATTTTTATTGATTTATCAAGAAATTTTTCAATAAATCCCCTCATCAATGGGTTGTCAGATCACAATGTTGAACTACTAACATTAGAAAATGTCACTGCACTGATACAAGAACTCACATCTTGTTATGTTGGAAACATCAACAGCTTCACTCTATATGAATTTTAATCTAAATTGAGTACTGAAATTTGGGAGGATATTTTTGAAGGATCTGACACAAATGTTACATTTAACAACTTTTTAAACATTTACTTAAAAATTTTCTATGCATGTTTCACTAAAAGTAAACTTAATTCCACACTCAGATATAACCCATGGATAACTAGGCGAAGTAATGTATCTTGTCATAACAAAAGAATTTTATACAAGAGCTGTAGGGGAAGTAATGACACCAATATCAAACTATGATACAAAAGATATTGCAAGATATTAACATATGCTATAAAAACAGCAAAAAAGTATTATGATGAATTAATATCTAAATCCAAGAATAAACCAAAACTACATGGAAAATTATAAACAAAGGAACAGGAAAGACAAATGTCAAAATGATATTAAGTCCCTAAAAATTAATAATACTATAACAAATGTGCCACAGGAAATAGCCAACACTTTTAATGACTATTTCTTAGCTGTTGTGGACAGTGTTATTGAAAACATAAAAAAAAAAAAAAATTGATAACAGTGATCCTAGGAATATCACAAATCCTTCCAGTTATCACATGATTAACAACTTTTCAACACATTTCCAAGAATTTATTGGAACTATTCCACAACTTATGAAATTAATAAGAGTATCAAATCCCTCAAGACTAAAAACTCATGTGGGTATGATGAAATCCCCTTAAAAATTGTAAAATTTAAGCACCCCTTTTATTATTTCCCCCTTAACCTATATTTGTAACAAATCCCTGTCCTCAGGTGTATTCCCTGAAACACTACAATATACTACATAAAAACCTGTCTAAAAGAAAGGAAACAAACTTCTCACCACAAATTATAGGCCAATCTCTCTTTTAACATCCTTTTCTAAGATTATCGAAAAAAGAATATATTCAAGATTATATAAACACAATGCACTAATAACATACTAGTCAAGGAACAATATGGATTTAGAATTAATAGTTCCACCAAAGCTGTATCTTATAATGAAACTGGTGAAATATTAAAAGCTATGAATTTCAGATTTTCTGTCGGAGGAATATTCAGTGACCTCGAGAAGGCCTTTGACTGTGTTAACCGTGGAATTCTAGTAGATAAACTAGAGTTTTATGGAATTAGTGAGAAATTTCTAACTTTTATACAATCTTATCTCAGGGATAGAAACCAAAGAGTCCTCACTGACAAAATTAATGCATATGATAGTGTTTCTTCCAGATGGAAAAAGTTACAAATGGGGTTCTTTAAGGTTCAATCTTGGGTCCATTACTTTTTCTTACTTATGTTAATGATTTACCCAAAATAACAGATAAAGACACTAAAGTTGTGCTATTTGCAGATGATACTAGCATTATAGTAACTAACTGTAATCAAGAGGGACTTCAAACAGCATTAAACAAAACACTCTCTGTTATAATCTCATGGTTTAAAGCCAATTTCCCATTGCTCAACTTTAATAAACCATATTATTTAGAATTCAGAACTAAAAACTGCATGACACTACATTAAATATTAACTACTTTAATAAATCTGTTGCTAACATTACATATGCACATTTTCTGTGTTTAAGTGACTGAAGATACTGTAACTGGGGATAATCATTTTGACCAATTAATTTTCAGATGGAACCCTGCATGTTATGCAATAAGAGCTGTAAAAGCATTGTTGACAAGGAAAGCTTTAAAAATGCTATGTTTTTCTTGTGTACATTCTATCATATCCTGTGGCATAATTTTTGGGCTAACACCCCTAATATTATTATTACAATACTCAGAATAAAAAAAAAAATTTAAGAATTATAATGAGTTTTAAGAAAATGGATTCATGTAGAGAACTGTTTAAAACAATGGAAATTTTACCTTTCTATTCTCAGTATACATTTTCAGTTTTATTGTATGTGGTGAACAACAGACGTTTATTTACAAAGAACTTAGAAGTCCATAACCATGACACTAGATCTGCTAATAATTTCCATCTACCCATTACTAATTTAACCAAATACCAAAAGGAGCTCATTATGCAAGAATTAAAATTTTTACTCATCTTCCTACCAACATAAAATATGGAGCAAATGAAATACAGGTTTTTAAATCAGCCTTTAAAAGGTTTTTTCTTTCTAACTCATTTTATTCCATTGATGAATATTTTTAGTCTAATAAAGAATATATATTCCAGATTGTTATGTTTTAATGTTATAATTAATATTCTATTATGTAATCATAATTGTATTCTGTAATTTGACAGATACATTGTGTCATCACATTATGACTATTTCCACGTCCCTCAGTTGTACCTTTAAATGGATAAACGGAAAATAAATGAACGGAATGGAATGGAACAGCCGAAACACACATTGGCGAGGGCCACAGTTTGTCCCTTTCAAGACCATGCGAAAGTACGTTTCCATCCCAACACTCTTACTCTTCGAAGGTTGCAAGCCGTCACCCGTTTGTCCTTTTTGTTAAGACTGGCGAGTACAGCACTGGGGAAGTGATACTGACGGGGTACAACCGAAATACTGAGAGAAGAACCTGACCCGGTGCCACTTCGTCCAACATAAATCTCACACGGACTGTCGTGGGAACGAACTCGGGAGTTCGCGGAGAGAGCCCGGCGACTAACCGTCTGATCCGTCAATCTGAACGATATTTCAAGAGCGAGTCCGCACCGCGCAGAAGACACTAGACTCCTCGAATAGAAAATCAGTCAGGTAATGATGTACAGAAAAATAATCGCCGTTTGCCGATATCCACAAAAAGTAAATAAAAGCACTCTGTTAGCAAAACGTAGGGCTTTTTAAGTTGAACGTTGTGTACCTAAAGTAACCGCAGGGCTGTAAAAGAGTGAAATGGCTCTAAATCCCCACACAGGGTCCACCTTATGTCAGCATTACTTGACGAAGTAACAGAATGCGTAGTTATGAACTGCAACATAACTTATTCCGAATTTTCCTTGATATTCCTCACGTACCTGGCCTGTGTGAAACACGTTGCATAACTCCAAGGTGTAATCATTTCGAATCATAGTTGATGCCACTCAACGGAAATGTGGTTACATAAAATGCGTTTTAACTTGCCAATACCGCAAGCGCCAGGCCCGAATCCCACTTCTCAGTCTAACATCCTCCACAATATCTGACGGAATGTGACGACGACTCGCTCCAACACCGTTCGCTCAAAGAACTTGTGTAGTTAGACATTCCACCGTTCAGTGTTGTGCAGGAATGTGTACCGGGTTGCATACATTCCGCAAGTCGTCCTCGATATGCACTGAGTCAGAACTTTGAAATAAAGCATTCACTGTTGCTGCGTGAGATACATTTCTGTTCTTTGTCACTAGTTATCCATGTGTGCGTATTGCTAGGGGAAAACTGTAAAGGTCGGTTGAGTCTAGTCCACATCCATCTGTTCCTAGGTCTTAGAGGTGGCCTCTTCTCTTCAGGTTCCGGATAGAATTTGTAATAGTGTTAACATTGGTCACCGTCCTGGTAACTTCCAATTGACGTAGGGTAAGGGGGGGGGGGGGGGGGGTTGTGGCACGCGTGCGTGTGTTTGCTGTGTGGAAATTACCAGATAACAAACTACGGTATGTACAATACCTACTCTCACTTTGCATTCTTGTGTGATGATGTCGTTTGATGGGATGATGAGCTGACGTTGCGGAGAATTTAGCCCTCTCTACCTTCGGAATTACGTAAAATACATTTCTGAACGATCGTAACGATATTTCCCTTTCGGCATTCGATATTTGAAAACAGGCGCCTGACAACAAGTAACTTAATGTGGCAAAGGTAAAAAAGGATGAAGTCTCTGCGCACGCCACGAAGGCGTATGGGGAAGTAGAGGTATAGGTCCACTCATTCTTGGCAGTAGACTAAAACGACGGCGGGTGATCGAAACGTTTCGCGTGGAAAGAGGTTACTGTTGCGCTGTTGGCAGACTTCTACTGTGGCAACGGTTAGCTAGAAGCTCCGTTCTTGACACAGGACAACGCCGTCAATTCTGGCGTGCAGCGATCAAATTGACGCCGATTAGTCAGCGAGCACGTGATTGCATTCCTTGCTACCATCTGTGTTCGTGCGTATCAGATGGTGCGTGGGCCAACAGCTAGTCCGGACGTTTCGGAGAAAAGTCTCTTAACCCCTGCCGGAAACTGAACCTCTGATCGCCCAACCCAGTAAGTTTGTGTGCAGGAGAGAAAATCTCAGCGCTGTAATAACGGCACTGATGTACACAATGCGTCACATTGTCCTACAGCAATTTTGAGACGCTGTAACCACTACTAGCGAATGTGTTTTCTTACTTACGATCTTTGACGAGGTGGCTATGCTTGAAGTCGTGAAACAATGAATCTAGTCACGTGATAAATTGAATCCCTCTCATTGGTTCACATACCTGTTGCTCCGTAAGCCTTTCGTTTGACGACTTTCCTTTATTGCTCTCACCTGGGGACGTACGTCGTACCAACATTAGCGTGGAATTACTGAATGTATAATTTGCATTGAGGTATGGAACTTTGCAAAACCGTAGATTTTGTATACGCTGCTGTCATTATTAACAAAATCTGTCTGTGGATGTGAATTTGATCTGTAAACGTTATTGTCATATGCAGCCAAAAGAGAGACGCAATACCTCGATCACTTACCCACCTGCGAAATAGCTTAGATTGCTTATCAGTTTCGTGCCTTCTCGAGTATGTCCATTTTTATAATTGTATAGCTGTGGAATTTTGTCTGTCATTATAACGCCAGGATATACGCTTACACTGTAGCTGTTGTAGAAACGAGCGTTGAGACTGTGCGTATCTGACATTATTAAAATGCAGCGCAAAGAAATAGGATGGTAGAGTGTGAACAGGATTCATGTGGCTCACGTTAGGAACAAATGGCTGGCTGTTATGAGCTGTTCCATAATGTGCAGGTAATTTCTTGACTGGGATGTGATGAAGGACACCCGGTTGGGTCATTTGCAGTGAAAGATGTCAACACAGTTCCTGGTAGCAATGCAATTTCACACTTCGCAACAATGTCTGCAGTTAAGCCCTTCTTACCGACCGTACTCAGTGCATCCTGTTGATCACACATCGTAGCAGAAATCCACAAATTCATGGCGTCCAAAGAATAAAACTACAGAGCAGAATGTTTAACGGCTAAATGAAATGCGTGCAGTCATTTGATGTGTCATGCAATAAAGCTTCATCAGTAAGAATTTTGGCCGCTCCGTGAGGGTGGGTCATGGTGGAAAAACCAGCTCCGGAACACAGAGCCGCCGAAAGCGGGTTCGGGGCCGAGTGAAACAAATTTTTCGCCGAAAACACCGACCGTCATTTGCGGAGTGACTTTGGCTTCGACTGAAAGGGTTATTGTACGATGGACAAATAATGATACTACCTGCAAAGACAAAAACACGTGCAACATAGTCGGACCCGGGGCCCCCGTAATTTGTACCAGTATCCTCTTCTTCTCGTCGTTATTGCTGAAACGGATTCTTCTTCCAGTACGTCGGTTGGTTTTACACTGTCAGTAGCATTCCATCAATTCTCCGCATTTGTCTGCCACTGACGTTATATAATATTTGCTATTAACAGTGTCGTTAAATAACGCGCCTAACAATGCTAATTGTTCTGTATGTCACTCCCCTCTCGGCCCGCTGTTGGTGTCTGTGGTCTTTCATCGCTGTTAACTGCTCTAATGCAGTGCAGATTCAGATAAAGCCATTTGTAGAGAAATTCGTTGATGGATTGGTTGTGTAAAAATCGTTCCGAATCAGATCAAACCATGGCCCACGTTTGCCGCATCTAGGTTAGGAGTAAGCCATCGTTTACTTGTTGGAATTTAGAATCCAGCGTGGTTCCTAGATTCTGATCTGGTGGACTTTTGTTATTGCATGTTGGCAGTGCTGCCCGCATTCCTTAACTGGAGGTAACACGCAGTGTAGTCGACGTTAAACCTGTAATGAGCTGTTGGACGACTTGGGAAGGTTATGCAAGTGTACAGTGTGCGAAAATTAGTAACAATTATACAGGAGTTTGGCCGTGTTTTAGTGAAGAAATAAGTCGTGATATTAATCTTCCGTATTTGAGTGTGACAACAATGCGCATGCCAGGTGTCTAGCAACAGTACATTTGGTGATAAGGTAATATGGCGTGGAATAAACTTGGAACTGTGATCAAGTGTGTGGAGCAGTGAGTCACGTAGATCAGGAATGTGATGTGATTGGTGATGTTCGAGGATGTCCTAAGGGCGTGTGAGTCATTCCTGTAACGGCAGTCCTGTGACTATATTTCCACGGTAAGAACGAAGTTAATTATGATTAAATTTGTAACTATCCATCTAACTTCTGAGTAGACTCTTTCTTCAGAAGCCAGTAGTTCCTCCGCCAGTCAAGTTACACATTCAGCTTCATTACCATGTTGACAACAGCGCGCCACTTGTCCATATTCTAAGGCCGATCACGTCTTCCCAACCCAGTTCTTTCAGATTCATTTTAATATTATTCTTTCATCAAGGGCTGCGTCTTCCAAATGGCCTCGTTCCTTTTCGTTCCCATGTCAACACTCAGTATGTGCCACTTGTCCCGCCCTTCTTAACCCATCCTCCTCCATTTGACTGCCACACCATATTGGGCGAACAGTACAAATCACGAATCTCCTCTTTATGCAGTTTCTCCCCCAGTCTCCTGTCACTTCCCCTCACGTAGGCCCGCATATTTTCCTTAGCACCCCAATCTCGAACACCCAAAGTCTGTGTTGTTCTCTTAATGTGAGAGACCAAGTTTCAGGTGCACATAAAGTGACAGGCAAGATGTATAGTTGTGAGTATTGAAATGTTAGTTTTGTGGAAGTAATACGTACGTTTATATTTTGTTTGGCATTCCAGTTCCAGTTTTATTCCTTTGCATGTTTATCATAAAGATAACGTGTGGAAGAACAGAGACTTATTACAAAATGTGGCATTTCATTTTGCTTCGTCAGACAAGGCTACATGTTGTGTGCACATTATGTGCACAATTCTACACGGTGTGTGCACATTATGTGCATAATTCTACATGTTGTGTGTACATTATGTGCACATTTCTACGTGTGTGTACATTATGTGCACAATTCTACATGTGTGCACATTATATGCATAATTCTACACTGTGTGTGCACATTATGTGCATAAGTCTACATGTGTGTTCATTATGTGCATAATTCTACATGTTGTGTGTATATTATGTGCACATTTCTACGTGTGTGTACATTATGTGCACAATTCTACATGTGTGCACATTATATGCATAATTCTACACTGTGTGTGCACATTATGTGCATAA
>Ga0123355_10014890_pt1 | contig 12180 bp, 10 predicted proteins | sample TergutEmb28metaG_3_FD_89872 | JGI IMG/M metagenome (GOLD analysis project Ga0123355, IMG submission 89872) | Embiratermes neotenicus P1 segment gut microbial communities from Petit-Saut dam, French Guiana - Emb289 P1 | ecosystem: Host-associated > Arthropoda: Insects > Digestive system > Gut ...
AACAGGTGCAGTACGTGGAACCGCAAGAAGACCGGACTTTTCTCTGGCCATTATCTCCGTAACCGTTCAACTTTGGATATAGGTGTTTTGGGTTATATCGGTATACTTTAACATAAGGAACACCCTCCCGAAGTCTGGCACATTCCTCTTGGGACACTCTGTATAATTGTCCTGAACCAGTTGTATTCAATTCACATCTTCACAACCTATTTTCTTGACATCAGTTTATTAATGTTCTCCCACTAGGGGACTAATTCTCCATGTGGTGTCAGCTCTTCTTCATGTTTTGTGACCAGAACTTTGTATGCATTTCTTAATTTTCCTGTGAATGTTATGGCTCGCCTTTCTTGTCGACAAGGAATTAATTTTAGACTTCCATAGGTGTTTTGTTTAGTTCCTGTGTGTAAATGGAAGTCAGTTTAAATGTAATGTCTCCAATCCTTTGACAGGATCAATGACTGATATTCTTATATACGATAGTAACCTCTGGAGAAAGATGTGTGCTCTGTAGATAGCGCGTTGTTGACATCGTACCAGTGATGCTGCGATTAGGTGTTACAGTTTCTTCAAACATTGTTTTTTCAAACCTTTTTCTCACCACCCAGAATAAGAAAAATATTTCAGACTGCAACCCAAAGAAATGATTTATAATCTGAACTTACATAAAATTGAATAGATATACTGATAAATTTGAAACTGCTGAACTGCAGATTCGTATAATTTGACTGTCCTGTAATTTGTGAATGTAAATAGCAATAATAATATTAAGCTGAAGTAGAAATGCGTATTATAAACAGGAAAAACATTTACAAAATGAGTATTTTAACTGCATGTACACTTATATTTGTAAATAATGATTATGTTTGCTTTATATGAGAATGGAAAGCAACCAAGAAGTGGAATTAATAGCTTATTTATTACACACTGTCTTGTTTGTGATTGCCTGCTTTTAATGATTTCATGCCAGTCTGGAATGAATGTTGAGAGAGCAACATACGTATCAGTTGCACTGCTAAACCTGTTCCTCTTCTTTGTTCTCAAACATGTCAAAGTCAACAAATCCAAATTCACACAGGCAGAGTTGACAATGCATCACTCTTTGATACATGCAAAGAGTGTCAATGTCACTATAGGCAGAGGCCTGTTGACCTAAAGCAGACATTGGCAGTTACCCTCCTGGCTAAGGGGGCTTCAGAAATTACCCTACAATAAGCAATACTACTTCAGCTGCTTGTCACAAAACATATAGCAACCTTTGTCCTTGATGGAAGACCCAGAGGACTACTGGTAATAGAATATGCAGCTGAAAACTGTAGGACTTAATGAAGATGAAACAGATGAAAAGGAGAGAAATAACTGCAGTGGCAGCCCAGTGAAGAACTTCTCATGACCCAATAATCACTCAAACCCCAAGTTTAAAAATGCTGGTCTGTATGGATTTTCCTCATACCTTAGCAAAGCACTTGTTTGGTTTTTTATGGAATGCACTGCATAAAATGCACACATAGAAGCATTGTGCATGTTGGAGCGTGTGTGTATATATGCACGTGCGCGCACACACAACATTAGCCTACCCCTTATGCATTTTCAGGAAGGAGTGGTTGCTAAATATGAGTTCATAGTTTATCGATATGAAGAATTTTGGAGAGGAGAACACACAATGGCAACCATGAAATGAATTTTAAGCTTATGAAAATTTCGTTGCTTACATAGTGTGTTGCATGAAGCATTAACACTCAGTGTCATTGTGATCATGATACATGCACTAGATGTCTTGCGGAAACTGAAACTCCAAGTCAAAAGATGAAACATTTATGTTATTTGACCTGAAATAATTGTGTCACCATAATGACTAGGGTATATTTTTGACAACTTAGGAATTGTGGTTGGATTCTTGACAGGTACAAGAGATTTCTCCTTTCTCCAGAGAATCAAGACTGACACCATGGCTTTCCCAGCCTCATATTCAGTGGGTGCCTGGTACTTTTTTCTGTGGGGTAAACCAGCCTGGTGTGAAGTTGACCCCTTGCATCCATGTAGTGTTGAAGTTAAGAATGCATGATGCTGTATCCCCGCTGTCCCATGTGTGTTCATTGTGTGGTACTTAATGCAGCATGGATGCAGTTTACCTTTACCTTTCTACACCCCCCATTTCTAATTTTATTAAGGATAGGACAATCAGTGCAATTCATTTTTCATGTATTAACAGGCTGGTTAACAGCCCAAAGACCAACTATAAAACTAAAACAAAATAAATACAGTGCAAATTACATAAAAAAACAGACTCACAGACAACACACAGTAACAAACAACAGAAGATGAAGTTACATTAGTTGCTAACTGAGTACCCAAATTAAATGCAGCATTTAGTGTGTGGAAATGTGCTGCTTAAACAGCATTATTCAAGTGATTAGGTATGTAAGACAGAGCCATAATTGTACAATTATATACTTTAATATGTAATAATGCCATGCTATAATAGTTGTAATTGTATTATCCTCTTTAGACTTCTCCTGCGACAACTTCCATGGCATTTTGCGGTGGGTGAAGGAGGCAAGGTGGTGGCCATATTGCAGGACACGGTACTTGAAATTCGAACTTCCAGGGATGAGTACTCGTCTGTTGTTGGAATGGCTTCCAGTAAGTTACCGCTGATGATACATAAATACATTATATACATATTTATATAGTTATTCATTCCAGTTTATATAGTATATATTTCATCACATAATTCACACAGACTTCTCTTGAAAGTACTGTTGTGGAAAGTGTGGGTATGTTATTGGTGCAAGGATTTGTGGTGATGATTTATTATAGAGACTTCTACAATCTGTGAATCCTCTTCATAAGACTATTATTAGAATTACCCACTATATGTCAAAGATATTTTTGCATTCCCTCCCAGTTTAATAACATACTTACTCCATGTAGCAGAGTACTTCTTGAGAAGCTGACTGTTCCTCAGCTAGTCAAGAAATTCCCCACATTTTATAGAACCCGAAGGTTCATTACTGTGTTTACAAGTGCCTACCACCTGTCCGTATCCTCGGTCAAATCACTCCAGTCCATGCCCCCCATTCCACTTGCTGAAGACCCATCTTAATATTATCCTCCCATCTATGCCTGGATCTTCCAAGTGATCTCTTTCCCTCAGGTTTCCCCATCAAAACCCTGTATACACCTCTCCTCTCCACCATACATGCTACATGCCCCATCTCATTCTCAATTTGAGCACCCGAATAACATTTGGTGATAAGTACAGATCATTAAACTCCTCATTATATAGTTTTCTCCTCTCTTAGGACCTCAACACCCTATTTTCAAACACCCTCAGTCTATATTCATCCCTCAATGTGAACACCCAATTTTCACACCCATACAAAACAAAAGGCAAAATTACTGTTCTGATAGCAAGCAGGAAGACAAAAGATTCTGCACTAAATGATAGCAAGCATTCCCTGAATTTAAAATTACAAATAACATATAAACAATAAAAGAAACACTTCGCTAGTTATGGCATTGTGGCTGAATTAGAGTTTGTGGATGTAATTTGAAAACTAATAATTATTATGTATTATAAAAATGAAGAAAATTTAGAAGGTGTATTCATATAGTTAAAAATGGAATGTAGAAATTCCCAAAACAACCAGAAGCTATTTTGCAATAATTGTGCATTGCTATACCGCTCTGAAGCATGGTGGTTTTTGTATATACCACCTACTTTTTAGTATTTAAAATTTATATGCTCTTCCCACATGGTGTATTGGTGGGTGTTGTATGATCTTCGTGATAAACAGTGATTCCATGAACACATTGACTGAAACACCTTTGTATGCAAGTCCATGATGTGCAAATTTGTGAACAAGCAAAGTCTGTTTTAATACAGACTTGCTGCTTTTCAGCATCTCCTTACTAAGAATGATAATTCTTGATACATGTCATTAGTATCCTTTTGTTCCTGACTATATGTGTGGGTTTTTCCTACTTGCAACATATATTAACCTGTTAACTGGTAAAAGCATCTGGTAATGAACATATAATGGCAGTAATCCCAAATCCCACCACTTGACATGATCCTGAGACATTTAACTCCTGTTACATGCTGAAAGTGTATCTGTCACCCTGACAGTTCTCAGCAAGGAATAACCATGTCATTCCACTAGAAACCAACACCAATTTTCTCACATTTATTGATCATTAAGTGTCTTAATTGTGTTTTGTTTGCTTTGGTTCTCCATGAGGTCTTAACATTGCTGATTTCAGTTTTTCCACATGCAGGACTTTTCAAGAAAGTAACCTCTGTGCTGTACTTCTAGTACGTTGATGTAGTAACTCACCATAATGATTACCTTGAAACCTTTTGCATTACTGGCTAGTAATACTTCTGATTTATGTTCGGGTGTTCCCCAAGATATGTTGACTGAGGTTTTACATTACCTAACCTATGTGTTTCAGATTAGTGACAGGATAATACCTTGAACCTGACCATGACTGTCTCCATTTTACCATTCACTAGCATTTTCCCATCTAATGTGGTCCTTTTAAGCATCAGTCCCTGCATTATATTCTGGCAGCTAACTTCACGAAGGGTATTGGAGTTTGAAATCTGTAGAGTGTATGAATTTCATTAATACTTAGACTGATCTGTGTTGTTTGCATTGTTCTCTGATTCTGTGTCTGTATTCTGTCTATTGAAGTGTGTATAGATTGGATATATTATTTAGTTCTTTACCTAAAGTTCTTCTGTGATATGTTTTGTCTTTTTTTTTTAGTATTGCATTCCTTTAAAGCTTGTTTCAGCAGTTCTCAGATCCCATCTGCTTCGTCTATTCCTCCTGGGTCCTCTTCTTAGGGGGTTTCTCATCATAGGTTTGCACCTCATATACTTTACATCTTCCTGTAACTTCAGTATGCCTCCTCCGTTCTTTGTAACCACATTACCTTGACCCCTCTTCTCCTACCAAAATTTCCATTTGATGTTTAGTTATTTATCATGTTATTTCATTCTCTCTGTATGTTCATTCTGGCTCTTCAGTTAGGTTTTTTTTATGTCCACGATGTTTTTTTTTATGCCCATGCTTTATTCATTCATAATGAGCTGGAGTCTGCTATTCACATATATATGGTACGCATTGTGGATATAATTGCATATTTTCTCTGATTAACAGTTGCAAAGGATGCCAATCCACAATTACGGAAGTTGGCATGGAGTCCAGATTGTAGTATGCTTGCTGTCGCACATAGTAATGGTGTTGTGTCTTTCTATGACCTCCTTGGCAGCAATATTTTCAATATTTATCCTGTAAGTGTTTTCATACACTTTAACTTAAGATTATTGAAAATAAATTTCTCCTCCTAAAGGAATGTGCAATAAACAGATGAGGATTGGACATTTGGTAGGTTTCAAATTAAATTGATGAAGTGTGTGAAAGAGCATGGTTACAGAGGACATCCTGGGACACTTTTAACCAGGAAAGTGGTACATGAATAGAGATGGCAGGGGGAAGGGTTAAAGAAGTGAGATAAAAATAAGCACTCTTTTTGTGCACATATTGCAAAGTGATCTAGTCTATGTGGAAGTGGAGGCAAAAACTGTTTAACAGACTACAGCAACAATGGAATTTCAGTTTCTACTGAAGTGGTAATTTTTGAAGCAAGAAAATGGGTTGTTACTCACAGAATCACTGATCTGTTGGGCCAGCTGTTTGTTGCTAAAGATTTACAAAGTGGCATGGAATGTGAAGCACAGGCAGTGTGAAGTTTTTCAAGAAATATGGGATCAGTAATGCCACTGATGGTACCAAAGATGATGTACTCTTTCAAGAAAGTGGTAGTTCAGGCAGAAACATTAAGAATGATGATTGCAATAAGAGTGATGACGATCTTAGGAGATTCTGCGACCAGTTGAAACTTCATACTGTAATGCCATTTTGTTGAGTACATGTTTGCGAGTTTGAGCTTCAAATGTGAGTACATATATTTTCCCTGAAATTTGCATTCTAAAGCCTCGGTGTGTCTTACGTTTGGGTGCATCTTATGGTCAGGTGCTGGTTAATGCTGATATAAGTGGACTGTATTTAGTTCAGTCTCTGGATTGTGGGGTTTATCATAACTATGATACAACCACTGCTGTACCCAGCTACATGCTACTACACAATGATGCAGAATCCTGCACGCAGCAGCATACAGTTGCATACAACTACACACAACTGCATACTGCAGTATAAGAACAGGCAGTGACAAACACAGTAAAAAAAAAGAAAGAAAAAGACAGTGAATCCCTCCTTTGCATGTGTTACTTTAACCAACACACACACACACACATTCTTGCCAACAAGGCAAGTGAAAGCTTAAATAGACACATTGTATGGTTCAGGACACTTTAGGTTTTCACAGTGATGACTATGAACATGTTGTGTTCTGGAATGTGAGACTGTGTGTAGTCTGGTAGATTCAAACCAACATCTCGGAAGAACCTGTCTGCCAAACGTGACATCACATCCAGTAACTTTCCAAATGTAATTTGCTTTGGAAGTGCATTAAGAATACCTGTGTATTGTGAGTCTGTGTGTATTAATGTGTATTTGTGAGAAGTTATCTGTACACTTATTCAGGAGTCTAGTAATTTTTTAGAAATATGAGCGGTACACGTTCTTAACCTGTGTACAAGATGGATGTGAATGGTCAGCTTCAAGTAGGAAGAGTTTCTGGTACCCACTGGAGAGGAGGATAGAAAGACTGAGAACTGGTTCAAATGTATTGGTGGGGGGGGGGCAGGACTGTTTCCTACTTAAATGAACTAAATGTTAGTGTGGTACTGCATCTTCTTAGTATTTACTGAACTGCTTCATTCATAAATATGTTTGTGATTTTTCAGCCAAAATTTCAAGAAGATAGTCAGTTGGTCGATAAAAAGAATGCCTTGGTCTTTATTACCTTTCTGCAGTCTAGAAGGAAAAGTCCAAAATGGTATGCAGTCCCTTTTTCAATTTTCTTGTGATACTTAGAAGTGTTAATGACATAGGGAAGTTTCTCTAAACTTGAGGATTCCGTTGTTCTGGGATGTGACGCCATGTCACTGGGTAATGAGCCCACAACATATTAAAGGAATGTTTTCCCTTCATCTGCAATGATCTAGAAGGCCGTTGAAACATGAGGAACTTATTATGGAGTAGTGCAGCATCATGTCTTGGAAGAACAGAATCCTCAAATACGCTGCTGTGAGAACTTAAAAATTTGCAACATGTCATAAACTCTGTAGCACAAGCACATGAATAATTTGATCTGGTGGTGATAAATGACAACTGGACTTTAAAACTTTATTAATTCAAAATACCATATCATTTTAAGCATGCGACATTCCCTGGATTCAAATGTAGGATTTTGTTTATTTTTAATGCAGTTAATTTTAAAACCAGTTAATTTGTAAGTGGAAGCTGTATTACAGCCCTCAGATTTCTAAATGGTGAATATTTTGAAATAGAGTGTAACTTTGGTAGCCTGGAATCCAATGGTCTGGCAGTATTGATTATTTGGAATAAAAATTAGTGAGTGCTAGTGAGCATTCTTTGGCAGAAATAGTCTTGGTAGGGTCAGCTAAACCAAATGATACTAAGCAGAGTGGAGTCAGCTCATCAGTATCTCACACAATATCAATTTGCCATTTTCTGTTGGAAGTACTTGGGTTTTCTTGAATGTTCTTTGTTTGCTCATGTTCTTCAAATATTGATGCCTGGAGTACAAGAGGAGCAGGTTTCATATTGAAGGTGGATGGAGGGAGTAAATGTGCCTACAGCAGTGTCTTCTGATTTTTAAAAACCTGTGTTTGCATTCATACCTCAGTATATCATTTTCATTCTATTGAGTGCCTCTTCTGACATGCATCTGTGTGTTATTTCACATTGTTTTTACATATAACTCTATGGTTACCTATATGAGGTAGTGTCATCTTATGGTACGAGCGTTTCACGGAGAACAGTATTTTTGTTTGGCGAATGGTAGGCAACATGGAACAGTCTGCACCCAGTTACTTGTTGTAATCAGCTAACTTGACACCCGTCTAGTACCTGTTGCAGACAACTTCAGTCAGGTCATTAGAAATCAGTTCTTTGACAGTGCTGTTCGTTGAAGGAATTGGATAATTTGAAACTCATATTGTCAGTCCTGAGCACTTCAAATTGATGACATCTGTAACTCTTTGACTACTGACCAACCTACTTGTCTTTACACTTACTCAGCCATATCATTTTGTAGTCTGTTGCACAGTATGTACTTGCATGAAAGTTCTTTTGAGTGATTAACCACATCAGAGTTGAGTTAAAAAAAGTTGGAGAGTTACTGTTTTCATTATCAGGTTTGATGATTGCCCAACAGGATTTCAGTGCATATGTTTACAGTGAAAGTTTTAAATCTCTCTCTTTCCTATATGAATCTTATAGTTTTGATATAAGAAGTTTAATTTACTGGGTCTTTTGATGTAGAATGGGCAGAAGGTAATTACTGAGCTGCATGTGATGTGACCACTGTTGTTAGTTTGTTGTGCTGTAGCAAGTTACAGATTCTGAGGGTAAAATTGATACTAACTAGAACAGTCTTCAGCAGTATTATTAGTTCATAATAATGTAAAGTGCGGTTAGCACTACTGTTAGTGTGTAATATTTGTAAAGCACAGTTAGCCAATAAGAGAAATATATGGCTGTTTGGAATTTGAAGTAGAAAGTCACTATAATTAAATTACTGATGTGAATCTGTAGTTTTCATGGATCTTGTATCTTTATTTTATTGAGTGTTGAGCTTTGCTTGGTATTCTGGTATATGGTACAACATTTAATCGCAGTGATGTGAAGCATACTGTGTTACAAAGCTGAATCTGATGCATAGTTTACTGATGAAGATAATAGTTCTGAAGTGAGTCTGGAGTTTTTGACACACAGACCTACTACTCTGAGAGCAGGTGTCAAACACATCAGTGGATAATTTTTATAGGTACATGAGAGTATTTTTTAAACCAAGATCAAGAATGGGCTATGTTTACTCATGAATAAAATTATTGTAAGTGATACTAATTTTCTGTAAGTGTGAGCATCTTAAGATATACAGAACTATAATTGTGCCTTCTTGTTTTGTACGGATGTGAAACTTGGCCACTGACGTTGAGGGAGGAACGTAGGCTGAGGGTGTTTGAAAATAGGGTGTTGAGGAGAATATTTTGGCCTAAGAGGGATGAGGTAACAGGGGAGTGGAGAAAACTACATTATGGGGAGCCTAATCTCTTTTCCTCACCCAGTATCGTTCGAGTGATAAAATCAAGAAGAATGAGATGGGTGGGATATATAGTGTGTATGGGGGAGAGGAGAGGCATATACAGGGTTTTGGTGGGGAAACCTGAGGTAAAGAGACCATTTGGGAAACCCAGGCATAGACGGGAGGATAATATTAAGATGGATCTTCAGGAAGTGGGATGTGTGTGTGTGGACTGGATCGAGCTGGCTCAGGATAGGAACAAGATGCAGGCACTTGTGTATGCTGTAATGAATTTTTAGATTCCATAAAATGTGGGGAATTTCTTGACTAGCTGAAAACCAGTTAGCTTCTCAAGAAGGACTCTGCTCCATGGAGTAAGTAATTAAGTAAGTAAGAAAGTGAACATCTTGATCCTGTTAGTCCTTTGAAGATATGATGTGGAATTGACAAGCACATCAGTTATGCCATTTTGTTTTCCTGTGCTGTTGTTCTAGGTCTGCTGAAATTATTCTAATTGATTATCAAGGAAATTTGTATTGCTATTTGGTGTCTCCAACTGATGGGTATCAGCAGAATCATGTCTTCTCATTCATGCAGCATTATCGACAAGGAGTGCTTGCTGTTAGTTACCATCCATCACATAACATGTTGTTTGTCGCTGGCCCAACTATAATGAAGAATGCTGATAAGCTAAAGGTAATGGCAGACTTTAGTTTTTTTTTTAATCTCATGTATAACTGGTGTGTGAAATTCGTTCTATCATGTCATGTCACTATAATATTGTTGACAGTTTATGAGAGTGGAGTGGTGGTGGGAATGATTGTACCTAAGCATGATGCATTAATATGAGAATAGAGAAAATTATGTAATGAGTTTTGTATTTCATTCCATTTAACCCTTTAAATGCTGAGTTAAATCATATCTGCCATCTGCTGGCATTATTAGGGGCTCACCATATTCTCCACGTTAGCAGGTTAATGGTTAAGTAGATATGCCACTTTTTTTTTTTTTTTTTCATGAGCTTATTGTTAATGATTTCAGGTTTTCTGTTTCCTTTTTAATAGTCCAGGTAGAAACTCTTCTAGAAGCTTCTTTCAGTGCCAGAGAAACATGATAGTTCATTGAATTGAGGTTTCTGCTGCTGACATTCGAAAGCTATAAGACTCTCATTCGGGGAAACGTCACATTGCAAACTTGTACGAGGGCCGGCTGATATGTAATGCACACAGTGGAATATCGAGAAAAAGAGACCATGTATTTAAACAAACGAAAGTAGGAAGTAAAGTACAATATTTTAGCTACAAATTGACATACTTATTTTTCGACAGTTGCCTTGTCGTTCAATACATTTTTCCCAACGTAAAACAAGTTTACGCATGCCGTCAATGAAGAATTCAGGAGTTCTTTGTTTGATCCATGACGTCACAGCTTGCTTCACTTCATCGTCTGAGGTGAAATGAGTCTCCTTGAGATCCCTCTTGAGGTGAGGAAAGAAATGAAATCGCTTGGCACCAAGTCAGGGCTGTAGGGCGGATGGGAGAGAACCTCAAACTTCAGCGTCTCCAGAGGATCAATTGTGCGAGCAGTGTGCGGTCTTGCATTGTCATGCAGCAACAAAATCCGCGATGTTGACCGCCTAACTCGACACACCCTCCACCGTAGGTTTTTTATTGTTTCAATGTACCGAGCTGAATTGACAGGATTCCCAGCTTCCAAAAATTCTGTCATGTAAACTCTTTGTGAGTCCCAAAAAACAGTCAAAAGAATCTTGCCGGCAGACGGCATTGTTTTGGCACGACCTGGTTCACATTCACGAAATTTAATGGCCCAACGATTTACTGTAGTTCTGTTAACAGTGTTTTCACTCTACACAGCCTGTAAACCGCGATGAATTTCAGCTGGCGTTACGTTTTCAGCACTTAAAAATTCAGTCACCGCACGTTGCTTCAATCTCATTGACATACCACCATAACACGACTCCATGCTAACACACACTGTTCTAGAACCAGTGTAGGGAAAGGAATGAAACTTTGCACCGCTGTGCAGGAGGGTTGTGGCTACAAGAACACACTGCGCGCGCATCACTACTTTGCTCCGTTGGCAAAATATTCCACTGTGTGCATTTCTTATCAGCCGCCCCTGGTATATTTAATTGTTGATTAAAGAGGGAAGGAGTCCTGGATTTGAGTACCAGGATGTTTCCATTATCAGATTTTCGGAATTGAGAGGGATGTTGTGAACGGAATTTGTAACATTCGTAGGATAACTAGATATGCATACAGGACTTCTAGTTGTTACTTGTGTCTGCCAATTATTTTAGTGAACTCGTTAGGAATACCTCTTGAAACACTATGTCTGCGTTTGATGCCTGGTTGTAGGATAATGCAGGGTGCGGCAGAAAGAACTCCCCCTATTTGAGAAGCGAATAAATTCAAAACCAAAGATGATACAGCAAATGTTTTTCTATTTCTGGAAAGCACACAGAATGCCGTTTTACATCAATGTGTTTTGAACAAAACATCACTCAAGTGCCGGCCTTGAATATTGATACATTGATATAGCCTCTGTCGGTAGTTGTCCATGACCTTGAGAGTCATTTCAGGTGTAATGGCAGCAACTTCCTGTCATATCGCCTCCTTCAGAGCTTCCAAAGTTACGGGGTGTTGTTCATAAACCTTTGCTTTGAGGTAGCCCCAGAGAAAAAATCGCAAGGGGTCAAATCTGGCGAATGCGGCGGCCACCCGATATAACCACGCAAGGAGATAACATGTCCAGGAAACATTTCTCTGAGAAGTGAAAGGGAATGATAAGATGTATGGGCTGTTGCGCAATCTTGCTGAAACCACACATTATCAGCACCATGTTGATCATTGAAAATTTCGCCCAATTGAGGCTGGAAAAAATTCTGTAACATTGCACAATAACGATCGCTGTTCA
>Ga0123355_10014891_pt1 | contig 12179 bp, 4 predicted proteins | sample TergutEmb28metaG_3_FD_89872 | JGI IMG/M metagenome (GOLD analysis project Ga0123355, IMG submission 89872) | Embiratermes neotenicus P1 segment gut microbial communities from Petit-Saut dam, French Guiana - Emb289 P1 | ecosystem: Host-associated > Arthropoda: Insects > Digestive system > Gut ...
ACGCACACACACCCACACTCACACGCATACGCGCGCGCGCACACACACACGCACACACACACACACACACACACACACACACACACGATATACATAATCTTTACTGCTTTTCGACGGCAGCGATGGTTACGCGAACGTGCCGTTATGTTACTTTTATATGTGTATTCCCTGTCTTGCCTTCATTTAATGCGTTCTGTAATTTATTTAGTAGTCCCTTAATGTTAGATATTAATCAGTGTGTTCTGAAAAGGCTGAGAGTTTCGCCGAAGAAACTCCGCACGGACGTCAGCGTGGGCGGGGGCGGTGGGTTTGGGGCTGCGCGTGTTTCTGCACATTGTGCCTCCCTGGTTCTGATATGAATATTATAGACACAGTTGTTAGTAAAATAACTAACACAGTACACAGCATTCATAAGCATTAGTGCTACTGTTATCCGCTACATGTTTCGGCTCTTCCTGGCCATCTCCAGGGAAACATCGTGTACATATTCTAAGGTTTATTGATTAAAATTTTGAAATGTGTGTATTTTATCCTCCTACAACCAGTGATTATTGAAGTATTAACTTTTTTTTTTTTCATGCCGGTTAGCGTATCTTTTGGTGCGTGTTGTGCTGAAAATCTTTAGTTCAAAATACACACACATTGGACCGAGTTTCGTAAGGTTGTTACGAATAGCATTCCAATGGTTGCCACTAGGCACAGCTAAGCACTCCGTCTCGGTTGTACCGTGCCCTTAAATATGATAGCCGTATGAGTTCGTGAACAACAGTAGACGCATTCGTTGTACCGACCACGAAATTTCTGTGTTGCTACATCTTGAGGTATGAACAAGTTATGATGAAGTGTTTTGAAGTGGAGAACTACAGGGTAGGGTCAAGTTACCGCCAGCCATAGTGAGTTGTTCTTGACGTGCCGGTTTCGAGCCTCAGCCGGTACACCAACTACCCTGTCTTTATCGTTGCACCGTGCATTTTGTAGTTTTTCTAAGTAACACACCAACAAATGCACATATATGGTCTTTAATAATTTAAAATTTACATTAAAACACTTAAAACGCTCCTACATGTTTCGATCATACGATCATCCTCAGGGAGCATACTTTGTTCCTCGCTAAAGTTACAGGTAAAAACACTCAGTGATTTACTTAGTTATATTAATTTGGTGCTGCGGCAGCATGTCTGTAAACAAAAATAAGTTTACAAAATAGATTGTTAAGACAATAAAGCAATAAACTTATTTTTGTTTACAGACATGCTGCCACAGCACTAAATTAATATAACTAAGTAAATCACTGAGTGTTTTTAAACTATAACTTTAGCAAGGAACATAGTATGCTCCCTGAGGATGATCGTATGATCGGAACATGTAGGGGCGTTGTAAGTGTTTTAATGTAAATTTTAGATTATTAAAGACTACAAATGTGCATTTGTTGGTGTGTTACTTAAATACCATGTCTGATATTTTAATTGGCCTTCCTCAGTCCCTTGAAACAAAATGCACGTTGTACTGACTAGACCATTACTGCTTCTTTCCACATCCTCTATAATTCGTTTTTCACAGTCATCGAATCTTACGGCGTTATGGATTTGATGACAGCATAGTTAAATGAACTACTCAAATAGGTACGTAATAGTATAATAGCCAAGCACGTGTTTCGATTTGATACGGATAATTAATTAATGAGTCTAACCTAACTTGAACCTCGCCTTCTGTTGACATTTAAACTTGTGGATACATTCCTTCGGAACTCTTCAGGTGCATTGCGCGCAAAGAGGGCGCTGTTTATTGCCCACATAATTACCAATCATTGATGCTGGTAACAACGGTCGATATGGCTGAGTACACTCAGTACCACTCAGCGAGCCGAATGAGTCTCATTCCATGGGCGGTATTCTCCCCTTACTGCTAAACGTAACATGTCCACTAGGAAACCGCCATGGCGCCGTCTAGTGGTTAGGTCTCCCACCACGCAGTGGCGCTGTTAAGCGGGTTAACCTAAGCTGTAAGCCAGCCAGACTGCCGCCCCTTTCCAGCATCCGACACATCTGTAGCTGTACAGTAGCCTACGTGGAACAAGATGGGGTGTAAGCCCTGAAATGTATAGTTGCGAACTTAAACGACGTTCATTTCATAAGTAGACGTAATGCTTTAAGGTTCAGAGTTGCCCCTACGACTCATTACGCAACACGATCTGTCGTATTCATAGGGAACTCGTAATCTGGGTTCTAGATTAAGCTCAGTTGTGGGATTCGCGTTCCGGCCTCTTTAGTCCAACTGGGAAAAAGTTTAAATTAGTAGGTTCTTCGCGTAATTGGCGAAAGGCGCCTTGTAACTTCGGCCCTTCCATTTTTCTGTCCGTATGTCATCGTGGCTCCCATTAAACGGATTGTCATGAAATTTGGTATGGGAGACTTCGATTAAAGTTGTCGAGGAGGTCCAGACTCGATTAAAATAAAAAATCTGGAACCCTACATAGGAGACGTAAGTATTTTTGGCACATGTACGAACTATTTTTTAAATGCTGACACACTTGTTGCGTTTCCCAATCAACAGTCAGCGGGTTTATATTGTTGACCGGGGCATGTGGGTCAACAGTACACACATCGCATTATTACGTATTCATGGTAACAGTGGTTACGCGAACGCACCACCGTGTTATTTTATATACACATTGCGTGCTTTATTTGTTAGGGGGTGGGAGGATGGGCCCCGTAACTGGTTTGGATGCTGGTCTCTGTCCCTGTGGGACTTGTGCCGAGCCATCCCTTCTGCGCTGTAGTAGCCGATACATATTTCTTGGATCACGTCGATTGGGGTTTGGCGATTTGTAAATAACGTGAGTGTGGTGATTCTGAGATTGTGTCTTTGGTTGTGGTCTGTTTTAAGGTACGTGCTGGTTATGATTTGGAAATAACGTGAGTGTGGTGATTCTGTGATTGTGTCTTTGGTTGTGGTCGGTTTTAAGGTACGTGCTGGTTATGATTTGGAAATAACGTGAGTGTGGTGATTCTGAGATTGTGTCTTTGGTTGTGGTCTGTTTTAAGGTACGTGCTGGTTATGATTTCACTCGAATTTTGACACCCCTTGCCATTTCAAATGAATATCCTGGCGTGGCCCCCGTTAGAACTATAGTGAGTAGGCTACCCTGGGGAACTCGCGGGCCGAGCTGTGAATAACATGACTGTATTGCTGACGGTGTTAATACGCTGTTGGTGTCTGCCTGTCGCCCCATTCACACACAATAATTATTTCAGGTGGTATCTGATCAGTTTGATTTATAAATTTTTTATGAACAGAACCTCACTGTAAGCTGCCACAACTTTGTGGTTTTCATTTGCTTGTCATTAGTTCAGAGTTGTTGTTATGTGAAATGTGTGCATTAGATCATCATTGGAGCCATTTCAAGTAGGATATTGCAAGACCTTCGAAAAAAGTTCTGTACGTAATTTGTTACCGACATTGTTTTAAACACCGAAAATGACCCGGTGGCCGAAAAATTGTTTCAGACCTGCGCTGTTTCGGGATTTTACTGAGCGCAGAATGGTAGCTTCTTGCCGACGTTTTACTGAGCGCAGAATAGTAGCTTCTTGCCGACGTTTTACTGAGTGTAGAATGGTGGCTTCTTTCCGACGTTTCGGGGCAACTTACCGGTCCCATCTTTAAGGGCCACGCAATCCCAGAAAATTTTTTGGACTACTTGAACCTGCAAGATGGGACCCGATAGGTTGTCCCGCAACGTCGGCAGGAAACTAGCATTCTGCGATGCGTAAAATCCCAAAAGAGTACAGATCTTTCCTACACCCGGGCTGAAGCCTGAAGTCATGAATTGTTTCAGATTAATAACCGATAAATGGTTATAGTGTCGGTCCCAGTGGCCGCACGGTCTAAGACGTAAGTCTACGGCCGCTCGCCTGCTGAAATCGTGGGTTCGAATCCCACCGGGGGCATGAATGTTTGTCGTGAGTGTTGTGTGTTGTCACGTAGAGGTCTCTGCGACGAGCTGATCACTCGTCCAGAAGAGTCCTACCGACTGTGATGTGTCGTTGTGTGTGACAACACACAACACTCACAACAGACAGACATCCATGCCACCGGTGGGATTCGAGCCCACAGTCTTAGCAGGCGAGCGGTCGTAACCTTCGCATCAGACCGCGCGACCATTGGGACCGGCATCACCACGTTTTAACCAAGTTACGAATAACACATCTTCAAGAATAGCTTTTATTATAATTTATACACTGCGACATATTTCGGCCTGTGACATGTGGCGGCACTTGGAGTCAGCTATTAGACTTTTAGCAGACGACTGTGTAATATTTCTCGTATAGGAAAATCATGATTGATAGAGACATAGAAAGGTTGCAGATGAATCTGGATGAATAGGGGGAGTGGGCGGTAGAGAATGCGATGAAAATAAATGCGGGTAAATGTAAAGCTATAAGCTTCACTCGAGTGAAGGATCCTCCAATTTTTGGGTGTGTGTTTGTGTGTGCAAAGAATTCCGGAAGCGAACAGCTGCAAATGTTGTGAATAATCTTATGCAACGTTTTATGCTGGACTGATAATGTTAATTACATAGTACAAAACACCTGGAAAACACTTTATTTCATAATGCGTGTTCTCAAAAAGGGAAATAGTAATACGAAAAGTGTAGCCTACACGTCACTAGTGCGTCCGATTCTTGAACGTGGGGTTTCGTACTGGGATCCATACAGGGAAGGTCAGATAAACGCGTTAAGCCGTATGGAAAATAAAGTGGCTAAATTTGCAAATGTTACGAACAGTTCGGCCTGGAAAACCATGGCGCAGCATAGGAAAATAGATCGCATTTGCGCTGTCTTCAAAACATACACCGGAGAGCGGGCATGGAAAGCTACAGGGGACAGGTTACAAGGACCATGCTACCCGAGCAAGGATGATCATGATCGTAAAATTAGGGCCAGGAAACAAAGAACAGGTATTGGTAGATACTGATTTGTGTATAGGACAAACTGTGGAACCAACTGCCTGCAGTGACGCTAACGACTTTTCCGTGTAAATCACACATTTTTAGAAAGGGGGTTAGAAAAGTAATTGTGAGGAGATGTGAAGGGTTGTTAAAGCGTGGTGACGAAACGTCCAAAAGTGCAGGGAAGTGAAAAATGTGAAGAGCAGTGCAGTGAAGTGAAACCACTGCCACCGGGTGGAAAAGCAGTTGCAGTGAATGAACACATCATATCACGTATCTTACGGCCATCTCCAGGAAGTTGACTTACAACGCCACGTTTCACTGCCAGAAATTCCACGCTTTGCCCACACACTTTGTTTCCTGTGTATCTCAGAATAAACAGCGATTATTTCCCTATGCAGCATTAACGATTGGTTTTTGTAACTGAGACAGAGTGTGCTCGTGGCGCGGAACGACCTGAGTTTTCATATATAATTCAGTTAAGCTACGTCTGTGAAGGGTTAAATATTCTGCCTGCTCCATACTCCAGCGCACCGAGCACACTGGCCCGAGTGCTGGCGCTCCTGCCGTTGTTCTGAAAGTGACTGGATCTATTCTTGACATTCATCGTGACTCTCCTCAGCCCCTCCCGATAAATTCCGCGAGATCTGCTCATGCCACGGCCACTTCCAAATACTTGCGAAGACATCGTTCACCAAACCGTCATATCATTCGACGCTATGTGTTTTGCGGTATACCTCATTAAATAAACTGTAAGCCATAGCTTAGCGGCCGACCGGCGGTCAACCGGCTTGTAAACCGACTCTACCGCTTTTGTGTGCTTCAAAAGGAAGAATCTGCGCGCGTGTTATGACGTTGTTGCATTGAATGTGTGGAGATGCTTTGTATGGTCGCTGTGCTCAGGACCTGCGCTATGCTGAATTAAATACGTTGCTTCATTGCATGCGGTGCGTTTATAGCTTTATTGTAAGTATGAATAATGAACAGGGAATTTTGTATGACTTAATTTAAATAGTTTTTTTTTTCTGTTGTAGCAATTCTGTGATTTGGACTTAGTTCGTGTTCGAATAAGGAGATAAGATAATCGAATTAATTATTTTTTTTATGTTTTGTTGACCTGCATCCTTGCATAATCTTTTTCAAATGAAGCCAACTAGGTGCACGCTGCTTCTTAGTAAGTTTATTTCAACATCTCTGCACGTTTCGGGCAATTATGTGCCCATCATCAGGAAAACTTACTGTATCTGTGCGATACTGGTATTTTTCGTTCCGTGTGGATGACTGTCTGGTCTGCTGGTTTGGATGAGAGTCTTACTTCAACCAGCAAACCATACAGCCACCCATACAGAGTGAAAAATACCAGTGTCGCATAGGTACAACAGTAAGTTTCCTGATGATGGGCACATAGTTGCCCGAAACATGTAGAGAAGTTGAAATAAATATACTAAGAAGTAGTGTGCACCTAATCGAATTTATGTTAACTGTAAACAAGCTTGTCAAGCTGCCAGTATTCGGATTCTCGTTACAGAGGTCCAGGATCAATCCCACGGTCGTACGTTGTTGATTTTACGGTGCGCAAAGTGACTCTGTAGCACGTTTTTATGCGAACATTTTTTTAATTCTTGCAGTTAGCATTCCTGTACTCTTGACTTATGTTGTGGTGGTAATTTAGTTCAGTTCCTTCTTTATTTTCATGGCCGTATGTTGTAGCCACTTTAATAAGTCTCCGCAAGGTCACGCCTGTTCCATTCGGTAGTGCCATTCCACGCATTATTTAGGCCTGCCATTAAAGCCTCAAGGCCTATTTCACCCATTTATTTAGATTTAAAAAACCAGACGTTTAGTGAAATTTTCTCTATGCTTATAAGGCGTAATCATTTTCTTTAGTCGTTAAGCTCAGGACACGGATACCGTTGCGGATTGTGTCTAAGAGGAAAATATGGAACAGCGAGGAATTGAAGGTCGCAGCACATGTCTGTTTACGTACCGGCTGTTGTAGAACAGTGTGGCTCCAAAAGTGTGCTCCGGTGATCCCAAGGGATTCGCAGCAAGTTCCCAAGTGATTCGTGGATTCATTGCTGTAATGGCTGCTTTGAAATTTACTTATTTTTTTAAATCAGAGGAATAATAATTGTTAAAAATAATCGCGGAACGTCTTGATTTGGCGATACGTTTATTTATTAGGCCTGTAGAATATCTGTACTTAGCGTACCCTCGAGGCTAGCGACTATCAGTTTTTCAGGCTAGGCATTGCATTGTTACATAAGCTATGTGCATGTAGTAGTATCTGCCTACCATCGGTTCTGAGATACAGTTTCTTAATCTTGGGTATCTTTCAACCGGACACATTTTATGTACGTCAGCAAGGATGTGAGAATCCGTGGTTAGTTTTCGAAGTCAAAATGGACCCGCGAGCGAAAAGCCTTGGGAAACACTGGTGTTGAGGGTTGTATAAAGGAGAGGTTTGGTATGTTGCATATTTTAGGTAGACGCAGATTTGCCTGCTAACCCCACATCGAAAGCTTAGTTTTAGAGGAACCTGTACAAGACATACCAGAAACAGCAGTGGTGCAGATGTTGCAGGCCTTCGCGGTCGGTTGTACCGTTGGTTACGACAGTTGTGGTGACTTAGTTCTCCTGCACACTATGTGCGCTGTGTCGTCAGTGAATTTCAAAAACACGAAGGGATTGAGCATTGTGATCGGATTTTGTGCGTTCTTGGTCACTGCTCTTGTTCCTGCCCATTTACCCCTCTCTTGAGTCCCTTCGAGGACCGGTTTTCTGACTGAGGGTTTGAGTTAATGTGACGACAGATCTTGGCACTACTTGTAATGGTGATAGAATGTGGGGTAATAGCCGGTTAATGACTGGTATCGGTACAGACGTCTGCTGTGAGAAATCTCAAGGTTCATCACCACCAGGACCCCACCCATTTTCAAAAAATGTAGGAACCACTTCGAAATTATATTCGACAAGTGGGTGAACTGAAGCAAGTTCCCCATCCACATTTCTGGGGTGACCTGTGACCCTCACTGTTATGTAGCGCGCTATGCTCGGTGCATTTGAATTAGCATACGTTTTTATGTGTAAGGGGGGAAAATACTAAAGGAATTATGCTGGAAGTGTTGGGTATCACGACATAAAATTTTAGTCGCCCGTGCAACTACGCGCACCGGGATTTGTGCATCCCTGTACTAGCACCTCACCCACCGAGTGATAATAGAAATGAAGCAGATACGTCGCCCGAAGCGTTATTTGGGTCTTACACTGGAATCAGCCAAACCAGCGTCCTTAAGGCTCGGTGAATTTAAACCACGAAAGTGCTTGCTTATTACCATCATTTTATGTCTTGTTAGAGACTAATTGTTTATTGTGCACTGCCGTAGCGCCGCTTTGTGATAGCCTTGTGAATTTAATGGTTGCAAGGGAAAGAACTGATGGCCGAGTTGGGTCGTTTTTGCACAGCACGACTGTGGCGGTAATGGGCTCTTAGCAACCAGAGGCGGAGAGCTTTGTATGACGGGATTTTGTATATGCGATTTACCTGCAGATCGTTCATAATTAAATGTGTCTTCGAAGAAATTTATTGTGGGAAACTGTTCGAAACTCCCAGGACTATTTCATTGTACTTGGAGGTGAGACCGGCAACTTCTTCGGCGATCTGCTAAGATTTGTGTTTGAAGGTTTCGCTCTGCATAGGGCCCCGATCGTCTTTAAACAGAGCGAAATGGACTGGTGTAAGAGGTAACGTGATAGAATCGAGAGCTGAAGGAAACAAGCAATAGCTCCGACGAGTTCGACGCCTAAAAAAGAACAGCTTTCCATGACAGTGATTGGCGGCCTGCTCCTGATATGTGCTCAACCCACACAACAGAACCGCTAATTTAATTTGTTAGTGGAATAAGCCGCCGGAGGACACTGTAGATTGAAAGAGGGGGTGGGGAGGGGGGTAATGAAGTATTGAACCGAGTCCATGTCCGTACCCTACAGATCAACAGTCGGGGGAAGGCGTGGCAAACATGCACACTTCGTGAAACTCGGTTCAGAATTGTGTGTAGCATATGGAACTGCTAACTGAAGTATATGAAGGGGATAGAGTGGAGGTCTGGGCGTGGATGGTAGAACAGGGTATGATGTAAGGGGTTGGGGTATGTGGTGCATAGATTTTCAAAAAAATGTGGGACCCACCTCAAAACTGTAGGCGTCAGAAGGGTGACATGCAGCAGTTTCTGTACACAGGATCCACGTGCGGCAGATGCCACTGCAAAATGTAGTCGCCCGGGATTCGTTCACAGTGGTTTAACTATCTCTGGATATTGTCCAGTGCTAGACTGTTACGAACACGTGCTGTGAAAGGCGGGCTGTTGGTTTCTCGACTGCCTGTGGGACGCTTAGCGCCATTGAATTTGTTGATGAGAATGAATGGAGCCATACCTCCCCCCGTGTACTTCATGGCGTGGACAGGGCAAACATTACGCTTTATCCGTTGACTTAGTTGAGACCTGTGCTGTGTATGAATGGTGTTAACCAAGTGTCCACAAATATTTAAAAAAAAAAAGACCTGTGTGTCACCTTCAACTTCTGGGCACCCTGCAGTTACATCGTGAGGACCGACAGTGTTGGGGCGACCTATGATTGTCAGTGTTACCTTGCGCTTTCTGCTCGGTGCATTCAAACTGATACATATTTTTGTATGTAAAGACAAATTTTCCGAGAACTAGAAGACATGAGCAAAGGAGAAAATATAATAAAATGGATAAAGGAGCAAAGGATAAGCTGGTTAGGTCACCTGGAGAGAATGGAGGAGGATAGGATGCCCAAAAAGACCTTCACTCAAGAACTGGAAGGGACGAGAAAAAGGGGAAGACCCAGGAAAAGATGGAAAGAGGAAATAGAAAGAGATCTTCAAGTGCTGGGAGTGAGAAGATGGAGGTAGTTGGCAGATAGGAAAAAATGGAAGGACATTGTTCGACAGGCCAAAGCCCACAGTGGGTTGTAGTGCGAATGGAAGAAGAAGAAGAAGAAAAAGAAAGAAAGCAAAAATTCAGCAGTTAACTCTCCAAGTGCTAGGCGCCAAATAAAAAGGATGACCAGGCGCCCGACATTTGTGCACCCCTGGTGTCAACAGCAAGTTTTTGTTTTTGTCTACCATGAAGATTGATGGTGTATGACTGCGCGCATTTTGGAACTGCGTGTTTTGAGACACATTTGTGCTGTTTTAAGATTGCTGTCATAGGGGATATGGCGCCATGTAATGTGCCAGTCGTGTAAATTTGCATTTCGTATGAATATTGCACCTCCACGTTCAGGAGAATCTCTGAAGACAGATGCAGTACGACGTGCCGAAACCACTAAAATTTTACCGGGCCGCACGGCGTCACCTTCCATAGTGGCCTCATCGAGAACCTCGTATGTCCCATCATTCCACGCTGTCTGTGGAGTGCACACAGAGGCGAATTGCCCATTTCTTCACTCAGCAGTTGCGTCCCGTTACTATTCGTTATTGCTTTCCATTGGAGTCTGGTCGTCATTTTGTGCCCGGACAGGGAGGGTGGTAATCCCATTTGGTTCGAGGATTGGTAACGGACCCGAGAGGAAGGAAGGGAAGGAAGGAAGGAAGGAAGGAAGGAAGGAAGAAAGGAAGAAGAGGCGAATAACTAGAATAGGAGCTTGGAGAGAGGGAAGAGGGAGATTAATTTGGTTGCGTAGTATCTGCAAAGCGAAAGCAGCGATCCAGTACGGAACATTAAGTAATTAATTTTTATTTATGGTCTGTAACCGCGGTAATACAATCTTGGGCCGTTGGAGCTTTAAAGGGGGGAGGGGAGGGAAGGAGGAAGAAATGTAGCAAGATGCTTTTCTTAGATTGTAATTACAGTTGAAACATTTCATCGTGGGAATACCGGAAGTTTGTGATGCTTTTGAGCGGTGTACTGGCTTGTTTGGAACATGTTTTGAGGGATGCACAGTTAGGTGTGAGCGCACCGTGAACGTGGCCGGATTTGAGCACTGGAATATTTGTTGCATAGTGAGACTACTGCTACTGCTGAGACGGATAACCTAGGCAGGGAAGTAACTGTCTACATGCCGTCGGACTGGAGTCCGATTCTGTCAAGGGACAGTAACGTGAACTTGTAGTTCAGTATGGACCGACAGCCTTTGAGATTCTATGTACCAAGTGCTATCGCAGCCTGAACATGAATCGAACCACTAACCCTATGCATTCCGGCAGTTTATTTTTATAACAGTGGAGCTGTTCCTCCACTCCTCCTGTATTATTCAGAAAAGAACAGCAATCGCTTATTCATGTATGTAAAGTGATTTAGTTTTCATGTGCAGAGTGCCGTTCGTGAAATAAGAGCAAGCAATTCTACCGTCCCTTTCAGAAGTTACATTCTTACAGCAGTGGGGGTACAAAGGATAGCGCTGAATGGAATGCGTTTGTTTTGGAACGGTATGCCGTAGTAGATTATGTTGATTGAGCTAAATTGTTAGTGCCGGGCACCGATATAATTCCTTTGGCAAAGAAAGGGAAGAAAACTGTTGGGTCTGTACAAAATTTGCGACAGAAAACGTAAAGGAAACAGGCCACTTCGGTGATTTAAGAATAGATGGAGGACATTAGTGAGGTGAATTTGAAAGAAATGTGGTTAAGGGTATGGACTCCATCTTCTTAAGTTCGTGTCCCGTGAACGCAGTAATGAATCGTCGGGTTCCGTATTGAATATCTACACTTCGTATTCTCTACACAGAAACTGAAGACAAAATGGGATTTCTGCAGTAGTATATTTGATGTAGAACTGTAGAAAAACTTGCGAACAACACAAAAATGAATTTCGCATGCGATCTTCTCTCTCAGAAAGTGTTGGAAGTTCGTGTTTTGTAGCACCGGTAACGGGTCTGATACCGGACGTGGGTCTGGGAAGTGTTAGAAGTTTGTTTTGTACTACCGGTAACAGGTAGGTTAGTGGCCGGGCGAAAGTCTTAGATGTTTGAAGTTGTGTTCTGTAACAGGCAGGCCTAACTTTTACTTGGCCAAAGCCGCAGAATATTTTAGAAGTTTGTGTTTTGTAATACGGGTAACAGCTGGGCCTGTTACCGGACCTGAGTCTCAGAAAATGTTCGAAGCTTGTGTTCCGCAATACTGGTAACAGATGGGCCTGTTACGGGACCTGAGTTTCAGAAGATGTTCGAAGCTTGTGTTCCGCAATACTGGTAACAGATGGGCCTG
>Ga0123355_10014892_pt1 | contig 12179 bp, 8 predicted proteins | sample TergutEmb28metaG_3_FD_89872 | JGI IMG/M metagenome (GOLD analysis project Ga0123355, IMG submission 89872) | Embiratermes neotenicus P1 segment gut microbial communities from Petit-Saut dam, French Guiana - Emb289 P1 | ecosystem: Host-associated > Arthropoda: Insects > Digestive system > Gut ...
AAAATGTTGCGCGGGTAAAAAATAAACCCCCCCCAAACTCAAAACACCACCCCCCACACGGGTGCCCCCCCCCCCCCCACCCCCCCCCCCCCCCCCCCCGGGGGGGGAAGAATGTCCAGGTATCAATTTAAAAAGTGGCTGAGTTCCCCCGGAGGTGGACTGGACGGGGTGGCGAACTGAAAAATTTCTCCTCATAATGTCTGAGCTACCCCGGATAGTGTTAGTGTAACAGGGAAGTTCATTAGCGGAGTAAGCAAAGAGTCCATTTAGCGGGTAAGCAATGAGTCCATCTTTTGTTGCTTCATTTAGTATCCCTTATATACTGTTAGTACCATCATTAACGTGTTTACCTAACCTCACACAATTATCAGTAGTTACAAATGGATCAGAATTTGGCAGTAATAAATGTAGGTAGAAATTACCTGATACTCAATCCTTGCAAAAATATTTATAGTTTAGCATTACCGCTGATCTTATCAAGTTGTCTTTCAGGTAGAGTTTAAGTTCGCTACGTCCATATTTAGTGAAAACCCGATTAAAAATTCCCGTGAATGGCTGTAATGTGTAAGAGTGTTCAGAGAAAAATTTACTTGAAAAATTCACGGCTTATGGTGGGAATTTCGTTGAATTTTCAACAAATGGTTTGTAAGTGTCAATTTAATGGACTAATTAGCCAAATATTTAGCTAGAGACAGTTATGAAAATTTAAATTTGAACAGTACTAAAACCTGATGCCTCAATTATCAGGCCAGCAGGTTTTCTCCGAGGTGCTGGCGGAAGTTTTCACTGTAATTCGGAGAGTTAGTTTGTTACTTGCCAGTTACGTATTTGTAGAATAGTTAAATCAGTTCATCGCGCAAATGAGAGAATTATCAAATACGTTTGGCTTAGTCTGCAACATTGAACTGGCTCTCACAGTGCCTCATCAAACTCTAAAAAAAACTGTCGTGATTCCACTCTTTGCTTTCTTTCCTAGATTCAACGTGAATTTGTTGAGCCGCCAAGAATCGATTATGTAGCTAGCTGGTTCTCTCTGTTAGTTCTCGTTGAATAAATATGGGAAGAGGGATTTTTTTACTCCTCGTTGTCAAAATGCTTCAGACTGTGTTTGGCTTCATAATGCTCTCTAAACAATTTAACCTAAAAATCATATGAAATATGCCATTCATCTACCAAACTATAAGGCGTCACATCTGACAACATCGTATTCCTAATAGAAGCTGAAGGCATTTAAAAAATGATATGAAAATCATTTGAACCCAGGAGGAAATATTTTCATAACACGCAATATCAGATTTAGCACTTTGCTTAGAATTTATTTTATTTATGAAAATGTAAGCGAAAATATTGTTTTGCCGTATTTGAACACGTAGAAGGAAATGTTTGCCCTCTTGAGTAGTGGAAATTATGTAGCATATTACGAAATGTAATAAGGGCATTTTTGAGGAAACTCAAAAGAGTAGGAAGTTAAATAGTCAATAAGCGACATAGAAATGTGTTTTATCCCGCCTTTCATTATTTACGACAGTGGTGCACTTAAGCTGCAAATCTGCTGGTGAAAAAGACATTCAAGAGTCCGACAGCTAGTCAGTGGATCAATGTGGTTACGGGTTGCACGACCGGATATTTGGAGTTTGATTAACAGACGACATCGGAGATTTTTATCTTCACCAGAGAGTCCGAAACTTTGTTGGAAACCACGAAGTGTTGCAGCAGTGGGTGCCCAAGGCTTCTCCTGAGTACAGGCGTCAGGCCATGGCGCCAACAAAATAACACCATCAAGTGCCATAGTTTAAGGGCTGTAGGTGTGCTAGTATAAGAACGTTAAGGTTTGTTTAGTGTTGAAAATAGCACAATTATGAGGTGTGTTAAATACATTCGAGAAACCTTAAGACACGAAATTGGAGTGATATTGCATCGTATATAAGATACTATAACCGAAAAGGTAATATTGTAGCGGTAATATTTTAGAATTTTGGTTGTAAGATACAAGATGTTAAAGAAGAGTCGTGCCCCTACACGACATGAAGGCTTATGGAGGGGCCGAAGTTACAAATCCACTCATTCATAACCTGGGCAATAGCTCTTAGCCTCACGTGCCAGTGGCTTTACCTCCAGAGATATAACCTGCGGTACACATTGCGTAGGAGGCTGGGAGTGTGGGTCCAAGGTTCCGTCTGGAGATAGAAGGTATACATTTCTTCTAGAATTTGAACCCCGGATATTCCAGTCCTCCGAATATCGTCTGTTTCATTGAGTATTTCAGTGATGTTTGTAAAGTTTTCCTCAGTTTCTCCAGACAAATTCCGGTATAGCTCCTCGGTTAAGCCACGATCACCTCTTCCAAATCCTTCCCAACTTATCACCTTCATTAACCCTTTAAAGGCAAATGTCAGATCACTTTATTTAAAGTCCCAGTTCGTACCGCGCTGTAAACACTTTCCATCGCGGTTATAAAAACCAATAATTTTATGATGTAAGTGGCACAAGTCGCTGTTTGTTCTCAGATAAATACAAAACACATAAATACAGTGTGGGCAGAGCGTACAGTTGTTGCATATTAAACCTGTTGGTGCATCACGTAACCAGTAGGCTTTAAAAGGTTAATCACCTAACAGTTCGACGCTCTACAGTCTGAATGCCAGACAGCGCCGTAAAATGAAACACAAAAGTTGACAACGTAACTTGAGGAAGACTTCATACAAAATATGTCGTGATGAAAATGGCGAAGGGGAAATTTAAGTGAGTTGGACAAATAAAAAAAAAACACAAAGTACAAAAATACAACAACAATAAACACAAAACTACATTTTACATAATTGGATGAAGCATCTCTACATTCCAGTGTCTGCGTAATTCTCGCCACTATTTATAACAAGACTGACAAAAACGAACATAACATTGCGGCACGTTCTTGTAACCATTATTGCCACGGAGAAGCAGTAAGTATGACATATTCTGAGTGTGTATGTAGCCTTAGTTATCCCGCTTGCAATGCGCTTGTGCCATATTGCCATCTGCGACCTGTCCGGATGTATAACATTTCTCCACGTTGTCTCACAAACGGTATGATTTTCGTCGAAAAAAAAGTAATTGAACGTAAATGTTGTGTTTTAATTTTCTCTGTAACTCTTATTTGAATCACCCCTCATTGTAAGAAGAATTGAGTGAGGTATTATCATAAATATAGGTACGTCTTCATGTAAAGTATCCGTTATTTTTGTCAGATTTTGATAAAACTTCAATTTTCTCGACAGATTTTCGAAAAATATTTAAATATCAAATTTAATGAAAATTCGTCGTCCAGTGGGAGCCGACTTGCGGGCAGACGGACGGACGGACGGACGGACGGAATGGCCGACAGACATGAGGAAGGTAATAGTCGCTTTTCGCTATTTTTCAAAGGCGCCTAAAAGAACATAAATAATTCAATAATTACATATCTGTTATTATTCGCAAATAATGAGATATGACATTTAACACAATTTCACAACAACGTAACAGCCCCATTAAGCACTCACAACACATATACAGGGTATACACAAAAGAATTGTGCGATTTCAAAAGTTAACAAGAAATCTATTTCTCACCTTACACGGGCACAACGTACACCGCCAGCAACAGCAACTGTCCAAGTTTCTCATTCGCTACCAGCAGTTCGCTTCTCATGCTTACTGCGGGGCCGCGGGGCCAGTTTCCAAGATGGCGTTGCAGCAGGAAAAGGCTTTCTGTGTGCTCCGTTTTGAGGTGTCCAGATCTGTGATAACAGTGCAGCGTGAGTTTCGTGCACGGTTTAGAAAAGACGCCCCATTCTTTTGTGTATACCCTGTACTTCTTCTGCATAATCTACAGTGCTTTGTCATCTTAGTCAAAATGGTCTTGGAACAAGGAATGATTAGAGCCTTCGTTGATATTTACAGTAATTACTGTGAAAAAGTTTAAGTGTTCTACGACAAGTGAACATGTCTGTGGTACCTACGGCACCGGCAGGATTTTACTAGTAACTGTCTGTTCTCAAATTCGCACCAGGAATTTTATTTTTTGTTGTTTAATATACCGTATTAAGACAACAATAAACATGATTTTAAAACATTAACTTAACTTAAATGGCATAGACAACGAATGTTTTACATATAAATTCATATACAATTATGAATGTACAAAAAGAACATTTTCTGTTTTTTCAGCATAGGATTTCTCTCAAGATGGAAAATCAAGCCCAGACATGCTGGAAACTCCTCTAGACAAATATGTGATTTACATTTTCATATTTGCAGCATTACTAGTAGCTGCTGTAGTTGTTACTGTCGTAAGACTGCACACGGCAACCTTGATCCATTTTAAAACTATAAATCCTTATTTTTAAGTTGCTTCTTTGTTATTAGTTTCTAATTGAATAAAAGTCCAATTAGAATGACTGTGCTTGTTTTAATCTTTGTTTCCAGCCACGTTTGCTGTCGAACCACAGGAATTTCTTCTCGTGGTTCGGGTGTGTGTGTGTGTTTATGTGTACGTGTTTGTATACACAGCGTGCGAATAATGTGAACTTGGGGTACTTTTTATGGGATACTTTTGGTTAAAACGTGGCAACGAAGGATTCTGTAAAACAGAACCCGTGGAGTCATTAGACGTAAATCAGGCAACGCACTCACACAGCACAAAAACACCTACAAATGTTTTTTTTAAAAGTAAATTAATGTTTAAAATAACCCTACTTGAATTACTTACTCCATGTAACGGATTCCTTGAGAAGCTAACCTGTTCTCAGCTAGCCAAGAAATTCCTCTCATTTTATATAACCCGAAGGTTCATTGCTGCTTTTACAAGTGTCCGCCACCTGTCTCTATCTGAGCCAGATCAATCCAGTCTATGCCCCCTCCCCTACGTCTTAAAGATCCGTTTTAATATTATTCTCCCATCTACTCCTGGGTTTACCAAAACACTGTATACAGCGAAGATTTAGAACATGCACAGTAGTTTTCATAGCCATTTTGTTTTATAGATGTAATCAAGAGTGTTCGTCAATTTTCAAAAGTCGATGTTGTGGAAGATGGATTTCTCCTCTTTCGATTAGCATTATTTAAAAATATATTAATAGGAGTTACCCTTCTGTCTAAATTTCTACCAGAATACACAGTATCACACCTCAGAAGACTAATATTTATATTTGTACCCCAAGGCGGTTTTCTTAGAAGCTAACTTTGTATTTCACAAATTCCATCTTCTCTCTGAATAGTTTGTTTCAAAATACAGAGACATAACTATTTTGTAGAACCGTTACGAATATAGCGAACTGGTGCTCTTTGTAAGGAATCGCACCGCAATTTATTACTGAGGTTTTCACGTTGGTGAATGTGTTGTGTGGTCTCCTGTTTATAGCTCCAGATCGGTGATTGTCGTTTCGAAAGAACATTCCGCCTGCCTCTGCAGAGTACATGGTAGAAACAGGTTTACGTAGATCTTATTTAGTAGAGGACATCCCTTTGTGTTGAGTAAAATATTAAAATGAAATAAAACACACACTTCGTCAAACACAACTATCTTATATAAGATAGCTGTGTTTGACGATGTATGTATTTTATTTCATTTTAATGCGTAGATTTTGTTTACAAAATAGTAAATTACACGTTCTTCGACTCGAAATGTCATGTTGTAATTCTAAATTTGATTTAGACAATATATAATTCAGTTGTGTAGAAAGGCCAGAAATAATAACAATATTTTCTCGTTTGTTTATGACTGAAACATCGCAATTTAGAATATGTTTATGAACATGTATGAGCATATGGAATGAAGGTCACAAAGTATATAATATACACGCAACCAAGATTTTTGCTCAGTAACCATCCCAATGGTATGCGCTTATTATAGAAAATTGTGTAGTTTCTGAACTGATAAAATGTATTTTCCAGTTGTATGGAATTCTAAGGTTTGTTTACGTGTTCACACAAGCGCGCTGTTTGACCTTGTCGAACGTAGTTCGCATTCTCATGTCTGGTTTATTTAATATGTGCTTTATTATGGTTCCACTCTGCCTTTGCCTCCCAAATGGTTTCGTCTCTTGAGGTTTATAGACTGAGCTTCTACTGAAAGTCACTGCTTACTTTGCTGTGTGGAACTGAAGCTTGCACTTTACAAGCGAGACTTAAAAGCAGTTCAGCCAGCTAAAATCGAATTCCTTATGGATGTGTTACTCTTTGTACGATTAAAAATAAATATATCATAAATTAATTACAAATAACCTTAATTAGAGAGGTCCGATTAAGAAAAGTCATGGATAGGGACAGGTGGCGGGCACTTGTGAATGCGGTAATGAACCTTCGGGTTCCATAAAATGCTGGGAAATTTTTGACTAGCTGAGGACCTGTTAGCCTTTCAAGAACTACTGTTCTCCATGGAGTAATTAAGTTAGTAATATCTTGAATACTTGAACAGATGAAGGTATGAGAATTTAAAAAGAAACACTTCAAGCAAGCAGTAGTAATTATGGGCGCTCAACCAGAGTAGGATATTGACCTACTCCTTTAAGTGACGAAGAAGAAGACGAAGCATAGTTATTGGCTAAAAATACGAGTAACTGTGTTTCTCTTTATCCTGATGCATGTTAGTGCTTCTGCAAACTCACTCAGCTAAAATTAATCCAGCTACTGTCTGAATGAAACTCCATCACCGGATCTATAAGACAGTGCATTTGTAGGCTTGCAATGTTGAAACATGGTGGTGACGCTCATGTCTGCTGAGCAGGCAACTGGTTTGCCTTAATTGGTAAGACTGTTTCCGCAATTTCACAGGCAGTGTGACAGCTCTGTACGGTTGTCAATTTATTTAAGCACTTTGCCTTTTTTTCACCCTTTCTTGGAACTTATTTTGTGACGGAATAGTGGAGTTGAATCTAATATGCAACCTCGCTAGTCAGCAGGTTGTTATAGATAAGGGTTGGCAAGCAGAAACAAGTGAATTTTGAATAAAATAAGTGTGTGAGGAAACTTCTGGTTCTGCGTACCTAGCTCGCGCTTGTCCAGCCACTACCGAAGAGCTTCTGTGGATGTGGACTGGTTCCTTACTATGCGTCTCTTTCTGCTCGTTATCCTTACACTGTTCCATTTTATTTCCATTCCTTTTTTCACCTATGTTTTCTTTCTGTCTATTTTCCTTCCCGTTTTGCTCATCTGTTCTCATTCTTAAAATTACTCTCCATTTTCTTATTTATGTTCTCTATTTCTACTTTTTTACATTTGTCTCTGATTTACTTTCTTATATCATTTCCTGCAATTATTCTTGCCTTTGTTTATTTCCCACTTCTTTTTATTCTTCCTGTCGTCGATCCTTTGCCATCCTCTCCCACTTCCATGTTAGTTTAAGTCTTCAAATAATTTTATTCTTTATCTCCTTCTTTATCATTTATGGCCCTGCTTCTTTCTTTCCCCGCCCTCAAAATTCCAAGGGGCACTGACTCTCTCACTGTAATATAAAAGGAGCTAGCTGTGCAGAATTTCAACCTCATTTAGTTTATTATATTTTACTTAATTTTTGCTTTATTTTTGTCATCGTATCTCTTTACTTCTTCCGTTTTATCGACTCCCTTTCTCCTCTTGTATATCTTACATATATTCGTTTTATCTTTTTTTCTTGCTGTCTTTCCTTTTTACTTCCCATCATTATTTATTTTTCATTCCTATTTATTCCTCCTGCTGTGTTTTCCTTTCATGAGCCACTTCATTCTAAGTTCTCTTCTTCGTCCTCATCGTTCTATTTTAAACTGTTTCAGCTTTATTTGTGTTTCCATCCGTTTGTCGCCACCTGCAAATCAAAGAGGCGGTTTCCTTCTCATGTTGTCATGAGAAGAGCCAGCTGAATAAATTTAAATGTCGTTAAATTCAGCATTCAACTTACTGTTACGTGTAATAGAATTTCTACATTTCAGTGGAGAAAATTGCTTCTCCTATTATAGATTTTAGATTGAACACACGATGATGCTTCCAGTCTTACATCTGTGCATGTATTTGCTGCTATGAAATGAAACGTTTCAAAATTAGAACTGTAGGGTCTGCAGAGCAGTTACATTTAAAACTTTCATACAGACTCAATATATGCTGCAAAATATTCTGGTTGTTTTCTGTTTTCGTATTCACTGATAAAGTTTTTATTTGGATAATCCAAACTTAGTGTTTCATCAATTATTTTAAGACTGCATTTAACCTGTATTACTTATAAAGATTCAGCTCGTACAGCGCAGAAAACATTCTACGTCTCGGTTGCAAACCAGCCGGCATACGTCGTTCGGGGAAATAAGCCCTATTTGTTATGAGAACCGTAAATTCATTCTGTGGGCAGTAAGCAGAAATTTTAATTTTATACCTGGTGGTACATCATGTATTCAGTAGGTGCCAAAGGGTTAAATATGACCAGAAATTCTCTGTGTAGTAATGTAGGCTATGTAACTCGAATCAACGCAGTTGCTGTTTTGTACGGAAAATTTGAGTGGAAAACGGACAGGAGTTAATTACTAAAACGGACGGCGTAAATTTTATGGATGAAAGTTTGGTTTTTTTAAAAGTCGTTTTACTTATGAGCGTAATTTACCGGCTGACTGCATTTCAGTTGCGAAGCAGTGCTCTGTACAAAATTGTAATCATATTCGGAACACGTGCAGATACGTGACACACTCTTTCCTCACGATTTTAAATTATTCATTCAATACAATTACAATGTGCTCATAGATTTCAAACGCAAAGCCAGTTGATGCTATTGATGTCAGCTTACGTATAGTACCTTTTTTTTTACCTGTCGCCTACTTTATTTAGATTTAGACACGTGGGAAATTTTAGAAATGAAGTTATCGGTGTTAATGAAGTGTACAATGAAATTAGCCGGTTTCATCAGACATTTCTCAGTTGCGTGTTACGTGGGTTTAAATGCTCCACACAATTAGGCTTTATTTCACGGGTCGACTTAATGTCTGCGTGGGTGGCTCGCCAATGTCCCGTATGATTGAGTTATGGAAAACTGTTGTGCGTAAGTTAAGGAACCAAATTGCGAGGTGAATTTTAGCGTTGTGTTGCAAAACACAATAAATACATCTTTTACAGGCAATTGCAGTGAAATTAAAAAATTCATTTATTATAAAAACATTCGGTTTTTACGTAATTATGCCACATATTTCAGCCATTACGATATTCATCCGGCAAGTTCGTCACGAGAGTTTAGAAAGGAAATAAGCAGTAATAAATAATTATTTAAAAATGAACTGCTTTTTTTTCAAATAAATGTTGCAGTTACACTATTGCACCTTTGCTCTGATACACAGATATTTTTTGATGCGGTGAGCTTGAATAGTTGACATGATCTTATGGCATGAATTTGGTAGGTAAACGCAGTCCCTTCAGTGATACGTCCATTACGGCAAGCTTTTGTAGCTTGTTCACCTTTGCTGCTAATAAAGGACTGAAGATATTTTATTATTTTACTTTTTTAACGCTTGTCCTGCAAGCTTGATGAAGTGTTTTCTTTCTTAACAGCTTATAACTACGGCTTTAGTTGTATTTATACTAATTTTTATGTTCCTCCTTAGCCTCTCTCTATTCCATACATTAAGATTATAGTACAGGAATTCTTCTGATGTTTCCACTACAACCAGATTATCAGAAATTCTAGTTATGAAATTTTAACAGGTTTCATGAACTAATATCCTACGCAATATATCAAGAAGCGGTTAAAGGAACTAATTGGGCTTAAGTCGAAAGAAGCAGGAAGGCTGAAACATAATACATAACGCACAGTGAGAAGCTTCCTAATGTTAACTTTCACCAAATTGTACTGGAATTATCAAATCATGAGAATGAGACTGATGTAGCACACATGGGAGAGTTTTTTTACAATATTCTCTCGGAAAAATGGAAATCAAGAAAACAGTTGAAAGAAGTAGGAATGGATTGAAACATAATATAAAATTGGATGTTTGTTTAGGACAGGAGGGTATGGAATGTTTTGTTTGGTTCACGATATGGGCAGATGCCGGGAAACATTCGGGCTTTACACAGTGCGTCTGTCTGAGCAAATTCCAGCTTCTCTATACAATGGATCGGTATAGGAGCTATAGATTTGTAATCGTGACATACTTAGTTTAATTCTCGCCAGGGTCACTGGTTGTTCTGATGGATGTTTCTTTGGTTTTCTTTAGTCCCCCAGGAATGTATCCGGAAAGAGCCCATCTTAGGTCAGGATCCCTTCGTTCCACATCCTTTTCAATTCCTCTTTCGACAATAAATGAGTTACTGACATATTCGTCAAATAAACCACGACAAAAGAACTATCTGCTTCTGCAGAAGGATTCTATTTACTACAGTTATTTAATTAGACAGTTATTTACGTAGTTTGTTAGTTACTCCATATTACTTGTTTGGAGAATACTTCGTGCTTTAGCAGTCCGCTTGACAAAAACATGTCACTTGTCAGGGTCTGAAGTACTCTGAATAAAATCTTAGTAGGCGTTCGGGTGCAGAAGAGACTCAAGATATACAGAAAGAGTGAATCAGCTGAAGGAAGATTTGTGTTCAAGTAATTTGATTGTATCAGCTTCTAAAACTTTTTGAATGTAATTGTGTTACCCAAGAAAATAATATCCCTTCTCTGTCGAGTATAATGCAAAGAGTGGGAGTGTTATTGAGAGTGCCGAGAGAGTTCCCTAGTGAACAACTTTCTTGTGCCGGAGTTGCACCACATCATGGTTCTGATTTCCCATTTGGAACTAAAGTCGATTATAGAGATGGTAAAACGTGAGATGGAAATTGTATATACGTAACTACAAGGTGGCAGGTATTAGAAATCTGCACTTTAAAATACGTGTTATTTCAACAGTTTTATTTGGAAATAAAAAGAAATATGTTGTTCATTATCTTGTGGAATTTGAGGCAAACATATTCTCCGCGGAACATATATGACACATGGAAAACATAAATTGTCACAGAATTTTAGTTGGGACAGCTGAAATAAGTTATAATTTTTTAAAATTAGGCATATATGGTAAGACAATAAAAAAAAGGCATTTGAAAAAAAAGGTTAGCTATTGAACAGTGGCTGCGAATGGGGGTTATGCATTGGATTTTTCTAAATCTTTTCGTGGTACTGGGCCTCTGATTTGCGTGAAGGTGGAGAATGAGTTTTAACTCTTTAACAATGACCCCATTTTACGCGGTTTGTTGTTCGAACTTGCGCGTGTAACTTAAAATTAAGGCATATTTCACTGTTTATTTGTAAGCACGTGTCATCTCTCAAACTTCTAATTGATCTGGATTAAACGTGATGTGTTGTGGCGTTGGGGTAGGTTGTTTTTTGTTCTACATTAAAATATACGGCAATTGTAACTTGGATCACTACGTTATATAAAACGTAAAGCGGCTCTTATAATTGTCTGTAAATAAATGTCTTACTAAAACAAAACAATGTATAACATAAAATTCACATGTCGTTTTAAACATCAGTTGCTTTTTAAAATCCCTTCAATATGGTGTCTGTCCACCTTGATGAAACTTCAGTTGAATGCTTTCAGGTAGGTAGCGTTGTGCAATTTTATAAATACTTATCCGAAATTTGGAGGACAACGCTGCTGCAAGCATCAAGATTTTTTCACTTCAACTATTAACCAACAAGTGCACCTATATAACCTACACTTAAAACACTTTAAAACAATCAAAACCACTCCGAAATGTTTCGATTTTTCAGATCATCATCAGGGAGTTTCGTCATTCCTTGCTAAAATTATTACTTACTTACTTACTCCATGGGGCAGAGTCCTTCTTGAAAAAATAACTCGTTCTGCAGCTAGTCAAGAAATTCCCCACACTTTATGGAACCCGAAGGTTCATCACCGTATTCACAAGTGCTCGTCATCTGTCCCTATCTTGAGCCAACTCCATCCAGTCTCCACCCCCTCCCACTTCCCGAAGATATTATTTATATATATTATATATATTATTTAATATTATCCTCCCATCTACGTCTAGGTCTCCCCAATGGCCTCTTTCCCTCAGGTTTCCCCAATAGAAGCCTGTGCACATCTTTCCCCGCCCCCATACGCGCCACATGCCCCGCCCATCTCATTCTTCTCGATTTTACCACCCGCACAATATTGGGTAAGGAGTAAAGATCCCTAAGCTCTTCATTATGTAATTTTCTCCATT
>Ga0123355_10014893_pt1 | contig 12178 bp, 5 predicted proteins | sample TergutEmb28metaG_3_FD_89872 | JGI IMG/M metagenome (GOLD analysis project Ga0123355, IMG submission 89872) | Embiratermes neotenicus P1 segment gut microbial communities from Petit-Saut dam, French Guiana - Emb289 P1 | ecosystem: Host-associated > Arthropoda: Insects > Digestive system > Gut ...
AGTCCTATACGAGTGCTTTGCTGCGTTATAGAAAAATGCATGTTTCAAATACGGAGGGGACCAAATATGTTAATTAAGGGAACAGCGGTACGGTCTGCAGTGTAATATAATAGGGTAGTGCTTGTGAACAGTGAATTGCAGTGGCATAGCTTGTAATTTTACGTGCAGGGCGAGCATTAACAGCTGCCGCCCTTAGCAGAAATTACGAATTTAAAGAAATCACATTTTTTAATTGTATTTTATGTATGTAGGTGTGTGTGTGTGTGTGTGGACCGGGTAACTCAGTCGGCGTAGCGACTGACTACGGGCTGGATGGTCCGGGATCGAATCCCGGGGGGACGAGATTTTCCGCTCGTCCAGACCGCTCCTGGGGCCCACCCAGCCTCCTGTAAAATGGGTGCCGGGTCTTTCCCGGGGATAAAGTTGGGCCGGGGCGTGTTGCTGACCACTCACCCCCTTCTAGTGCAGCGGTCATGGAAGAGTAGAGCTAGCTATACCTCTACCCACCCTCTGGGCCACACCGGGCCTGTAACGGGATCACTTTACCTTTACCTTTTTTTAAGTGTGTATGTATGTGTGTATGTGTTTGTATGTGTGTATGGATGTATGTATGTATTATGTATGTATGTTGAGCACTCCACCGTAGCTACCCGCCTGTTGAATTGAGAAGGGTACGGGGTATTACAGTCGGGGCCTGTATTGAGGTACTCCCGCTGTAAAGGTTATATAAGCCATGAAAACCAGAGTTAATATAGTCGGTTTCCTGATCGATATTCGAAACCGGAACCTCAGGAACATGAAGCAGGATGTATTTTCACCCAACTGCGATGTTCGGCGCGTGGGAATGACTTTCATACTGAAAGGTTTTACTTGTTCTGGCATTAAGTTGACACATCCAGCACGGACTGATAATCAGCAGGAAAAGTTTTGAGATATCACAGCGGTGTACCTTTTGAAGCACGTGAGTTGACACAGCAAGCATAAGAACGGAGATGGCCCATGCTTGCACACTTGTAGGTCGGCTCCAATTAAATCATTCCTCCAAGGAATGTATTAGAACTTTTTTTTTCGTGGCACTTTCGAAATCGCGGCTAATTAAGAAGCTTTAAAAGTATCTGCCGGCCAGTCGGTAATGTAAGTAGCTCTGTAACTACATGTTGCATTAAGCAAGAGATTTCATGTTAGAATACGTCAAAACATATATAAAGTGGGGGAAAAGAACGACTAAAATTATTTTTACACGTATTTTATGTAATCTGGGACAGTTCCTTCGTTTGAACGGTTTTCGTGAGTTTGTTACATAACTGTTTCGTTGTAATGACGTTATAGAAATGTTTTACGCTACTGATATTTGAAAGTAGGCTAATCAAGGAAGAGGCTCAGCGTGGTCGTATATTCACCTCTCGTGTTAAGGAGCGGTTGGCAGTCACTCTGTTCTGTTGCACGTCTCTCACGAATATTGCCGTCTTATTCTACGGTTTAAGTCAACGTGCCCCAAATGGTCTCTTCCTTTGAGGTTTCCATTTAAATTCTAGCAGTCCTTCACATTCTCCATTCCTTGCATTATGTATCATTCAGTTATTACAATTCAAGCCAACAGACGCACACAGTATTAACCTGTATCGAGATATAGGTTGGAGTCATTTTCAGTTGTCTATATGTATTGTTTTACCAGACTGATGCATTTGTTTAATACAACTATTCTTTGATATTCTTGAAGTGGTAAACTTGTTTTGCGTATTGGGCATTAACGAATTTCACACCCTCCATTCCGTGCATTATTATTCATTTACTACAATTCAATCCAACAAATACGCACAATATTGTGTGCATTTGTTGGCTTGAATTGTGCTAATCTAACAGAAGGCTATTATTTGAAGCGTACGAATTAACCATGTTATATGAGCGCCTTGCCACGTGCACATGCATGGGTAGCGAATGGAGATGGCATAATAGATATCAGGGTAACTGCGAACTCACTGAAAAAGCTGTCGCAGACTGCCGACAGAGGGTGCCTCTCTAGTTATAGGGTTAGTCGTAGGGTTACAGTCCCTCACCGTAACTCGTGCTAACGAAAATTTTACAAAGTCCACTGGATTAGCCGGATTGTTTGTGAAATAAAGCAGGATAACATTGAGATGAATATTAGAGGTATGTGTTGTGAGGGTGGGTGAGGAACGTAAATGGTTTAGGATCATGCACGAGGTCGGTCTTTTATATTAATGGTGTTGAACTTTTGCTATTACATTGTTGGATTAACAATTGCATCGAAAGACACCTTACCTGATGAAATTGTAGCAGGTTCTGGGAATGTTCACTGTAACCCCGACGTTGTCTGCATATCCACTGACATATCCGAAGCTCTCAGCACACACACAGATAACTCACGTGGGCACAGTGTGCATGTCTTGTATCTGACATTTATAATATATACGTACCATGAAGGCACGGAAACTGTACCACGACTGCGCAGCCACTGCGCGCTCCTGTCAGACTGACAGCACAGAGTTTGTTCACTGACTGTAAAATCGAGGTGACTACATTAGTCTTCTGCTTCCCCACTCTTTGTCAATGTCTGTATTTCACGTTTTCTCTCACGCCGGCTTGGCTTGGCTTGGTCTGTACTATGCGCGACTCAACTTACCGTATACTCCATAGCTGTAAAATACCGAATAGCAGTTCGTATTTTATTAATCAGACTTTATGGAGGCCTTTCCGTTGTGTTATTTACTAAATGAACCACACTTACTCCGTCGAACATAACATAGGTTTATTACCTAAATGTTTCGGCCCTTGCTCAGGCTATCATCAGGCATGTCAATACAAAAATCGTTGTATCTTCTTTTAGAGGATGTTTGTATTTACGTGCCTGATGATGGCCCGAGAAAGGGCCAGACATCTAGCAAATAAACTTATAAACTTATGTTGTGTTCGACGGAGTAGGCATGGTTCATTCATTATTAGGAAAATGAGCGGTAGTGTTCTTGACTGGGGTTCCTCAGGTTCCCGGTACAGATATCGGCCGGGTTACTGGCTGTACCTTCAGAGATGGCTGTGTTCCTCACTCCATCAGGCGAATGGCCACCCCCGCATATCTCGAAAGCTTTCTTCATCCACAATTGATCGTATTTCCATCTTTCCCAGTACGTAGAGTTTAAACATTATTGAATAACCGAACGGTCAGCTGATCCGTCATGTGATACTCCTACTTTAGCCGTTAGAAGCGGAAACATCCTTCAAGTCGTTTTGTATTTGCTTCTTATTCGGAAGGTCGTAGGTTTTAATCTCTGCCCCGAAACAGGTTGCCCCAAGTCGTTTTGCTCTTTTCTTCAGTTACTTGCCTTGTTGAGAGGGCGCATTAAAACATACAATATCGACTTCCATTCAAGCCTTCCTGAAATAATTGATGGGCCATTTTCTTATTCAGCGCTTTGTAACCCTTTCAGTCGTAAAGCGTTGTTAAGGAAAAAGTATCTGCATTTCGTGGGAGCTGGAAAACACTACCTGCAGTAGGAAGTCTGCCGGTTTAGGGAGATATTTGGTATTTATTGCGGGATTCGTACAAAGCACACGAGATGCACGTTGAGGCAAAATGTGAAGTTCCTTAATGTTGACAGTCGGTGGTGCATATAGTTACCACTTGAATTTAAATGGTTAATGGAAATAGTGTAAAAAATTAAATGTAATGTCGTGTAATTATTGGTTTTGTGGTTCTCATTTGTCTCGTGTTATTAAACTGGCCTGAAAAATTTTGGCATTAAGAGATCTGTGAAGTTCTGTGACGTGTGGGACAATATTCCGTCTCTATAAAGACTTCTACTGTATTTCTGTGGACGACTACTAGTACGTACATTCAGTTAGTCCTAGATTTTTTGTTGTTGTTGTTGTTATTGGAATTAACATGCATTTGATTAAGTTTAGCCTTGTAGCTTAGTGACTGCCACAACACATATTGTAATTCAGAGCATGGATCAGCACTTTTACTTGGCCGGTGGTATTTCATTTCCCATTGTGGGTGTATTTATGCACTTAGTTAGATGCTCTTTGAATATAAATGGAAGTTATAAATATTCAGTTCGTGTAATGCGGGCGGCAATGCTGAAAGTTTCTCCAGATTAGGCATGTCCCAATGCTACCGTCGTATGTGCTGAATGTGTTTTGTGTGATGCTCATGGCCAAGGTATTCTTCGTTTCACTTCTGTAACATGTGGAACGGTTTATTCCATATACATATTTAATGTAGCCTATAAATTTGTTGTTGCAAGGCTAATCGAATATGAGAGATGCATAAATGTCTTGTATTTCGTTAAATGTTCACCGTTTTAGAAACTGAGAGACGACGTGTCTGCGGGCTTGACTGTGAAGAATTCTATAATACTGTCTTCTGGGATGTGACACCGTGTAGTCTGGTAGGCTTATCACCGTTTCGGAGGAACCTGCTTTTCTTCTTCATGGTAGAAGACCTAGCCTGAGGGTGGGGTTGGTACTTTTTTTTAAGGAGAACCCTTACTAGATTTCAAAACCTGGCCTTGAGGACATTGTTCGGTATTAAGAAAGGGAAAATGGCAGGGGGCTGCAGAAAAGTGAATGTATGGAGAGCCTTGTGATTTGCCCTTGTGTTGTTCTATGTATTGTTTGAGTGTAAATGTGTACTGTACTACTGCCACCGGGTGTCAACCCAGTTGCAGTAAACAAATATCAAATACTGTACTGAAGATTATTAAGGCTTTTAAGTGAAGGAGGCTTGTGCAGGCGGTGTGTGCAGAATGCTTGGGAGGGGCGAGAGGTGGGTGCACGAATCTAATCGGATTGCCTGCAGAGAAGAGACGAATTTTAAAGTGTACACATTCCTGTGTATCTGAATCGTGTCATTCCAGGCACCTCACTAAACACGTACATGATAAGTAATTACGTAGTTGGTTGCTTAATTAGTAGGGACCGGACCTCCTATACTGTGGGGTCGCAGTAGACTTTGATCACAATCCATGAAGGTTTGCAGAAAATTTAAATACAAATCTATAGAACAAAAAATGTCATTTAAAAGATTGATGCGAAGTCGGAAGAGGCTTGACGAATCCACTGAGGGTAGATGTAGTTAGAACAACCTTAAGTATCATGCTAAAATAGAGATTTCAAAATACTGCAAAACGAACACAACGAAAAGCGAATAACAGCGTATTCAGCCTCGCTCGTTGACGATCTGGAGCACGCGTAGTCTGCCGGACTCGGGTCTGCGGTCCGCGTGAGTTTTAAAACACCTTTTAGAATGAAAGACACTTTTTTGAGTGATGTGGTGAACTTCGCACGTGGAGTTAAATTTTGCAAACGATATTTGATTATTACAACTGCCTGTGTAACTCCTGTCAACACAGCTGTTTATTAATACTGTTGTTAGTTATTATAAACGCGATGGCGATATGTTTCGACCTATATTAAGGTCATCTTCAGGCCAGTATTCACATAATTTTCCATTGCATGCTTAATGTGGAATATAATTCCGCGTGAAATTTTAATCTTACGTGAATACTGGCCTGAAGATGACCTAAATATGGGTCGAAACCTGTCTCCATTGAATTTATAATAACGACCAGCAGTTAATAAACATTTGTGTCGACCGGTGGTACATAGCCATTTGTGATACGGTAACACACAACGAGATGTCTTGGGTTTAAAGAAAAACATACTTTTAAATTGCAACGGGGCGTCATGTATTTTGCATGGGAATATAACTATGTTGGAAACTGTCTGACTTGTGACATTGGGAGGAGTGAGAAAAATACGGAGTGATAAGCTCCAACATCCTCGTTACTCTTTCAGTTTTAAGTATGTTGTAATCTTGTCATACTTTTGTATCACCTGAGTGTGTATTTCTTAAATATATTATCAGTGACAAAGACACTGTGGCGAGGTTATCATTTGAGGGTTTTTTTTTTTCAGTCTTCAAAAGTAATTTTAGGTCTTAAATATTAAATAATAATAGAGTTTATCCTTCTTTCCTTGGGACTCAGTTGATTGATTCTTGAATTAAATTGCTGCATTGATTTTAATTGCAGTAATATCAGTAACGTGCCGGTCCCAGCAGCCGCGCGTTCTAAGGCGTAGGTCTGCGGCCGCTCGCCTACCGAGATCGTGGGTTCGAATCCCGCCGGGGGCATGGATGTCTGTCTGTTGTTAGTGTTGTGTGTTGTCAGGTAGAGGTCTCTGCGACGAGCTGATCACTCGTCCAGAGGAGTCCTGCCGACTGTGATGAGTCGCTGTGTGTGATCTAGAAACCTCGTGAATGAGGAGGCCATGGCCCGCGTTGGGCCGCAGCGCCAGGGGGGGGGGGAGTCAGTAATGTTATTTTAGTCGTACAGTCTTTTGACATAAAGTAAATTTTACTTGAAAAAGTACGACTTTTACTGTTAACTGTCGGTGTGCAGCCTTCGCAGAGTTTGGAGTTTTTGGGTGTACCTTGTGCAGTAGAATGTTGCTCAAGACCTTGGCTTTGCCTTCAGGCGAAGGCGTGTAGGAAGGCAGTAGTGTTCTGAATGTTGCTGGAGCTTTTGTTCTCAGTTCATTAGCTGTGTTCCTTGAAGGTTATAAAGGAGGTTAATTTTCAGCGTGCAATAACATAAATACAACTTGTGAAATCAAGTTGCGTGTTAGAAATTTACATACCAGGCTGCTCTAATGCCCGCACTCTGCATTTGGACTCTTTGAACATCGACTAAGTTACCGGCTGTCTCGACTGAAGTTTTTCTTAGTTTTTGTCATTACATTTAGTTCTTTTTTCTCCCTCCCTCCCTCCCTCACCCACTGTTTCCTTTCGGAAACTTAACTGTACTAAGCGGAATAATTGTTAGGGAACACGCGGACTGTTTTAAAATAACAGCTTTACAGTATATTGAACACCTCCTTGCTTTATGACCCTTTCGGTGCGCCACATACACATGCTATAAAGGCTCCTTTCTTTGCGTTGCTTTTCTGACAAGACGGGGTAATGGGAGGCAATAGCAGAAACAAAGAACTTTTGCGTCCAAATTGTTTGCACACTTCACAGCGCGCCGTGCCGCAGTAATCTGCCGTGACACGCTGCGTGGCAGTAACTGTACTGAACAATGCGTTTTGTTTCACAGGTCTTCAACTGAGACCAATTATTCCCCATTTTTGTCATGATTTGTCTATTCGGGTGCTTTAGTAAGCATTTTGCAGCTGATTCTGATCTTTCTTGCGCAGTCAGTCGAGCAATTCTGCTGGTGTGGGTGAGGAATCTTTATCTATTGAATGGCTTTTTCAGGTTTCTAAGTTGTATAGCTTCGCATGGTAGGAGTTATGCTTGATGGCTTGGATAAGACATACGTATGAATGGTCTGGACTTACTCTTTGATACTGTCCCATAATTTTTCAGGTAAAATTTGAAGTATTCCCTGTGTACGGTATGAAGTCCTGTGGAGGTAGAGACATAGCTCCACTAATTATTGAAAATTGATGGAGATGAGTGCGTTGCTTTGGGCGAAAGAGTCCCCGGTTCCCATTGAGTAGGAAGTGAAAATGGGTGGGCCGTACAGCTGGTTCGGACGTTTCGTTGGAGATGAAAATCTGTTGCCCCTGCCGAGAGTTGAACCACGATTACGCGCTAATCCAACCCGTAATTTGGTCACTGTATCCACTACGCTGTCTCGGCTCCCATTTTCCACGTTGCCTGAAAAATGTCTTGGAAATCTTCAGTGTGTGAGGCGGGATATGAAGCAGGGACATAACCACTGTGCTGTGAAACTTGGTGTCGGTACGGTCAGTGTTCTTGTGTCTTGAGTATTACGCATGAGGGTGTATAAATGGCGTAGAGGTAAAGTTTTACGAAGTTAAGGGTTGTGGATTAAAATGGTGTTTTGAGATATACGCTTCGTCCACTTCCCCTGCGTGGGAAAATGTGCTTGTTACATAATTGACGTGTGCCTAGGTGGGGGTTCACCGAGAGCCACACGTTTTGGTCTGGTAGAGGCTTCGGGTGTCCGCGCAGAGAGTTCGCATGTTTATTCTCCATGTTTATGGGCGATTTACAATTAAAGTAAGGCACGAACGTTTGCACCCGGCTTATCATTCGTAATTATTCTTCCATATCTCATTCGACTCATCCTAAAGGAACCGAATAAACAACAACTTTCGAGAGAGTTGCTTCAAGAAGTCAGCGTGCTCACTGTGATTCGTGATGTAACAGTACTAGTCGGTCGCTTTATGTAACAGACTGTAGTAGGAACAAGTAAAAAGCGAGTGTCGAAACGTTGGCCTTTGTCTCGTGTATAGGTTTTGAGGTTCTGACGGCTGTGTGGATGCATAATGCCGTCTTGTGGATTATGCCACAGTTTAGTCTTTGGTGCCGACGTCCCGGAGGAGATACTAAGTCCATCTTAAGGGTAGAAGTGAAGAATCGTTGATATTCTGCTCCCAGCTACAAGATGTTAGTACTCAGCAGACCGCGATATGAATATGACTCGTAATTTTGCTTCCCTGGAGTGATAAGCACAGTGATTGTGTTCAAACGACGCTGAAGTTGTGTTAGATATAAATTTACTAATATTACTTGTCACATTGAAGTATAGAACGGAATCTAGATGTAACGTGCGAAATTTTAGATTCTTACAGCAGTGTTGCCGAAGATTAATGTCTTCTGGGATGTTAAAGCCATAAAGACGGGTAAAGAGTTGCACTGTTCGATCTTAAAAATGAAGGTACAACGTTTCTTCGAAACGTGGGTGTCCATTTACCGGTCGGCACGGTATCGTATGTAAGAAGACTTGTATCTGTAGATAAAACATGCTTGTCTGTGTAGGCGATCGTTTGTAGGTCCGAGAATGTAAACTGGTAACTAGTGTGAAGTACGTGCATTGTCTGCCGGGGTTAGGGTTGGGAGAGGGCAAGCCAGGCGTCTGCCGCCACCTTACAGAATTTTTTAGGAAAATGAAAGTTTAAAATAGAAGGAAATATACTAATTCTTGATGCGATAAATTGAAGTTGTTTAAAAATGTATTAGCTCACGACTATAAAAATTCTGGACGAATGCCCCAACAAAATCCGTAAAATCATTCTTAATCGGTTTAAACGGAAGTTTGTTTGTCGTGGCTGCCCCATTAGAAAAATTCCTGACTGCGCTTGTGATGTGAACTGACTTGTTAACGAAGGTAGACCTGTTGAACAACGAAACATGACTGGAAAGAAGACAAGAGTAACGGAAAATAGTGTGCTTGAGTGTTCTTTGTTGTGTATTTTTATAAGGCTGCTGCGTACAGTGTGTGTTTGTGTGTGTGTGTGTGTGTGTGTGTGTGTGTGTGTGTCCTAGAAGGAAGATTGCTGTCACAAATGGCAAAGAATTAAATCGGGCCGTCGACAAGAAAATATGTTAAGAATATTTTAATAGTGTTTTGCAGAGTGTCAACAGAGAAGAAGTAGGCGCGAAAGAAAAAAGTGAGTAACAGCATGTGCAGTGGGGTGGCATGTAGTGCACAAAGCTGGCCCCTTGGTTGTCTAGAAATTACCCATTCTTTAAGGTAACGCAACATCCAGTACTGGGCATGATGCTTCTGAGCCCTTTTCACACGCTGCCACTCAAATTTAAGACGCTATGCAAGTTCAGCCTTCCTATATACATCTGCATCTGCCACGTTGTAGCATTACTTCAGGATTTTTGACTACAATTTTGTATGCGTTTCTCATTTTTCCCATCTGTGCTATACGCGTCGTATCCTCCGTGATCTGATAACCCTTTCGCCATTTTATCTAGACAGGGTTCTGGAACCCCTCCAGCCTATTGTCCATTGAATCCCGGGGACTCTTCTCCCGCGGGTAAAGCGATATGAACTGCAGCTAACCACTCATCACCTAGGGCAGTGTAGAGCAACATATTCTTGCACAAGGGCCGTTTGAAAATTCCCGAACACTGCACGGGCCGGAGACCAATATTTAAGAGCAATTCTTGTTTTGAAGGTAAATTTATTTGTTACTCAGCGAGGTGGCACAGTTGGCTGAGGCACTGCGCTACAAGTCGGAAGGTCGCGGGTTCGATTCCCGGTGGTGTCATTGGACTTTTCCATTGAAATAGTCCTTCTGACCGCACTATGGCCGTGACAGAACTGAGTACCGGCAATAATTCCTGGACGGTAAAGGTGACAGGTGCGTAGGGCTGACAATGTTACCACCTTCATGTGCCGATTGTCATGAAATCTGGGGCCTCAACCTCATGGAACCCTCAAGGCCTGTCCAGGCCCGTACTGGAATTGCTTTTACACGTTTTCCCTTCTTTGGGATTGTGTTATAAGGTGCTGGTGTACAAAATATTGCGTGTTGGATTATATAATGAAGTTTTACTGTGCATCTGAGTTGTATCTGTAACAATGGCGTATTATTTACCACGTCTGTATGTGTGTGTGTGTGTGTGTGTGTGTGTGTAGGAAACAGGAGGGTCCTGCATAACTGCTACTCTGTGTTCGTATTCTAATCGCACTACAGTTTCATTCTAAATACATTTTGATACCGGTATGGAATATATTTAAGGAAACGCAAGGGACAGCAATTTACTGCTCGATGCACCATGGTAAGTGCAGTGTGACTATCTTCGCTAGTTGCCATAGTAATGTCCTCGTTGTCCGTCAGCAACTGTGTGATTCGTGTACTTCGTTACACGTTCCGGCATAAGTTGTGTTCCGTCGTCAGACCATTACATAACATGAGGACGGAGGTATGCTCTTTTGTGCCTCTGTATAGCTTACAGTTTTAAGGCGATGGGCCTTATATATCTGTACACTGACTTATGACATACAGGGGATGTGTAGTGCAACTTTGGGTATAACGTATCATTTGAATTCAGTAGACTGCTTATTTTCTCCATTTTGTTTGTAAAATACAGGGGAGAACACGAGAAAGAGATTATATTGGTGAATCGCCAATTAGCCCGTTTAATGGTCAATCATAATCAGTGGCGCAGCTAGGTTTCTTTTGACCCCGGGGCGAGCAATGACAGTGGCCGCATCTGACAGAAATTACGAACTTTAAAAATATGAAAATTGTTTATTAAATTTCATTATATTTGTCTCAATAATTTAAAATCTGTTGAGCGCATAAAATCAAGTTTTTCATTTAAAGTGTTTATTCTGCCCCTCTTCGGACTCTGTTGCCCCGGATGGTAATAACATATACCACTGTGTAACGTCAAGAATTCGATATTTCGCCCAGAGAAATTATTTGTGAGTTTGAATTGGTTCTCGGAACAAACAACAATAATTTTCCCGAACGTCGTTAGCCGAATTGACTTATTCAGAAATATTCTGTCCACACGGTGTTTTTTTGAGGTGAAAACCATACTTTTTAATATGATTCGGATTGCAATCGCCCTTGAAATTTTTAGGCATGCCACACGAATGGTGCTTCCCGTAGCTAATGCAGCTCTACTCGCAGATCGTCGGGGTTTATCTGGCATCAGTTGCGTGCGTCCTTGTTCCGTTGAAAGGAAGCGATGACCGGCCCGCTCGGGGAAGGGGGGGGAAGGGGGGTGGTTCTGCACAATGTTCTGGAAAGCGAGTTGACCACACGTATTCGTGCCACTTTCTACCTATCCCGAAGAGACATTTTTTCTGTTGTCTCCATTTACCGCACCCAGTGTTTTGTGGGAACCAACTGCTATACTGCAACGCACAACAGAAGGCGACAACTCTACATTTATCTGGCTTACATTGCCACGTATTACATGCAGGGCAGTGCAAGGTCGGAACGTGATTGTCTGAGAAGGTCACTGCAAAGTCTGCATATTGCCATGTTTATTGTCCTTCAGTTGTAAATTCAGCGGCAATAACAATAATAAGAAGTGCAATACGTGTTTATTTACATGCTGTCTTGTCACCACACAGGCCAATCATAAAGCCAGCGCAAAATACACAGATGCAACAGAAATATATAAAATGAGACACAGGGTAGTAATCGGATTTCTCCTGTTATTCCTATAACTCCACCACACCTTGTCTTCCACTGTGACTTGCGTGTTTTGGACTGCTTGTGTATAGGTCAGTATAATACTCCGAACTACTAGAGAAACATAACCCAAACTATCTAAATCACAGGAAAAGCCACAATCCTTTTGTAGCCAAAGCGAAGTGATGGGGGTTATAATAGGTAATGTCATAATAATAATAATAATAATAATAATAAT
>Ga0123355_10014894_pt1 | contig 12177 bp, 13 predicted proteins | sample TergutEmb28metaG_3_FD_89872 | JGI IMG/M metagenome (GOLD analysis project Ga0123355, IMG submission 89872) | Embiratermes neotenicus P1 segment gut microbial communities from Petit-Saut dam, French Guiana - Emb289 P1 | ecosystem: Host-associated > Arthropoda: Insects > Digestive system > Gut ...
AGCAATTTTGAAGTTACATGAACGCCCTGCACCGACGCAGCGAAGCGTAGGAGGTGCAGTCAGACAGCGTTAGCTGGCTGAGTAATTAAACTGGACGATTTTCCAGTTTAATTACTATAGTATGACGGTTTATACACAAAAGGAGGACGGTATGAAAAACCCATTCATAGGTAAGCAAATTCGTACGTTTCAGGATCAGGGCAGCAAGGTTTGGTGGTTTTCTGCTGTGGATGTTTGCGCGGCGTTAATTGGCTGTGGCCAAGACGTGGCCAGAACATATTGGCTTGTTAATAAGCTAAGGTGGCAGCTGGATGGAAAACAACTAATTACAGATTGTAATAAGTTGAAAATGAAATCCCGGGATGGAAAGATGCGTTTTACAGATGTGCTTGATATTACACAGGTGCTTTATTTGATTCAGATAATCCCAAGCCCAGAGGCAGAGCCATTTAAGCGGTGGCTGGCCGAGGCTGCGGCGGCTGGCTGTTTGGCTGCAACGCAACTGGCCGAAGCCGGCGAGGCTAACAAGAAAATTATCCTGGACGAGATAATTGCCACCGGCAGCAAGCCTTACGAGATGTTGGAAATTACCCGCACGCCAATATATGGCGAAATAAATGAGAAACGGCCCAGCCCAAGCGGCACCTAAAACGCCTAATACTAATCTCAATTAAAATCGCTTCATTGTTCGCGGTAAGTTCTCCCCAATTCGTTGTTTTAATTTGAGATTATGAGAAATAAGGCGTTTTAGGGTGAACTTGCCGCGAACAATGAGGTGATTTCATTGGTATAAATTAACAAAAGGAGCATCCCATGAAACTGATCCTAGCATCTGGTTCACCCAGGCGGCAGCAGCTGCTAACCCTGGCAGGCATTCCTTTCCAGGTAATAGTAAGCGACGCCGACGAAACCATAGATGGCCACCCGGCCTACCAGGTAGAAACTCTAGCCCTGCGCAAGGCCCATGCCGTAAAACCAACCGCCCCAGAAGACGCAATAATCCTAGCGGCAGATACTTTGGTATATATAGACGGCCAGGTGCTGGGCAAGCCCGCCGGCCCAGAAGAAGCCTTCGCCATGCTGCAAAAGCTGCAAGGCCGCCAGCATACGGTATACACCGGGGTAGCCCTGTTGCACAGCGGAGGCGAAACCAGCTTCGTGGACGCAACTCAGGTGTTTTTTCGCCCCCTTTCTGGCGACGAGATAAATGACTACATCGCCACAGGCGAACCATTCGACAAGGCCGGGGCATATGGCATACAAGAGCGCGGCGCAACCCTGGTAGATAGGGTGGATGGCGATTTTTACACAGTGGTGGGGCTGCCGATAGCCAAGGTATGGGCGGCGCTGCGGGGGATTGCAAAATCAAACTAGCACAGGCATTAGAATGTATGAAGTATCATTGCCAAGAACTGCCCTAGGATGAAATTCTATGTATCAGGGGCACAAGATGAAGAATTAATGCTGGTAAAACAGACGCACAACTTATAAGGTCTGAGAAGTATGTAAACCTTCGTTTCAAAAGAGACAAGACTGATAAATTTGTAGAAAAAATATGTATGCGCGTATCTAAATACAAAAATAGATACTAATAGAAATTATGAAAAGATGGTCTCTAACATGCAAGCCCAGAAGAAGAGGTATGCAGTATGAATAAAGTCATAAAGTGGATTATATTGGCAGCTTTAACGCTGGCAATCTTCGTTGTGATAGTTGAGGTAGGTAACAATTTCGTAAACACATCATACACAAATTTCTGTGACCTAAGGAACTCGAAGCAAGCCTGGATATCTCAAACAATAGACATCACCGACAACCGTTATAGGTTAGGCGGCATCGGCAATATAGGCATGGGCTCAACCAGGCAGGATATCGTGGGCGCGATAAGAAGGCGCAATATACTAATATGGCTTTTTTATGATAATTCCCCGCGCTCCAACTACCGCTTCCTAAATGAACCCCATAACCTCCCTGGCTCGATCCCGGGTTTTTATCGCGCGCGCACCTGGAGCGCAATAGAATTCCTGTTCGACGAAAATGACAGGGTAACGAAAATACGAATCACTCCAATGCACTAACACTAAAAGAAGGAGCCACTCAGCTGCAGAGCAGCAGGTGGCTCGTCCAAATCAGTTTCCATGCATAACATATATTAACTCCAGGTTATGATGGAATAAATCGCGCAAAGCTCACAGCCAGTTAAACCGAAAACAATCTGCTGGAGCTGAAAATTGGCGATGATGGTATGAAAAAATTTATTACTACCGCAAGGCTGTCATATTTTCATGCTCTAATACCGTCTGTAAAGCCCAATAACTTTCCCAAGCACATCGCAATCTGGCACGATAATTGGCTCGAATTCTGGGTTTGCTGGGGCAAGCTTGATATTCTTGCCGTCGCGGTAAAATGTTTTAACCGTGGCAGAATCCTCTAGCAGTGCTATAATAATATCGCCGTCGTTGGCCAGGTTTTGTTGGCGCACTAGTACCATATCCCCGTCCATTATGCCTTCGTCGCGCATGCTGTCGCCCTTTACATGTAGCATGAAGCAGTTGTCATTTTTGATATAATCGATGGGGATGGGGAAAGTATCCTCAACATTTTCCTCCGCCAAAATGGGTATACCGGCTGCCACGCGCCCCACTACAGGTACATTAACAATCTCCCTGGTAGAAGTGTAAAAATTTTCTTCCAATACTTCTGTGCAGCGGTTTTTGGCCTTGCTACGGCGAATATAACCCTTACGTTCCAAAGTTTCTAAATGTGAATGCACTGTAGACGTAGAGCTTAACCCAACCGCATCGCAAATTTCCCTTACTGTGGGCGGGTAACCATTCTTCCTAATTTCCGCCTTCAAAAAGTCCATTACCATCTGCTGCTTACTAGTTAATGGTTCGCGCATGTGGATCCCTCCTGATTTTTTCTAAGAATATATCACAAAATATTAAAATATGCAAACAAATGTGCGTTATAGTGAAATAAATGAGAAATGGCCTCGCCCGAGCGGCACCCGGAACGCCGAGATAAGGCGTTCTAGGCGCTTTTGCCGCGACAGGCGAGACTAATTTCGAATTATTTCACTAGACTTCTTCCGAAATTCCCGCAGGGGGTTTCGGAAAAGTTACATTTTCAATCTTTTGCTTCTTCTGAAATTGCGTTTTTCGCGATTTCAGAAGAACTCTACTATAGAAGTTTAAAACCATCAGAGGCTTCGCCGGCCACGTCACTACCCGCTTTTTGGAAAAGCGGGGCAATAACTTTAATATGGGGTGATTTTTTTGGATAAGTTGTACATAGACGCTAAGGTGATTATTGAGAATGTTATTGCCCGGAATATGCCGCAGGTGGCTGTTAGGGAGGCGCTTGCGGGCCATCGGTTTGGGCGGCGGGTTTATTTGGTGGCTATTGGCAAGGCTGCATGGACTATGGCTAAGGCTGCGGCGGAGTTTTTTTGCGGCGGGCTGGCTGGTGGCGTTGTGGTTACAAAATACGGGCATTCCCAGGGGGCGATACCTGGGCTGGATATATATGAGGCGGGGCATCCCATTGCAGATGCTAATACCATTGCCGCTACGGAGGAATGTATCCGCCTGGCCAGTGGCCTTGTGGCTGGGGATGAACTGCTGTTTCTTGTGTCTGGTGGTGGGTCTGCACTTTTTGAGGCGCCTTTGCCGGGGGTTAGCTTGGAGGATGTGCAGGAGATTTCTGCCCGGCTGCTGGCCAGCGGTGCAGATATTGTGGAGGTTAACACCATTCGCAAGCGGTTTTCACGGGTTAAGGCTGGGCGTTTTGCGCAGCTGGCTGCACCGGCGCGGGTTTTTGCTATTATGTTGTCTGATGTTTTGGGGGATAGGTTAGATTCCATCGCTTCTGGTCCGGCGGTGGCGGATGAATCTACTTCGGCAGAAGCCATGAAAATCGCGAGAAAATACGCCCTGCCTTTAACGGCTATTCAGCAAGAATACCTGTGCCAGGAGACGCCAAAGCATATATATAATGTAGAAACAGCAATAATAGGCAGCGTGAAAACCCTATGCACCGCCGCCGCAGAAGCCGCCGCAAAGCGGGGCTACAGCCCTACGGTGCTAACCTCAACCCTAAACTGCGAAGCCGCAGATGCAGGCAAAAAAATAGCCGCCATAGCCGCAGATATCCAGGCGAGCCGCACTTACAGCAAGCCCTGCGCGATAATACTGGGGGGCGAGACCGTGGTAAAACTAACAGGCCGCGGCAAAGGCGGCCGCAACCAAGAGCTGGCTTTAGCCGCGGCAAAAGGCATAGCCGGAATGCCCGGCACGGTTGTTTTCTCCCTAGGCTCGGATGGCACAGATGGCCCAACAGATGCGGCAGGAGGCATAGTAAGCGGCGAAACCATGGCTAAGCTGCAAGAAGCTGGTATATGCATAGACCAAGCTTTGGCGAATAATGATTCCTACAACGCCCTAGCCCCGGTTGGCGGGCTGATTATTACCGGGCCAACTGGGACTAATGTGAATGATGTAGCGGTGCTGTTATGTGCAGAATAGGCGGGATGATATGATGAAATTTAATAAAGAAACAGTTTTATTGCATGGTGGCAGGAAGATTTATGTTTTGCGGCCTACTAAAGCAAACCGCAGTATAACTGCTGCAAGCTGGGGTGGAGAGTATGTTACCATAGGCAACGGCGATGGTTACACCTGCCTCGCAGAAATTTTCAACGCTGCAAGGTAGCTTGATGAAAATGAGCTTATTTATGTAAATATCGATTTTCTGCCGGGAGCAGGCTTTCAAGAGGCCTGGCCAAACTATTGCGATAACCAATATGGGGGCATAGCCATATTTAATTACTGTTCTACGCAGATAAAAACAAAGGATATCCTACGGGCGTTGAAGGCAACATCTGTAGAATCACAGGTTACGGAAAACAATGTGAAACCCGTCCGCGAGTATTTAGAACTATGGGTTGTAAACAGGAGACAAACAGTTAAAGAGCATAGCGGGAAAATTATAATAAGCGGCAATCGAGATGCAGTTGAGGCCTTAACCATATCATGCCTCAATTTAACAAAAAGCGGAAATGATCCAGAGCTAAACCAATGGCATATACATCACGACTGGAAAGAAAACACATCAAAGAGCTTAGGTATTACATTATGCTACTGGCATTCGGTAGCAACATAACCCCAAAATATAGTTTTTAAAAAAAGAAGTGAATATGTGGCAGCCAAAGCCGCTAACGGTTTTGTAGCGAAATAATTCGAAAACGGTCTCGCCTGTCGCGGCAAAAACGTCTGAAACGCCTTATCTCGGCGTTTCAGGTGCCGCTCGGCCGAGACCGTTTCTCATTTATTTCACTATAAAACAAAGAAAGAGATTTTGTTTTTGAAAAATACTTAATCACGGCAATTGAGTGGAATTATTATATCCTTGCAAAATTCAGTTGGTCGGAAAATCCGACCAACTGAATTTTTTTCACAACCTAATCCTAGAATCAAAATTTTTGGAGGTATGGTCAGCGAAGCCTCCAACGGTTTTACCCACCCCCATTTGACATTTTCCGCAGAAAAAACTATAGTTGATTATAATTAGGAGGCAAGTTTAATGCTAAACAATTTTAAATCCACTATAAACTTTTTCAAGAAAAATGCTGGATTTAGCCGCCTGCTTTCCGGGATGTTCGATGTTTATGTGCATTATGGTAGGTTGTACGGTGCTGTTGTACTGGAGAAGCCGTCCAGGGAAGAAGAAGCGGCATTGTCGGAATTTTTTAAACGGGATTATTATGACCAAGCGCAGATACGGATTTCTTTGGCAGAGTTTGACCGGCAGCTGCAAAGGATGAGCCTGTCTGCCGTAACCCTTGAAGATTTGTTGCGGGAGCTTAGGGGTAAGATTCCTAAGGTTGTGGCGCATGTTCCCCCTGCCACCACCGCCCAGGCAGCGCTGGAGGCTAAATTTTTTCCCCAATATACAGGTAGCCGCGCCCAGCCGTGGTTGCAGGATATTTTGCGGGATATGCGCCGCCACCACCGGCCGCTGGCAGAGCTGTACAGGGCCAACCCTCAAGAGGCAATAGACATGCTTATGAAAGTGGCCAACGGGGTTAATATGATAGAAGAGGGTTCTGCCCGGAAGATATACATGCGCGAGTTTTCCAGGAAAGTGCTAGGTGTCCCCTATGGTTTTGGGGCGGGCGAGAAGTACGGCGCGCTTTTTGCCAGTGCGCTGGCGTATTATTTTAGCGATGTGGATGATTATTCTCGCTTGTATGTAAGCGCCGGGATTTTGCACCAGGGCGTGTTAAGCCATGTGATGGCCAGGGGGCTTGCGGCAATAAACCACGGCGGCAAGGAAAATATGCCACTAAAAGCCTACCGCAAAACCAACGAAACCTGTGTGCTAACCCTAGAAAACCTATGCGAACTAGCCGCCGTAAGTACCGCAAATGGCGTGGCCTATGTAATAGAAGACCCACAAGTTTACGCCTCTGTAACAGAAAGCGTGGATATTGAAGATACAATAATCTGCCCAGGCAACGCCATAAGCCCAGCATTTGAAGTGCTGTTAACCATGCTCAACGACGCCGGCGTGACCGTTTTTTACGCAGGGCGGTTCGAGTACCGCAGCCTGGCCTTTGCAGATATGGTGGCCAAGATTTTTGGTAAAAGGTTCAGAACCTGGCGGTATTCTAAGGCGGATTATAATATGGTAATGGAATCTGGCGTATACTTTATGCCAGAGAAAGGTGACCCAGAGCCGCTGCACCACGAAGATTTAGCGTCAATATTATCGGCAATGATGAAAACAGGTAAAACAGGCTCGTCTGTAAGCCTGGCTCCATTGTTGATTGAAGATATAAAGGATTAAAATTTTTTGCCCATCTTTTTTACAAAAAAGATGGTGGGTGTGGGCAAGGCCCACGGTTTTATAAAATAGGAGGCGACAAAATGAGCGAGAAGAAGCCACTCAACCGGGTAGAAGTAGTAATAGGTGGCGAGATTGTCACATTAAAATCTAAAGAAAAACCCGAGTATCTGCAAAAACTAGCAAGTTATGTGGACCAAAAAATGCGGGCAGTAAAAAAGCATAGCCTGCCAGCTTCCATCGACGACAATATAAAATCCTTGCTGATTGCCCTAAACATTGCCGATGATTATTTCAAAACCAAGCTGGCCCTAGAAGCCAAGGAAAGAGAACTGCGCAAAACAAACCAAGAGCTTACAGACCTGATAAAATCATTCGATTCCAACAAAGATAATGTGCTAACCCTAGCCCTTACGCCGCCCCAGGTCATGGCAGAACCGCGCAAAGGAAAGGCGGCCAACAAGTGACAGTACCGCAAAAGCTAGCTGCCCTAAGGGCAAAAATGGCCGCAGCCGGCATAGATGCATACATCATACCCAGCGGCGACCCACACAATAGCGAATACATGGCAGACCATTGGCTGGCTAGGCAATGGCTGTCTGGCTTTACGGGCTCTAGCGGGCTTGTGGTGGTTCTGCAAGGCCAGGCCGGGCTGTGGACAGATGGCAGGTATTTTATACAGGCAGAGAGGGAGCTTGCGGGCTCTGGCATAAGCCTGTTTAAAGACGGCGAGCCAGGCGTACTTGGCTATCAAGATTTTTTGAAAGAAAATATACCCGCAGGCGGCAAAATCGGCTTCGATGGCCGGGTGTTGCCTTTGGCCGCATTCACCCAGCTTAAAGCCAAGCTGCCGGGTGCAAGCTATGCCTACAGCCAAGATATAGTAGGCAGCCTATGGGATAACCGCCCGCCAATGCCATCAGCCCCCGCCTTCTACCACGAAGAAAAGTTCGCCGGCAGCCGCGATAAGCTACAAATCGTCCGGGATGAAATGCAAAAAAAAGGCATAAACTATTACCTAGTGGCCGCTCTAGACGATATCGCATGGTTGGCTAATATCCGCGGCTGTGATATATCAGAATCACCGGTGGCGTATTCCTACGCATTGGTTACGGAAACGGATGCCCATTTATTTATAGAGCCGCATAAGGCTGCGGAAATCCAGCCACGGCTTCCGGCCTTCCAGTTCCACGGCTACAGCGATATCGTGGCTATGTTGAAATCTCTGCCCCCAGGTGGCAAAATCCTGCTTAACTCTGGCAGAACAAACATGTTGCTGGCAGAAGCCATATCCAGCGGCGTGGAAATTACTACAGACCCAGACGAAGATATCCTGCCCCTGCTAAAGGCCGTGAAATCACCAGAAGAAATCGCCAACACCCGCAACGCGTATATCCGCGAAGGCGTGGTGTTGGTAAAAATGCTAAAATGGCTGGAAGAATCCCTGGCCACTGGCGAAACCTTGCATGAAGGCGATGTAAGCGCCTTCATAACCGCCCAGCGCCAGCAGCAAGAAAATAGCCTGGGCGACAGCTTTGAAACAATTGCAGCCTACGGCGCAAACGCCGCCCAAATGCATTACCACCCCCAAGGCCGCGGCGCAGAAATTAAACGGGAAGGCTTCCTGCTAATAGACACCGGCGGCCAATACCTAGATGGCACAACAGACACCACCCGTACCATACCTGTGGGTAACCTAACCCCACAAATGAAGCGAGACTTCACACTAGTGCTGCGTGGCATGATACGCCTGTCCATGGCAAAATTCCTGCAAGGCACAACAGGTCACGCTCTAGACATGTTGGCTCGCCAGCCGATATTGGCAACATTTCAAAACTACCGCAGCGGTACAGGCCATGGCATTGGCTACTGCCTAAATGTACACGAAGGCCCGCAAAGTGTATCCACTAGATGGATAAATACCGGTATGCAACCAGGTATGATGGTTTCCAACGAGCCAGGCATATACAAAGAAGGCCAATACGGCATACGCACAGAAAATATCATACTAGCAGAAGAACTCTGCCAAAACAGCGATGGCGTGTTTCTGGGTTTCGAAACCCTAACATTCTGCCCTATAGCCCCCGAAGCAATAGACTACAGTCTGCTACTGCCAGATGAACAAGATTTCCTAAGCGCCTACAACAAGGCCGTAATACAAAAGCTAACACCGTTCTTGAATGAAGGAGAAGCTGCTTGGCTTAAATGTAAATGTGAATAAAGCCGCCAGTGACCTGGCCTTCGGCACTTCCAAAAATTTTTATAAGTTTCGCTTTGCGGCCCGGTTTCTTTTGGGTTGCATTTGTAGAAGTTTTGCAAAAAGGGGCGGGTAGGCGAGTATTAAGCCTGATATGATTAAAGGAGATAATAAAATGCTTGAATTTTTACGAAAAATGCAATTGAGGGGAATGGTTACTGGTTTTGTGCTGGGTTTGGTTGTTATGGCCGGGGTAACTGTGCTGGCCAGTACAGTTAGCAGGGAGATTACCTACGGGGTTAGGGTTAATTTAAATGGCCGGCTCATGCAGTTTGACGAGGATAGCAGGCCCTTTGTAATGGAAGGCCGTACATTTTTGCCGTTGCGTGCCCTGGCAGATGCCATGGGGATGGATGTTTCATTTAACCCAGACACTAACACGGCTTATTTGAATACTGTTGAAGCTGTCACCGTTAACCCTGTGCCGGTAGCCCCGGCCCCAAGCCCAGATAGCGGGCCAGATACTCCCCTTTGGGAAACTGCCGACGCTAGGGTCTTTACCGGCGATGGCGATGATGTTGTTGCGCTTTCGGCATTCCCAGAGGCTTATGTTTTTGTGATAACCGGCAACGATGCGGCGCGGCATTTTTCTGTGCGGGCTCATGGGTATAGAAGTAGCCTGCTGGTTAACACCACCGCGGCCTATCACGGCATAACCTACGCCCAAGGGCAAGACACCGAGACCCTAGAAATAACCGCCACAGGCAACTGGACAATAGTGCAAAAGCCCCTTAGCGCAACCCGCAGCATATCTGCAGGGGAGACAATCACAGGCAACGGTGACGAAATACTAAGAATACTATCCCACGGCCAAACCGCCACAGTAGAAGGCAATAGCGCAGGCCGCCACTTTGCAGTGCGCAGCCATGGCGCGCGCCGCAGCTTGTTGGTTAATACTACGAATGAATACTCTGGTCGTGTGATGCTGCGCGGGGAGTATACTATGTTGGAAGTGACAGCGGTTGGGGATTGGACGATTGCGTTTGAGTAGAGTTGTTCCACCCGCTATCTACCGGATGAGAATATTGTAAGAGAACGATGCGGCTGCATAATGCGGCCGCATCGTTTTTTTTGTATGCTAGAGAAATAAAGGCGGCAAAATTGCGGTGTTTTTTCTGGTTGGTTTGAGCAGAAACAGGTTGCTGTTGCCATGATGGCGTAAACCCAGGCCCTATAAAATTAGTACCACCGCAGAATACGCAAACGCCCCCATATATCATGCGTGAAGCCAAAGGCAGGTTGCCTAGTAACGGTGCGGCAAGTAAACACACCTTAATAATCTCAAACAATTCAGTTGGTGCCAAAATGGCACCAACTGAACCCCACAAAAACCAAATATATCAAAGCGCTACCCTAAATCCCTCCCCACAACAGAAAAACAAAGTCTTTTCCCTCTTTCTTTAAAAGAAGAAGAGAGTGAGCGGCCGGCAAAGATTCTGCCGGTCTTTTTAAATCTCCTACATATTTTTCCAGTATATTTCTTCCACCATAGGAAATGCTTGTATTATTAAGTATTCGGAGGGATAGGTATGCACAGCAGCAAAGTTGAGATTTGCGGCGTAAACACCTCAAGACTACCGGTATTAAAGGGAGATGAGAAAAGGGTATTGTTTGAGCGCATTTTGGCGGGGGATGAAGAGGCCAGGGAGCAGTATATCTTTGGCAATTTGCGCTTGGTGCTTAGTATTATTCAGCGGTTTAATAACCGTGGCGAGTATGTGGACGATATTTTCCAAGTGGGTTGCATTGGGCTTATTAAGGCCATAGACAATTTTGACGTGACCCAGGGCGTGCAGTTTTCCACCTATGCTGTGCCGATGATAATAGGCGAGATTCGGCGGTATTTGCGGGATAATAACAGCATAAGGGTAAGCCGTTCGCTGCGGGATATTGCCTACAAGGCCCTAGGCGTGCGGGAAAGACTAACCAACCTGCATGGCAAAGAGCCAACAATAGAAGAAATAGCAAAAGAGCTAGAGCTGCCCAAAGAAGATGTGCTGCAGGCCATGGATGCAATCCAAGACCCTGTAAGCCTGTTCGAGCCGGTGTACAGCGACGGCGCAGACGCAATTTTTGTAATGGACCAAGTCTCCGACGAAAAAAACACAGACAACCGCTGGCTAGAGAATTTATCCCTAACAGAAGGCCTAAAGCGCCTAGGTAGCCGCGAAAAGATGATACTCTCGCTGCGCTTTTTTGAAGGCAAAACCCAGATGGAAGTAGCCGACGAAATAGGCATAAGCCAAGCCCAGGTTTCCCGGCTTGAAAAAAATGCATTAAAAAATATGCGGAAATATATCTCTTGATGAAAAATTATGCTATAATATCCTTGAATCAAGTGGCCGCAGCTGGAAACCAAAGCTTTCCAAAAGAAATGCGCCATACATCATTCATATTTTTCGTAATAGGAGGCGAATTGCATGGAAGTTTTAAGAGTATCTTCAAAATCAGAACCAAAATCCGTGGCAGGGGCTATCGCAGCCATTCTCAGGAACGGGGAAGTAGTGGAAATCAACGCAATTGGTGCAGCCGCTGTTAACCAGGTGGTAAAATCAATAGCAGTAGCAAGGGGCTACGTGGCCCCAAATGGCATAGACCTAGTATGTATGCCGGCGTTCTCCCAGCTGGAAGTAGACGGCGCAGAGAAAACATCCATTAAGTTTACTGTAGAAAAAAGATAGCAGATTAGTTGAGAGTTGAGGCTGGAATGGTTATACTGTTCCGGCCTCAATTTTTTTGCGCAAAATACACGTATATAATATGTAGGTTCTCGGTCAATTACGCAATGTTTGCTTCGCATGTTTCATCATAAAAACTGTTTAAAATAATTTTGTAATAATCTTTAACAAAATTTTGCAATAAAGAGTTGACAAGAGCGGATCGGCTGTGCTAATATTTGCAAGAGCAGGAGAGAATACCTGTGATTTGTATAGGGGAGATACAAAAAGCGGGGGCGATTTTATCGTATCCGCGCCGATTGATGCTACCTTTATGCACATTCGGCGGTAAGATGGATATGGTGACATCGTTTTTTATTTTGACCGCGACAAGGTAACACCTGGAACATAGCTAAC
>Ga0123355_10014896_pt1 | contig 12177 bp, 6 predicted proteins | sample TergutEmb28metaG_3_FD_89872 | JGI IMG/M metagenome (GOLD analysis project Ga0123355, IMG submission 89872) | Embiratermes neotenicus P1 segment gut microbial communities from Petit-Saut dam, French Guiana - Emb289 P1 | ecosystem: Host-associated > Arthropoda: Insects > Digestive system > Gut ...
CCCCGTCGGACTAGCACCTGTTCCCTGGACTGAAAAAAACAATTGAAAGTTTGCCATTTTTCGTCCGACGCGGAGGTCATTGCTGCCGCGGAGACCTGGTTGGACGGACAACCTTCTGAATTTGTTGAGTGGCTTATAATCGTTGGAACAACGGGCAAAGAAGTTTTATTGAGCTTCCTGGGGAGTGTGTTGAATAAATCCCGAGTTTGGTCGCTGTAGCTTGTTTCCTTCCTGGTCGGGCTAAGGACTTATCAGCACCCCCTCGTACAGACATACATACATACACATAGACTTACATACACCCACATACATACACACACATACAAACATACACCCATACATACACATACATACATGCATACATACATACACATACATACATACATACACACACACATACATACATACATACATACATACATACATACATACATACATACATACATACATACACACATACATTATTCTTGTCCACAGATCGGCTGCCATCGTTCCGGTGGGTATCACTCGCTCCACAATGTCACAGCACGCCTAATGCAGTAACTACAGCGATACCCCACCTGAACTGTAGCAGTCGATCTGCTGCATGTCTGAATGTCCGTTTGCAGTTCGGTCGTAATAATTTAACGACCGACACCTCAGGCTGACTGTGAGAGCAAGCAGAGTGTGGCACGTCTGCAGGACCGGACAGTACCACTAGGCACCACTAAACAACCTTAAATATTCGTAGTCTTCAAGGAGCACGTTATGCCTATTATTTACGTCAATTTCTGCTGTCAGGTACAACAGGCTGGACTGTGAACATTCACGGAAATGTTTGTTGCGGATGTTTGCATGCTACATGCCCCAGCCGCTCTATCCACACGTGATAAACGCGAATAGCGAATGGACAGGGTGCTGCGAGTTCGTCGGAACCGTTCGGGTCGCATCGGAGAGGAGAAAAACTTGTGAAGATTACCGTGTTTTTCGTTGTAAGCCATATAATTGTTTTCGATACAGCGGTACCATATATTGAACCACACGGCGTCACAAACAGAAGGCAGTAGTCTTCCCACTCAACACCCTGATAACGTCCCGTCCGTTCCTACTGGTAACTGCACCACAGTCTGCTCAGTGTGCCAGCTATCTCAGCTGTCCAGGCTTTTCGAGCAAGGCGATAGTAAGACAATGGATTGCACTCACGAGGGTGGGCGGTGGGAAGATGGAAGGGTTAGGGGGTGAAATGCGGTATGGATGACTGATGAGACACAAGGGAGGGCTGAGAAAATGAGAGGGTTGCGGGAATAAGAAGGGGAGAACTGGATGATATTGCATGAATAAGAAGAATGGGGTCGACCGTTTTAATAGGCTGCAGGAGTGAAGGAATTCTACGCATGCGCAGAGTCACGATATGACCCATTACGTAGGCCTATATTGTTTTCATTTGCACATTGACCTTATAACTCGTCCGTTCCTTGACTCTGTTACACTGCGTATATTGAAACAATTTGCTCCTGAGGACATCCAATTTATTACCCACAGAACAGACCGTCACATGTAGGACCTGCACTAGTCCAGCCACAGCCGCTGGTCACAGCTCGTGTCTGTCACCTTTCGAATATGGGATAGCAGCACAAGGCGAAGGGAGAGGTGACTGTGCTGAATTAGGCACAAAGGAAATGAGTCATTCTTAAACTCTGCATAAGACGGCGTTGAATTTTGTATGTTCCTTATCTTTGCATTAAACAATATTTAGTACTTAGTCACAACCCAACAAGTGCACATCGATAAAATACATCTTATCATGTATTAATTCTGCGACGTTCATACAAGAATACAAGCAATATACAAACAACTGCACAAAATGTATAATGACATTTTATGACCAAAGGAGCGCTTAAAATATCAATTTTAATATCGGGTGGTCTGAATTCTAAATATTTTGTGTAACTGTTTGTATTTTGTTTGGTACCCTGATGATGGTAGCAGAAGTGACCGCAACATGTCGGTGAATAGCAATATATGGCAAGATGTTACCGATGTGCATTTGTTGGGTTGTTACGTAAGTATATATCTGAGGTGAATGTTCGGCTAATCACACGGTCTGTTCTACTCCAGAGAACCATCCCCCAGGAGGGTGGGTGGGCTTCAGACCTGGTGAGAACACTGCAGTAGGGATAGATTCTGCCAGCGACAGCACTCGAACCCGGAACTTCCGGCTGTCCGTATGGAAACCTGGTGACTATTATGCAAGTTCCGAAGTTTGTACTGGAGTGCCCGAACCCCTGCCCAGTGGGCTATACTAGGCGATTGGTCACTTTTGGACCTATCGCCATAGGCAACACACAACAGCTGTCTTCATACTTCTGGTTGCTTACAACGTGCTGCTGCAGTTACGTTTTGCTGACATGGAAAGCAAAGCAAACAAAGATTTACTCTCAAGAGGAGAAGTCTTAAATTTATTTCACAGAGTTTTTGGCCAAACAAAGCAGCAGCTTTCCAACTTGTGTTCAGACTTTGTCAGTTCCTGTGTCCACAGACTTTAAAGGAAATGCATTTTGCCACAGAATGGAATTTTGAAATTTGTACGGTTCTCAAATTAACAAATGGTACTGTTCTCTATAGAATTAACTTGTTTGGTTTTATAATGGTGAGGCCTTGTGTTTTCTGCGAGGTAAGAACTAAAATTTTAAATACGCGTGTGAATTCATGGTAGTGGGAATTGAAACATGTAGGTTAGATTTCGATAAATGAGCTCTAGAAACCTGACCCCATGGAGTGCGATGACTGCAGTAACTTACCCAAATGAAATGTGATCCACAGAAGCGACGTAACCCAAACCAGGACACAGAACTCATACAATCAGTTACCCTGATAATTGGCTCTCTGTCTCCTCTAAGCTGCTGTACACACTCGTTACAATATCTTTCTACCCCAAACTAAATTACCAATTTTCAACAAATCTGCCTTATCTGCCAAATATATATTTTTGACACCCAATACAAGCAGTTAAGCCACATGTAACGGTTATAAGCATTCTGGTGTCACCAAAAGTTTCAGTGCATTTAGACTGTCCGATCGCAGCAAAACTTCACGTGACAACTGGCCTCGTATTTCGTAGCAAAGTGTTGCGACATTAGAAGTCAAATTCGGCGTTACGGTTTGCTGAGCGCAGAGTTCACTTAATGTCACTCGTTCAGGTGCTTCGAACTGCAAAACGGGTAGACTAGCCTATATATACTGCACACTGTTCACCACTTCAGGATGCGCGGAGACTGGACACTACCCACTCTGACTTTGTGCTTTTATTGGACACTGCCCACTATCCAGAGTTGGGAGTACGCCGGCTTATTTTGGACGTACAGAATATCAGACACTCTGTTCTCCCTGATTTTGGGTGTATGCTTCATATTGGGCCTACTGTGGACACTGCCCAGTGGTTGCCTTTGAGCGTACAGCGGACACTGTCCAATTGCTGAACTTGGTGGTACACTGAGCAATATACTCTTAAGCGTATGTGCAATGCAAAGAAACGCAGCTACTTGTTTCGGGTTGTGTTTTAGTAGACGACGTATGGGTAAGGAAGTTGGGACAGCTCAGTTAGTGCAGTGACAAGACTAGACTAGACTAGACTAGACTAGACTAGACTAGACTAGACTAGACTAGACTAGACAAGCTGCAATAGTCTGCCCATACCGATATCTACATGCCAAAATACGTAACCACACATACTCAAGCATTCTCTAAATGCAAGCTTGCTGTAGCCCGGACACATCCCAAGGATGTGCATCCTCTCCCATCGCTGGTTGGTTACCTTCCGCGGGACAGCCGATCCTTCAGTGCAGGTGCTGAACATGCGATTACCGACTCATCACCTTCATGAAACAAAGCGCAGAGTCGCCTCAGGTGTGACACCGTATAGCCCTGACGGCAGATGCAAATATTTGGGAAGAATAGGTTGCCTACGTCTGCAGGGTGACAATACGGTCATATAGGGGTGCTGATAGGTCCTTAGCCCGACCAGGAAGGAAACAAGCTAATGTTTCTGTCAGAATGGCGTGAATTTCCTTCGGCGCCTTGCCTTGCAGGCGGGACTTGATGACAGCTCGCATCTCGATGTTGTTGAAATCGCGCGCGTCCCTGGCATGCTTCTGAGCTTGTTTCCTTCCTGGTCGGGCTAAGGACTTATCAGCACTAGCGGGGTAAAGAGGAAGATGTTTCTGATTCAGGTATCAGCAATGGCCACATGGGAGTGAGAACGATACCTCCGCTTAAATGAGAAGATAATATTGAAATTAATCTTACACAGACAAGATGGGAGGCGGTGGTGCCACCAGTGTGACTCACTACAGGGAATACTGGCTGTTTCTGTAATGTGTGGGTTCTACAGGAGTGGAGCTGAGGGACCGTTACTTTCCGAAGCAAGACTGCTCCGTGGTATCAGCTGGTCACCTGTGTGACAGTGCTGTCAAACGGCACGTCATTTCTTAACCTTCGATTTATATTGCACTGCTATAAACCAACGTTCATTTCTTCAGGGTCGGATGCAGTTTTTGCTGTCCAAGCCTTCAGCTCTTTGTGAAGCTCTTTGATGGACAGGTCACTCCTTCGTATTGAGTGTTTTTATTGCAGTCTTTTGTGAATCCAGCTTTTACATGAAGGGAACCAGTAATACCGAAGGGTGGATCAGGCCGGCCCTAGACATGGGATATAAGCGACTTACTAAGCAGTGAAGGATCAGCGTATGATCAGGGGTTCTTAAGGAGATGAATATGAAGAACATTACAGATTTCTGGTACATGGTGCCGTGTAATTGGAAGGAAATATGTACGTGCCGAGCTACACGGCGTCATGTACCGAAATTCCTTAACCCACAAGTAAGGCAGTTTAGCCGACATGGAAAGTAAACACGATATTACTCCATCAATATATTATGCACGGTATGAATAACAATGGTTTTGCACATAACTATACGATCTACGATCTTATCCGTAGGGCGCCGTAATGCAGCGGGTCGCCCAAAATGTACAGGCAGTAAAAAGTCATCAACAAAATCAGTAGCCTATCTGACTTCAAAATTTAGTCCTTGCTTTCCAAGTTCGCAGTGGTGGATGTCATATAGAAACACCGTAGGATCACGATCTTCGGGATTTGACACAGTGAACATTGATCAAGCCCCAGACGCCCTTCTATTTACCTACTGTTATCGCTAATGAGAACACGAAGTCACACAGAAAACCACAAAGTCAATATGTCGTTTCAAACCGTCTTTAAGGCACTATTCTCTACATGCAGTGAATGCAGTGTCTCTAAAATATCGTCTGAAAACATTTTGACGCCTGTTTCCCTGATATTTTTCGATCAATATTTGTACACGTTTCAAGTTTCCGAAATGCACGCTGCATGCCTTGCCAAGATCAATACCTTAAATACAGCGTCCTGAGAATATTATGTGACTGGAATTTGTTACGTGACATTCTCCAACCTCGTATTACTTCACACTTAACAGGAAGAAATGTTGGTATTACAGAAGTGTTTAATTTTACGTTGCGGGTGACAACCCAATCTGTACAAATATAAAATTATAGACAGTCCAATGTGCCCTTGCAAAATAGGAGAGCAGACAACAGACCATATATTATATGATGGTGATCTTGTGAAGCAGGAAATAGATAAATTAAAAGCTGAAATATTACGGACAGAAAACTGGCCCGTAAGCAAAGATATTCTTATTAACAAATACACCAAAATGTTTAACAAGTTTGTGGACAGCATACACCTTGAAAATTCATAGAATATAAAATAACATGCAAAAGAGACATAAACTTGTGTATATAGTAAGTAAGCAATCTTAGAAAACAAGTAACTATGTAAGCCAACAAAGCATGTAGTATTACTTATAGTAATGGAGCATGCATAATGAATTTAAAAAAAACCAACTGCAGTAAATAAATATTATTATTATAAAAATCTTGTAGTTGAAAGAGAGCATTGAAGATTAAAGAAAAGGATGACTGTAGATTTGTTACTCAGAAAGATGTAGCACGAATTGCAGCTGTGTCTTAAGAGGAAACGGTCAGGAATACAGGACAGCTGTTGGTTATAAAGACACTCTGACAGAAACTGGAATACGATAATCTTATCGTGGAGAATAGCAGATAAGGAAAAGCAATCATTATTAATAACGATCAGTTTAGCCAAGAAGTTGATTTCTTCTTGATAGAAAACCAGCTCTGAGAAATGCATATAAATCGTACTGACGGATTTCCAAATCAAAGCCAGCTACAAACAGCTGTAATTCCACAGTAAGGTAACATGGCAAGAGACGTTCTGCAGTTCACTATGTCAGCAACCCTGTTAACGGTACCCTCAAAATGCACACGGCGGGCGTTTCTATATGTCCGTTGTTGCACCATTACGTAAAGCAAAAGGTAAAGGTAGAGGTAAAGCACTCGCTTCATAGGAACACGAACACAGTTAACAGTGCACAGACTGACGTGTGCCAAAGCACGATGTGGTGACTTGATATAAAAGCTGACCAGAGGCACTTCGGTTTGCAACCTGAGATCTTAGAACTACGACTGCAACAACGAAAAGCTTGGGCATTTTTCACTTTTGGTAGGTCATATGTCAGGAAGGTCACAAAGTCAAGAATAACTCTCGGATCAAGAGACTTCTCACCCCACATACGGAACACAAAACCAATTCATTCATAACACCACTGACAATAAGATTACTATGACAGGAACTAATATTCTTAATCAAATATCAAGTTGTTATTGTATCTCACATATATTAGAATCTCACCTTGTGTTTATATTTCATACGTCTAACTACTGTACTGCCATGCGCACTGCTAACATTTTGTGCACGTCTCATTCTGCTACTGCAAACTCACTGATACGAAGGATAAGTTTGGCCGAAACATGCAGGAGTTGATACAACACTTGTCTCCCGATAAACAGTGCACTTTGTTGGTTTGTAAATCTGCCAAACTGAATACAGAAACGCACCGCAGTACAGCACAGGTCAACGGTGTGCTTTTGTACAGCAAGCACTAACTTTCACACCCACGTAAGGCCTGTGCTTCTGCACCTACGTATGTCCCTGTGGTTAACGAGGAAGGCGTATGGGGGAACGGAGGCACAGTTCGGCACTGGATCGAAATAAGTGGTCAGCTGTGTGCCGTGGCAGATTTGCTTGACTCGAAGGATCTCAGAATATCCACCGAACTGAGGTAGAGGCATCGTGTTATACACATTAACTGGTCAATAAATAAGAACAAATGTAGCAATGTAACAATACAGCAATATAGCAATACAGCAGAATAGCAATATAGCAATACAGCAGAATAGCAATATAGCAATGCAGCAATATAGCAATACAGCAGTATAGCCGCTGGGTTTGTTTTATATATTGGTGTCCGAATAGTAGCTGATATGAGCCCCATCCAGACCCGGCCTGAACAGATTTATAGGTTTATATGAGCCCCAGCCAGACCCATTCTGAACGGTTGTATGCAGGTTTCTACGGGCACCAGAAAGACTAGATCTGGGAAGTTTATAGATGGGACGAATCTCTTGCCCACGCCGGGAATCATACTACTATTCGTTGGTAGTCGAACCATATGCCCTAGTCGCTGGATCGGCTATGTCTAATTTTAGGTGTTTGGTTAGCAGTCATAAACTGTGAACAGAAGGCGGCGAGCACTTTTCGAGAGAAATCTGATGTAACCTCATTAGAAGTAAATTTTTCGTGATGCTTGTCACTTTCTACATTGTTCCCAAGTGTCTGAACTCATACAGCACTGAGGACACTACACGAACCTCAGACAGAGGAAGTCGCACCAACATACATATTATTCACTTGTGCCACAAGGCCAGACCAATACCGATGTCCATACAGCATCCCGTTCGATGCGTACTGAGGACTGTTGCCGGAGGGTATGAGTCGGCGAAGTACTCAGCAGCAAGCGGCAGGCTGTGCAATGGCTGCTCACCACAGAGCCTGACGTTCGATCCCGGGCCAGTCCATGTGAAGCATAAGTGGCACTGGGAGGGGGTTCCTTCTGTCCAGAGATTACTTCGGATTTCCCTAGTGAGTCTCGTGCCGTCAGTGTACCACACGCCACCTTCATTATTCTCTTACAGGAACTAACTGGCGAGGCCCGGGAGCCTTCAAAACGCAATGCTGGTTCGTTAGTCTGGAACCACTCGATAAAGTGAAGTCAGTTGGTGTACTCAGTTTATCGTCGTGTACTGATGCTGTGAGGCACACTGCGGACTGCGGGGCCCTCAGACCAAGGGACTCCGTGGCCTGAACTGGCTTACGCAAGATTGTCGTATGAGGAAAACATGATAGACGTGCATCACCCTGATCCCTTCTGCGCTGACGTCACGTTTCGTGGCTCCAGATAACACTCGTGTCGCTGTCCCCAGTTATCTCTCTCTGTGATAAAGTCTGTCTTATGTTCTATCTCAGCAGGTTAAATCTGGTCTAAGAGAGGCTTCACGTGATAACATAATCTGGCTGTTACGTCCAAACAGAAGGCCTTTCTACCAGAAAGACAGTGCCTGTGGTGCCGCAGCCGGCACAATTGGCCACTCTGCTTACCCATACAAATGCGATCTGCGACTCACATGAGGCGAGGCGACGAATAAGTCCGTCCAACGGAACCTGTAGTGATCAGATGAAAGCGTCAGGCGTCTCCAAGTTTATACCGAGCTACCGGCCTGCAGAACGTAACATACAGGACGACTGTACATGGCGTGACCTACACCTCACTTTCAGTTACAAATTAACTTGCCGGACCCACAGAACAGCAATCCGGTAAGCAGTTCGACCTGTACGGTGTACGGATCAAGGTTTCATGGCGACATTTCATACGAAGAGAACAGAGATGCTCAGCGTACGCGCGCGCACACACAGTTTGTAAATGAGTCGTGCTGTTGTAATGATTTTCTGGATGTTATATTATATTAATCGTGAATTGTTATGTTTTAAGGCCAAAATCTTATGTTTGGTCCACGACTGCTTGATTCTATAAGCCTAATTCATTATTCGGTACCATCACACACATGGCGCATTAGTCCTGCGGCACTGGCAGCTTATTTAAATGAACAAATAAACAACCACACTGCAATACACAACACTGTCGACCTTCCCTCCCACCTGGCACACAAAATAACACGCAAGTACTCTGACACATTGCCTGTCACACGCTAACAATTCCTTACGACAGCGCACTTCTTCTACTTAAAGGTCTTTAAACCAGAACCAATGTTTCACATTCAGTCCGTACCTCACAGAAAGCACACCAGCCACACCACGTCACCAACACAGCTGTCATTAGGAGCAGGCTGTTTAGGAAAACAAGCGCTGTTCACTCAGAGCCTAGCCTCCAAGCGCACACAGAAACTCCAGCGATGCCAAGCGCGATGCAGTCTGCAACCAATGCATTTTAAACTGCCAAAACACATAATACTGATTTTCGGCAGTGACAGCTATGACACAGCAACAACAGCCCTGACCTCCGTCTGCGCGTGCAGCTGACACCGTCCAGCGTTGTAAACAGCGCTCTAAGTTATCTGTGAGATAGAGAGAAGATAATATTAAAGCGGATTTGAAAGAAACCGGATGGGTTGAAGCGGACAGGATACATTTAGGTCAGGCAGTAACCAGTGACTGTAACAAGTTCTGGGTTGCATAAAGTGAACGGGATGTGATAAGCAGCTACGTGAGTGAGTGCTCGTTCCTCAGCACGGGTTCCACTCGGAGACAATGACATCATTGAAGTTGTCCAGGAGCGGCACAGCAGACGTAGTCCTGAATGCGGTTCCAGCGTTCCAGCGCTCTTCAATTGCAACTGTCATCATTAATTGCTGCCAACCCACATAAAACAATTCACGAAGTGTCTGTAATTATGCCAACAGAGACGAAATAGTTTATCTCATTACGCCAGTGAGTGAAATATAATTTTAATTTCGGCGTTTATCGAAAACCTGTAATTAATGTTTGGAGCGCACACACACACACAAGAACAGCTGAAACAACTGAGGGGTGCAGGAAAAAGCGTAACGGCGATCTTCACGGTCAAATTAATTAACTGGCGCCGTGACGCACAAACCTCGAACACACAGTAATTAATTCCGATGGCAGGGCCTATCGCACTCAGCATGACGCCGTTTCTGGCGTCGTTAACCGTCCGGTATGCAGTGAAGAACACCGTGTTTTGAACACTGAGACAGTCGCAGAAACTGGGTACAGCTGTCACTGTCTAATGCACTGTGCAGTTCCTCCCCACCCTGTTGCCTGAATTCAACAGACACTACTTCCGAAACGGCGTGTCTTTTTGAATATGACCAAACGGACACACTGCAGAAAGCGATAACCTGTATAGCGACACGTGGTAGCTAGTTAGAGACATCGCAGACGTTAATGACCGATGCCCACGTGCCGCCGGCCTCTGTTCCAGCCAATGAACCCAGTGCACACTCACACACACTCATACCCATTTTCATACCACATCTCACACCTCACTGTGTCTCACAAGTCATTTCCTTTGTTCCGGTGTTCCGACGAAAACCTTGTAGGAGTTTTCTTCTCCATTTTGCGTGCTGCATGCCCTACCCATCCTATTCTTCGTGATATGTTGTGACGAGTACACCGTCACGCCTTTTGTTAAGTTCTGCTAGGATGATCGAACTAGGCAGACATGCCTCTTGCATGCGGGAGAAAGACAGACACAAAAAAGCGAACTTAGGCTTTAAGGCCGGAGAGAAGACGCAGGTGAGGTGCTGTAGCAGAATGGCTCTTTAAGGAACGGAACGTGGTTGGGGTGCTGACCAGTTGTGCCCCTTAAAGACAACATGTCACACGATGCCTCAAAACTTCGCACCCAGCAGGGACCATGTCCACACCATTATCAAGAACGTTTAATTAAGGGGGAAACTATTTTACCGACTAAACTACTATTATCTTCTGAAGACAGGCTCACTGACCTGGTCACAAGGCCAGTTGACGTCATACTATTATGTCCAACGCTCTGATGAGCACAAAAAAGTCTCAGCTACGAACGTCCAGCAGAGCAAGGCGTGCGGAATGCAGCTCCGTCAGGACGGACTGTCGAATAGGCCTGTGTTCACGACACACCCACCGCTTCTTTACGTGTTAGCTCTCAAAAATTAATCGCATGAGAATGACTTAGAATTACTGCCATTGGTCTAATCCCCCAAGAAGGGTTGGGCACGTTCTAACGGCAGCAGTGTGCTGAGAGCTACAGCTGCGCCACGATCTGCTTCCCTCCCACACCGTAACACCATCGCTCTCCGGCATTTGGACTCTCGTCAGATGCACTTGATTCTGGTCACGTGTCCTTGACCGCCTGAACATCACCACGCTGACGGTCTGCGCGCTGATCGCAATGCAAGTCACAATGGCGGTTTATGTTGGGACCCGTGACGAACACACACGAACACTGTAAGAACTGCTGTCAATTTTAATGTAAGTGGTGCACAGTGTCGCCACTGTGCTCTGAAGGCTTACAGACAAAGGCACAGCGAAAAGCCTGAACACAGAATTGCATGCCGGTACTTTATATTACCCCTTAAAGCCCAATGATTATTATTGATATTTGGATTCCGACGACTTAGTTTATTTATGTGTTCGCGTGATTCGCACAACAAACAGCAGTTTCTAGTTCTGGCGCTAGTGTGACTTCAGTTACGGCGCTGCCTTCAGTGCTACTCTGAAGCTTCAACAAATGTCGGTCTCAGTAGCCTGTTTTCGAAGTGCCTCGATAAGACTGTCTCAGATGTGGTTCTCCCCATCTCCGGTTTCATTCCCAGCAGGAATGCCCACCCTTCCATTCCCAGGAAGCGGACCTCAGGGTATCCTGGTACATGCGGAAACCCATTACTAGCTACTGATAGCGGATGGAAACCAGATGGCGTGGCCGGCACGACAGGGTTATGTAGTCAAGGTCATGGTGTTGCTAGATCAGCAGCACCAGCTGCAAGGTAACACAGGTATTGTGGTTGTACCAGACCACGCGGCGCCACGGCCCGCAAGACAGTGTGTTGTATCCGTTACGGACCCGATGAGAACGTATCATGGATTTTGTTCCCAGGAGGGACGGAGCTCGGAACTCAGTTAAGACCAGGAGTCGGGTAGGCCACACACACACACTCTCAATAATTC
>Ga0123355_10014897_pt1 | contig 12177 bp, 11 predicted proteins | sample TergutEmb28metaG_3_FD_89872 | JGI IMG/M metagenome (GOLD analysis project Ga0123355, IMG submission 89872) | Embiratermes neotenicus P1 segment gut microbial communities from Petit-Saut dam, French Guiana - Emb289 P1 | ecosystem: Host-associated > Arthropoda: Insects > Digestive system > Gut ...
ACTTACTCCATGGTGCATAGTCCTTCTTGAGAAGCTAACTGGTTTGCAGCTCGTCAAGAAATTCCCCGCATTTCACGGAACCCGAAGGTTCATTACCGCACTCACAAGCGTCCGCCACCTGTCCCTATCCTGGGCCAGCCCAATCCAGTCCATATACCCACATCCCACCTCTTGGAGATCCATCCTAATATTACCCACCCATCTACGCCTAGGTCTCCCCAGTGGTCTCTTTCCCTCCGGTTTCCCCACCAAGACCCTATACACCCCCCACTCCTCGCCCATATGCGCCATTCACTGTTGAGTAATAAAATAAAATAGCGATTAGTATAAAATATCAGAAGTTAAATATTACTATTTGCAGTATGTGGAGTGATGTACATGGAAAATACATGTGGTGAAATGTGATCCAGATTGGTGAGTGATGATACATTATGTGCAGTGAATTGTACAGGCTGTATAGGCTCTACAGACTATATACATACTAAAGTGTCTTACCCCTGCCAGATATCATATCAGTTCCTTGGTCATCCAGCCTTTATCCTAAACACTGCTGGTAAGTTGTCCTTCTTCGTGTCTGATTAGTGGATGAGATAAAGTTCCCTATTGAACCATCTGGCACAAACTTTGCAATGCTAAACAATTGAAACAGTGAACCCAATAGACTTTTTTGACTTGCATTTTTGTGTTTGAGTCTGTCTTTTGAATTAATGTATTGTTTTTATTTTGTGCTATTTCATGGGCAGGTGTTCATCATCTCATTTCAGGCTTCAGCTGTGATGTAAATGAGATCTACGCTCTTCTGGAATTTTAGGCAGTGTAGAATGGTAGATGCATTTAGCTTGACCAGTTACAAACTTGATGGAAGACATCACGATGTGCTAGGAATATACTAAAACATTAAATAATATACGTCAAGCACGGTTATTTTATTGTATATGAAGCCTCGTATACAATAAAATAGTTGTGCTTGATGTATATTAATTAATGTTTTAGTATATTCCTAGCACATCGTGATGTCTCCCATCAAGTTCGTAGCTGGTCAAGCTAAATGTATCTACCAATATAAGAACCTAAAAGCCTCGTATACAATGAAATAGTTGTGCTTGACGTATATTAATTAATGTTTTAGTGTAGAATAGTAATTCCATATATATACGCTTTGGGACATCTTGTCAGTCCCGAAACGTTGGCACGGAATTACCATGTGTGTAAAATCCCACAAGAGTGCAGATCTCATTCATCATTACCTTCATGCTGTGGCCATTCATAGCTTTAGAGAAAGCACACTTGTCCAGCTTGATCAGGACACAGATTGATTCTTGATAATGAAGATAAAATTGAGCAGTGTTTCTGTTAAAGGTAGGAGCATTGACTGTATTGTAAAGGCTGCTCTTAGTAAGACCCTGTAATTGGGAAGGAAAATATTGTCTATCCTTTCTCTTTAAGCAAAATAGAATACTTCAGTTATAACATAATCATGTCATTATTGTGCTTAATGTGAATGGTGCTGTAGAGTGACTTTTTTTTTAATTAGATGCGGTGTCTATGGATGCAGTGAGCCATCGTGGAGGAAACCCCTCAATTGGAGAGGTTTCACTGTCACTAGGCAGTGGAAGCCAATTGGAGAGACTTGGACGAGAGAATGACAGGGAATCATCCAGCAATGTTGCAATTGCTGGAGCAAGTATAGCTGGGAGTATTGCATCAAGTTTACTTCCTGGAGGGCAGAGGTAATGCATCCTAGTGATGAAAATGTTTATAGTTAATGTATGCAGATTTACCATTTCTAAATGTGTATTTACATTGACCATAGAAGTTGACACAACCTGATGAATATGAAATATTTCTACTGAGGAGTGTTATATTATGAATATAAATTTTATCTTCTAAGTACACTGCTTTTGTCTTATTATTGATCAGCCCACTTAATTTTACGTGCATTTGTCAAAGGTCAATTTGTCACAGAGTGATGGTTTTGGCAACTATTGACTTCAGATGTTCAGCTTTATTGAGTAATTTTTAAGAAAGAAGTAGTTGCTTTTACAGTATTACAAAAGGGTTGATCCTCCCATAATAGTACGAGGGCAATTCCAAAATCAACCTCCAATTGGTTGGTAAAAAGAAACGCGTTGTCATAGCGCCAAAGTGCACGCTCAGTAATAACAAGTAACGTTTGTTATTGCTGAACACCTACCCTCATACATTTTCGCTGCATAGTGTAGGAATAATTACTGATGAAACATGGACACTATCATTGCTGCTCCTGCCAGCTGTGAGGTACGTATTCCGGGACCATAAGGGAATCTTATTGACAGAATTCATGGCACCAGGGACCACAGTAACGTGAGAGGTTTATTGTGAAACGCTGAATAAGCTTCAGAGGTTGATCCAAAAAAAAGGGCGCGGGATGCTCACTAAAGGTGTCACTCTTCTGCACAAAGCGGCCCCACACCATGGCTCGCACAAATGCTTTAATCAAGTTCTTCAACTGGGAGATTTTCGACCACCCTCCTTTGAGTCCGGACCTGGCACCAAGCGATTACCATCTCTTCACCAAGATGAAGGTCTGGTTGGCTACCCAGTGCTTCCACACCAACAAAGAGCTCATGGATGGAGTCAAAAACTGGCTGCATAACTTGACGGCACCATTCTTTGACGAGTAACTACAAAAACTAGTGTCATGGTACAAGAAGTGCCTAAATGTGGATGGCAACTATGTGGAGAAGTAATGCAGTTATGTATATAACTGTTCCATATAATAAAATTCCAGCCAATCGGAGGTTGATTTTGGAATAGCCCTCGTAATTTTCATCATGTGTCTGCTGTCATCTTTCAATCATTGTTTATGTCACAGGTTAGAAGTGCAAGCTGATGTAGCCTCAACACAAAGATTCAGTATGAGCAGTGAGACTGCTTCAGCAGCCACCAGCTTGTCTGAGAAGTCTGTGTCAGCTTCAATAGCTGATGATGGAGCAGCATCAACACGTGCTCTTGCTGGATCAGTTCTGAACTTTAAAATAGATTCTAGTTCTTTGTCTGGCTTCAGAGGAACAAGTGCTGATGCGTGCATGCCAGTTGAGATACATACTGATTCAGCTAGCCAGCGCAGTGATGAAGTGGCTGGGCCACCATCACTTAGTTCATTAGAAGAATTTACATCAGGACCGATGCGACGTACACGAAGAAGACCACCCCTGGATCGACAGGTATCCGTTATTGAAATGCTCAAGGAAGATTCATTGCTCTTGTGAACCTGCTGTGGATAAGGGAAATTACACTAGTAGCCCTTTCAGGTTACAGTCCTGAAATTTGTTGATTTTGGGGTTGTGTATCCCAGTAGCAGCATTTTGGAATGTTTTGAAGTAAGCAGGTATATTTTATGCAGTATGTCAAGACATATAAGTATGGAAGTTAACATATTGAGCATTGTGCAGTATTTACTTAGGAACTTTGTTGCTTTTACACTCTTAATAGTCCAATAAAAAATGAAGCAATTATTGGAATTTTACATAATGATATGCCACTGTCTTACTTTCAGGGCAGTGAAAGTAGTAGTTGGACGGTCGGTGGTGAAGATGGTGGCTCAGAGAGGGTACGGTTTGATGATCATGTCAGTGTCATTGCTCCTCACTCTTATGAAGATTCACACAGCAGTCAGTGTGATAAGGAAGGCAGTTCCAATGGGCGTGGCAGATGGTGGAGTACAGAGACACGATGCCGTCGGGATCCTTCAGTAGATGAACATGTAGGAGATTTTGGGGACATGAAGCGAGTAACAGCCAATTGGCAGGAATTAAAAGGCAGTGGAGAAAGTTTGGGATCTAAGGCAGTGGATGAAGATGATGGGGAGAATGAGGAAGATGATGATGATGATGATACTGTTGCTTCTGCTATTACTTCTGCCAACAGTGTTGCAGCTGCTGCTGTTCCTGCCATTACTACTTCATCTGCCACAGTCACTGCCTGCTGCCATGCTGCTTCAAAGTCTGACACTTCAGCAGAAATTGTCAACAAAGACAAACTATATGGGACATCTCCTACTATCCATGGATGTGGCAAATTCACATCAGCTACTGCTCTGAGGAATGTGTTCCATGCTTCACCTGCTGAGAGTAAAAGACTCCCAAAATTGCGTAAACCACAGGAATCTATGGGAACAGTTATGGATGAAGAACAACAGACCTGTGCTTGGCAGTCTCTTACACTGCCAGTAATACCAGAACCATCCATTGACCAGCCACACTTAAGCCCACCAGGTGACCGGCCTGTTAAAATTGAAATCCCCATTGAATCTGATTAAGTGTGTAGAACAGTGTTCTGAGGGTATATAAGACTGACTTTACTAGATGAATGAAATAGTGGTGATTATCTGTCATTCACTAAATTTAAATTTAATCCCCTTTAAGTTGTCTCATGGTGGCACAGTTGGTTGAGGCACTGCGCTACAAGCCAGAAGGTCGCAGGTTCGATCCCTGATGGTGTCATTGGAATTTTTCATTGACATAATCCTACTGTCAACACTATGGCTCTGGGGTCATCACAGCTTCTAACGGAAATGTGTACCAGGAATATTTCCTGGTGGGAAAGGCGGCCTGTGCCTAGGACTGACAACCTTACCACCTTCATGTGCTGTCACGAAATCTGGGAGCCTCAACCTCCTGGAACCCTCAGGGCCTGTCCAGGCCTGTAGAGGGGTTGCTTAACCTTTTACCTTTGTACTCCTCCCACATTTCCCCCTGATCAGGTTAATAATTAAAGGTTGGTTATGGCTATTTTCATAGGTGTGTACCCATCTGTGCTTCCTGTCACACAAGAATGAGTGCATATGTATTTTTCATATTGGAGTTCTCATATTTGCATTTCATGTGACTGATTTACAAGGGGGGGATCTTTTTTTTTACATTGAAGCACTACGTTATTGGTATTACTTAAATACCTATAAAGCGTATAATTAAGTAGTTAGTCAAAAGAAGAATTTTTACAGTTTCAAAATTTTTGTAACCACATAGTATTTAATTTTCAAGGGGTTATTCTTGTTGTCATAAAAATTGCAGTTGCATTGCCTGTTTCATACAGTAAGAAAGCTACTGGAACTGTAAATACTCTGAATAATTTAATGAAAGTATTCAGTGTTCAGTAGTGCTTAATACTGTAGAAGGCATTTGTTTAATTTACAATGTTTTGTTATGGGGGCTGTAAGTGGCATTAATCCCCATAGAATTCCCTTTATGATACTGCATACTTAAGAGTTTGTCATGGTTTACTTGTTCCATTTTCCATTAGAAAACTTATTTTGGAGTTCGAATAAATATTCCATATGATTATTTAATTATCTTGTAATTTTAATCTCTTCATGTGCGTGCATGTGTGCGTGCGTGCTTCCATACGCACACGTGCCCACATGTGAGAGTGAGTGAGAGAGAGAGTCATTTTCCCTAAAGATTGTGCTGACTTCAAAATGCTTACATCATCTGACTCTTGAACTTAAATTTATCGATATCATACAGTAGTTTTTACAGAGGAGAATATACTCTGTAGTATACCAGTGGTATACATTTATGGTCCCAAATCACCTGCAGCACATGTGCTATGTATCTGTATGGAGCTTGTATGTCTTGTCAATCATAGAAGTACATTACAGGACTCTTTTGTTACTTTCTTCCATGATCAAAAATTAGAAGAATATTATTGCCATGCTTGATGGAATAGCAGGAATTATTACTGCTATAGTGAACTGAGTGCTCAAATCAGTGCTTATGTTTTGTTTCAAAATGTATATTTTGTGCCAGTAGTTTTGTAACAGAAAGGGACTCCCTTGCAGTTGGAAACTGTAATAGATTGATCTGTTCATCATTTTTACTGTAATATGTTGCTTGCAAGATGGCCTGCATATTCTGTTCAGCTGCGTTCCTGTACAGTTGTATTCATGTGAAATGTATGTGCATGCACTGTCATGCCTTATTGTGTTTCAACAAAACAGCGAATAATGTTTCTCCTATTACTTCTAAGTAAAATAAGAAATGTTTTGTTTGTTAAAATTTAAGTTTAAAAGTAATAAACTATCCACGTGGTGTTTGAAAAATACATTATTATTTACATGGCATCCTTTCCATATTTGTGAAGTAATTATAATACATGATTAGATTACACAAGACATAGGAAACATTTCTTTAAACAGACTGTATGATTAAATAATTTGCATAATAGCAAGTGTTGTTATAACATAAAAAAATACCAGATAAAATGGGTAGAACATGCATAAAGTATGACAGATCATCAGTACCACATATTATTTTAAATCGTAGTCCAGCATGTACAATCAAGGAAGACCACAGAAGAGATGGAAAGGATATTTAATAAACAGAATTTTATATCCTTGTAATATTTCAGTTTTCACACACACTTGAAAATTTGAGTTTAAATTGAACATTAAAATGTTTTCCATTTTGTTGCCACAAAAGGCAGTAAAATTAGCTAATCCAGCAGTTATTAAATGTAAACTTTTTCTGTGGTCATTACAATTAAGAAACATGTTCTGTGGCCACACTAGATAAAACACTTAAGTTGTTCCTATAAAGAAGGTTATTAATTAGTATTTGAAGCAATGTGTGGGAAGTTCAATATGATGTTAAGCATGTGGCAACCAATTATCTAATAGGTGAAGAACTGTTGCCATATCACACAGATGATGCCAAGTAGAAGAAAATCAAGGAATTTAAAAATATGACAGCTGGGTAAGAATACAGCTAACTTTCAGAGTCCTAGTAACTACTGAATCACTGGAGATAGATGTACAATTTTCTGTTGAAACATGGGGTACAAACACAGATTTATTAACCATCCTTTTACATGTTCATGAGAAGCATGGTGATGGCAGTGGGTTGTTATTTGATAAACATAACTTAATGCCAGTCAAAATTGTGTGCAACAATGATTATATTACACACGAGTATTAATTTGTAGTCCTTACTGACCTTACTATATGGAATAAAGCCTCTGAAGGAACACAGGTGCTGTAAGTACTGTCTCGAATTTACTGTTCATGTATGACAGCCATCAGTTACAGCCTTACATTATTCCATATCAAAAACTTGGTATTTTCTTTCTCTCCTGCTTCAGTATTAGTTTGTGCTTCATGTGCAAGTTAGAATGTAACACACATCACGGAGTGTAACACTGAACACCCAGGGAAGGAGATAAACCTAGCAAAATAGCCTTCATTGGTGCTTAATCAATAATGAAGTGCCATAAAGTGAAAATATATGGTGAGGGATTGGAGATGAAATGCCACACCCTGGCCAATGTTATCCTCAAGACAGAGGCCTCAGAACCCACTATACACAAAATTGAGGTGCCTCAAAAGCTGGTCTGGATGCAGTAAAGAAGAGAATAGTCTTTTTCTCTGTTGTGCATCAATTCGAGATCCTCTGTAATGAAGTCCACGGAGAAGGCATCCCTCTTGAGAAGCAAGTACATCTGCAGTTAATGAAGATATTTCTTTATTTTATGGAACCCGAATATTCAGGTGGATGTTCACAAGAGCTTGCCACTAGTCCCTGTCCTGATCCAGATGAATCTAATTCATGCCCACCCCTCCTGTTTTTTTAATGATCAATTTTAATATCCTCCCATGCAAATCTAGTTCTTCCAAGTAGTGTAATACCATCAAGTTGTGCCACCAGAGCCCTGTATGCATTTCTCTTCACTCCCATGCATGCTACATACCCCACCCCTACTATCTTCCATGATGTGACCATTGTAATTGTTTTTGGTGAGAAGTACATACTATGAAGCTCATTATGCAATTTTTCCAATGTCCTGTTACTTCCCCTCAGATCCAATTCTCCTCAGTACCCTCTCCTTGAACACTCATCGTCAGCGTTCTTCTCTTAATGTAAAAGACCAAGTTTCACATCCATACAAAAGAACAGGCAAACCTATACTGTTGTACATTTGAACCCTTGTTTTTATATAGCACATGGGAAGAAAAAAAAACTTGGAAATAAATGGAAGCAATTAATCTGTGAATTTAATCTGTCTTCCATTTCTTCATCAATGTAATTCTGATTTATTAGGCCATTTGAAAATATTTGAACTTTCCACAATTTTAAAGGCTTTATTTGGTGTCTGAATGTTGTGAATTTGCCCTGCATTTTGGCTTTAAGACATCAATAGGCATTTAGTTTTCTCTGCATTTCTACAGCATTTCCTTAATACACAGCACTAAAGTTTCTTTGTTTTTCTGTGTAACATTTATGTTGGCTCAATAAATTAATATCAGATGACATGAGTGAATGTGTCTCATTCAGTTCCAGCCCAACCTGGATTGCTTCAACCTTTTTTGTGTCACATTCTGAAGCAGTACTGATAAGTGTTTTCTTGTTTCAGACAATTCTGAATAGGCAATGCATCTGATAAATGTTCGTGTGCCTGAACATTGCTACACGGTTCATACACACAGTTTACTTGGCCTAAATAGTTTCACCTGCATGCATATTCAATGAGAATACTGTATTCACTTGAGTGTAAGGTGACACCCATCCCCCTTCCACAGACTTAGTAAAATAATCATGCACACCTTTGTGTGCCAATATAAGGTGACCCTTTATTTTTCAGTTGATGATTTTGGATAAACTTCTCACCTTACAGTGGGTGTAAGTACAGTATTAGTGGCCAGGTGGTTAGATGTATTTCCCCTTTCTATTGTTGGGGTTGAGGAAAGCTTTCACATGAAGCCACATGCAATGTTTTGTTGTGTGAGCGCCAGTACGCAGACCCACAAAGTTACGATTGTCGGTCTGGTGGGTGTAACCGCGCATGTTGAGATCGCGGTACGCCGCCCAGCAGTTACCGACACAGATCATTTAGTATCTAGGTTACCGATGACCGTAGTACTTGCTTCCAACTTCAAACGGCTATGACGAAAAGCGCCCCCACGATCCAAGGGAATGCGTATGCAACCCACCATGATGTTATCCTCTCCTCCGAGTATGGAGTGACCCGCAGCACGGATAACTTTGACCATAGCTAGTAGATAGACTGTGCTCGTTGTGGTAGCGTGGGGTACATTATCAAGTACATCAGTTCACAAAATAGCCTTGAGAATGATCGACTTCAGTTGCTAGAACTCTAATCCAGGGTTTCTAGTATGCAGGAGATTTTAAAATAACATGCATAGGAGCTAATTCAACATATATTCTTTTATTTTCATTTCAAATTTACAATAAAAAAAATTCCGAGAGAGAAAGATTCAGTGCTCGAGAGATATGCGTTTCCATTTTCCAACTCCTGTAACTGTGACAAAACTGAACGCGCTCCAAGTCAAAACGTTGTAAACAATGGCTGCTGTTGTGAGGGCCAAGAAGTGTTTTCGTTCTGTTGTACGATATTCTGATCGCGAATCATTGCCTTGAATTGACAGCATATAAATTGAATACGAAAGATAATGGTGGGTAGCCAGATATGTTATAAATGTGGTAGAAAGTTGTTTCAATGGTAAAATTTGGTGTTTTATTTATGGTGAGGTGTCCCTAGAACCATGTTCGTAAATGGTACGTAATAAGCAGAAGCAAATAACTAGTACGGAAATTAAACTTATTCCAGTAATCAGTTCCTTCGGAGTTCTGTGCAAGTCCAGTATCATTACGTGATTTTCGAGTGCTTAATGATTAGGCCAGAGTTATGACGTAGATGTGAAAAATGACTACTTGATTAGATGTGAAAAAATTACTGCTTAATTAGAGCTTTGTATTCGTCTTTATCATCATCCCAATTTTAGTAATATTCGTTTTCGACAAGTTTTTGGGGGTAAATTTAATCAACTGTTGGAGTTTATCGGCGTGTGTTTACGAAACGGTTTTCTGATAGACGCGAAATCACCACATTGTACAAAATATTAATTTATTTCATTTAATTTTTTTCATATTACATAGTTCTTTACTGTGGCGGAAAGTGGGATTATTGTATTGTATATTTTCTGTCTGGTAATGTGGCCTGACAGATCTTGACTGCCTCAACCATGATCATGTGACTGATTCTTAAGAAAGGCTCTGCTCCTTGGAGCTAGGTGGTTGATATAAAGAATCACTTTAGATAATTTTGTAGTACTGTACTGTTGATGCAGAATTGTTAGAATCTGTCATGACAGTTTGGATAGTCCACATAGGATTGGTAGTGGGCAAAATTTTCTTTGTTTTTTGCTTGATCTGTGGCCATCACCATTCATAATACTTGATAGAGAAACTTATGGAACATTCCATGCATTTGTTACTTACAAACATGATTTTCTGGTAGGTTTTGCTTGGCTGATGAACCAAACGTTTGTCTATGATGAGTTGAAAGTGTTTCTAAACATTGTGTTACATGTAAATTATATGTGTTTTTCTCATTAAACATCATATGATGGTATTTTCATAATTCCAGGAGGCATAACCCCTTTGATGGACCCATACTTGCTTATCTGGCTAAGAAATCCAGTGCATTTATAGAACCCTATGATTCATTAAGCTATAGATGAACTGGCAACAGACATAGGATTTAGCCAGTTGTATCTAGTCCACACCCTCTTGCAAAGATCCATTTTAATCTTTCCTCGTCCTGTGCCTCTGTGTTTTCTTCTGTCCAGGGGATTTAACACAGATTTTGTTTCCATTTCTCCCAGATATACATGTCTCATCCATCTTTTACTCTTTTGTTTGACCTTCTTAGTCAGTGTTCCAGTCGGGCAGTCTGTTAGTAGAAATTATGAAGATTTTTTTAGGGTTATGTCTGAAGATGGACAAAGAAACAAAATGAGGTACTTGATACATAGATTTGTTTATATATAAAAGAAGTGTTGGGACGAGCACTGTACAAGTATTTATGAGAGATGTGAGGTTTTTGTGTCACTGTTGCTGATATTGATATTGATGATTCAAGTCATCTGGGATGTCACACTATATTGACTGGTAAGTAGTTGCTGGTATTAGTAGTGCCATCATCTTCATCATGGAAGATGGCCATGAAGTTGAAGGTATTATGATCCATTGCAGTGCTCCTGGTTATCAGTGTACATGGTGTAATATCCCAGAGGACATTGAGTATTCATTATATTTACATTTCCGTAAATTTAAATTAGTTCCTTGTGGATGGTTTTGTTCATGTAAAGTCAGCCAACATTTTACAACCTTGGATATTCCAGTATTGTGAGGAAATAATATGTTTTGCAAGCTTTTGTACATCATTTGCCACTAGAATCTATTTTTATTGCAGTCAAGTAATCAGTATAATGGCACACTTCCCTCCATTAATGTTGTGGGAAGTGCTGGAGGATCACAAGAAAGTGAAAGCTCCTCTGGTGTTGGTCAAAGTTCTGGGGGTGATGGTGTGGATGGAGAAGAGCAAGAGGAATCTTCCTCGTCACATGTGGTATGTGGAATTGAAATACTAATTTGTAATTTAAAAGTGAAGTATTTCATTTTAACACTGTCTACAATATTGGGTGCTGAAATATAGGTACACAATTTGTGTTTATTGGTTTATTTTACCTTGTTCTCACATTGTACCATGGTATGGGTGGGTGCAGTAATACACTAATTAAAGAAAAAGCATACAATAACATTTTTTGTTATATGGTACCATGTTATTGCAGATGCTGTGTTATGGTGATTTATCAATTTCTAGCATCAAATGAGGTTATAGTTACCAGGAGTTCAGAGCATATGTTTTGTTGTTATATTACCTATGAATGTAACATGGGGCTGTTCAATTATTCCTTCTTTGACATTGTAATAATGCCTTAAAGTGTATACTCAATCAGACAGTTCTTCCATTCCTTAAGTTGCCACAATTCTAAGAGCCCCTCATAAGTTCTTTTTTTCTGTGATAGGTTGAAGAAAATAAGTGAGGAATATTTTTGGCTTATGGTCCATGTGCTTTTTAAATTCCTGTAACATCTTGCTATTAACCATTATGCAACTGGATTGATAGTTCAATTTTAGCACATGGTTTATGAAAAACATGAGTACTATTCAAACAGTAAAAGTTGGATCTTATGTTTATTGGACCGTGCATCACCTTGATAGTTGAGTAAAGAGAGACCAACTTGATGTCACTTGCTTTATTATTTCTTTATATAATGCTCAACATGTTTCGGATGTTAATACATCCATCCTCAGGAGCTTGCGACTTATGTGTTAT